>Ga0172362_10002262_pt1 | contig 16760 bp, 12 predicted proteins | sample LakKivs1_kivu2a2_FD_114534 | JGI IMG/M metagenome (GOLD analysis project Ga0172362, IMG submission 114534) | Sediment microbial communities from Lake Kivu, Rwanda - Sediment s1_kivu2a2 | ecosystem: Environmental > Aquatic > Freshwater > Lake > Sediment | place: Rwanda: Western Province, Lake...
ATAGTCACGAATAGAATATGTAACGTATATACTTCAGCCACATTAAAACCAGGATACCGTACCAAAAAATTGAGTCTGAAGCGAAGTTCTTGAATTTCTGTTTCAGATTAATTAGGGAAATCATTTTCCTATTTTTTATGATGGCACCTTTAAAATATCCGTCCTCAATTAGACCCTTGACCGCCAACGCATGTGCCCAGGTCGTACAACTTTACTTTGGTGTCCTGGTAGAGCGTTCTTATGGATAGACACTCGTTTACCATGTCCGTATCGGCAGGGATGACCAAGTATCTAATATTGTAATCAGGATAAAGCAAAATAAATTGTTTCTGGCGAATAAGTTGCTCTAACTCTTCGTCTTTTCTATTTACGCTTGTTGGAATTCGAGAAACGTAGCCGAATGCCATAGGCTTTTCGTGGATAGTTTGATAGTATAATGCCATTGTGGGCTCGGCTACCATATCCAGGATGCCTTCGTTGTCGGGTAGCTCTTTCAAGAAGTTAACATAAGGTGGTGCATTAATCTGGGAGGCCGGGATAGGTCTCGGTAAGTATTCTATAAAAAGCATTATAATTAATAATACTGCCAAAAATCGTTTTCCCATTGACTCTCGGAAAAGTACCTTGAATCCCATTGCTGAGATAACTCCTGCGCTAAGCATTGTCATTACCATCATCCGCACAGGAACACCTGAAAGTCTTAGAATAGGAAATACCACTTCAAACAATGCGTAAGGGAGTCTTATGAAAGGAGTTTCCCATCCCCATATATGCAGTACCGGCCCCAAGCCCATAACAGTAAAGAAAATGAGTATAAAATACCATAGCTTGAGACCTTGAGCATGGAGCGTTCGTCTCTTGACCCACATAAAAATAAGAACATAGATAACTGCCAGACCTATATGAACACTACTTTCATGGATATTTCCAGGCAGGTTTGACCAATAAGAATGTGTTAAATGAGCAAAACGCCAGTGTCCCCCGGGAATGAATAGGGCTAGAAGATCCAAGGAATATTCGTTTGGTGCGTGAGTGCCCAGAAGTGGTTCTTTGGTATACGAAAGCAGGAAAGAGACTACCAGTGGTGCTGCTGTTACGAGAAAACCTACAAAGAAAGCTGTAAGAGGAACTAGGTATTTGTCTCTGAGGAAGAAAAAGATATTCTTTTTCTGGATACCATGCCAACCAACTATCAGGCACGCTATCAAGACACTATAGAGAAAATAGTAGTAATCACAAAGAATGACTGCGAAAAGAACTATGGCCGAAGCTATACCTGTCATAATCCTCGGCTTAGTAACCAGCATATACCAGAAAAGCACAAAGAGGGGAATCCATTCTAAGGATACCAGTTGTAAATGCCCTTCAGCATGGGCAAAGTGATAATTTGAGAAAGTGAATATAAAGCCTGCGATTATACTGGACCAGTATGATTTGGTAAAATAATAAGCCAATAGAAATGTTGTAAGGCCACCAATAACGAAGGAAAAAGCGACTATGAAATTATGAGTCTCTATCAGGGTCAAGAATTTTAACAACAATATTCCCATAAAGCCATTAAATGGATTTAAAGTATGCCCGAGGAGTGAAATTCCATATGGATAGTGAAGATAACGGGTCTGCCAAAGTGGCTGATGGAGCTCGGTCAATGCCTTGTTTACCCACCAGATATTCCAGACATTTTGTAATCCATCACCCTGGTCCGCAAAAAAATGGGTGGAAAACTGTAAAATCAAAGGATAGGTGAGAATGCAAAAAAAGATGAAGTAAAAAATTACGGGAAATAATCCCATCTTGGCGGCAATAGAGACATAATGTTTGATGGCTTTTCTATTCATTTCTTAGAACTCCAAATCCAACTTCTATATCCAACATTATACCAAATCCAGAATAACTTGCAATAAAAATTCGTAGTTTATCCACCTTTACATCTTTTTACTTGACTATGCACAAAATCTATAATATACTAAAAAAGTGTTATCCCAGGAAAAATTATGAAAAGACGTATCTCCATTTTTCTCACCTTTCTGTTTTTGTTTTTCTTCACTGTTTCATTTGCGCTGACCGAAAAAGACTTCAAAAATTCTATGAATTTTTACCAGAAATTGGTAGAGAAAAAGGTTAGCGTGGAAGAACTTATTTTTACTCTCCAGAAGATTTTACAGAAATATAGTGATAGGGAAGTAAATCTTACTCCGGTTAGAGAAAAATTACTAACTCTCAGGAAATTTAAGATTTCCAGGGATTTCTATGAGAAACTTGAGGCAAGGGGAGCGAGTGTTGACGAACGCATTGCTGCCCTCAAGCGCATTCTAATTAAATTTAGAAACACTGATGCGGACCTCTCGAAAATGGAAAATAGGCTCAAGCAACTGCAAGGAGTGACGGCAGGGCAGGAAAAGGGATTGGAGGAGTTTGAAGAATTTGAGGTAGAGAAAGGGACAGCCACATCGGCAATCGAGAGAGAGGTTGAGGAAGAAGAGATTGGCAGCTCGGAAATTAAGGAGGAAGCAGAAGATTTAGAAGAATTCAAGGAATTTAAACCATAAAATAAGGAACCATTTTGGAAGGGGGCGCTGTTCCGGTTAATGGAGTAGCGGAGCGAGTCTCTGTGGGGAAAAAAGGGGGAGATTATGAAGTTGGGGTTTACCACTGCTATTTTTGATAATGAATTGAAAGACAGAGAAGTTAGCCTTCAGGATATTGTCGAATTTGCTGAGGATAATGCGTTTAGATCTGTTGAGTTGAGGGAAGGGTGTGTGGAAGATTATGATGGGGAGGCATTGCGTCAACTTGCCCAGCAGCATGAGAAAATACATTTTACCTATGCTATTAAAAACGACTGCCTTGATGAAAAAGATGAACAGAAAGTTAGAGAAGCAATTCAACTGTCTGCTTCGCTTAGCGGAAAACCCATCCTGCGGCTGGTTGCTGATGGTGGAATCATTAAGAATGAGAATAGGAGGTATAATTCTGAAGAGAAGGCTCGGATGGTTAATAGATTGAAGACATACGCTGATACAGCCTCTCAGCATCGGGTAATGTTGGGCCTGGAAAACGCCAGAGAGCCTATGGAAGATATAAAATATCTGATTGATCAGGTAGGTTTGCCTTTTATGGGAGTGACTTTCGACCCGGGCAACCTCACTTCCATCGCTATAGTAAAGGAGGACCCACTAAAAGCCTTGGAATCGCTAAAAGTTTCTGAAATAAAATTAGTCCATCTGAAACAGACAATAAATGGCGAGCCTCAGACACATATCTCTCAAGGAGATATCAATATTAAACAATTGCTGGACAGGCTCAACAGTATGAGCTATGAAGGTATTATATGCCTGGAGCCCAAACCAGCAAAGGGTTGTCGGGATGGAATAAAGGCAAGTATTGAGTATATGAACAAATTGTATGGGAAGTCCTGGCCATATTTTTAAATATTCGCACAGATTGAATCTGTGCCTACAACAGGAGGGCATCAGGAGAGGTTTTAAAGGCACGGTTTTAATCATGCAAGCATTTCTTTTAGGCAATTTCAAATTAATAGTCTAAATAGAGGAGGTGAGTGGAATGTATGATGTTGTGGCTTTGGGCGAGGCAATGTTGCGGCTTTCGCCGCCTAACTATATGAGGTTGGAGCAGACGAATAGTTTTGACGTTAATGTGGGAGGGACCGAATTAAATACCTCTGTGGGAGTTGCCAGATTTGGATTGAAGACCGCGTGGGTTACAAAGCTGGTTAATAATCCTCTGGGGAAGATGGTAACTAATAAAGCGAGAGAGCAGGGTATAGATACTTCCCACATAGTTTGGGCTGACGGGGGAAGAGTGGGAATATACTACCTGGAATTGGGAGCTACGCCCCGGGCGAGTGTGGTAATTTATGACCGCAAAGACTCAGCTGTCACCAAACTCAAGCCGGGTGAAGTAAACTGGTCCACCATTCTGAAAGGGACGAAGATTTTCCTCACCAGTGGAATTACCACTGCTCTGAGCCCTACTTGCCGAGAAGCAGCAATCGAGGCTATAAACGTAGCCAAGAAGTTAGGGTGCAAGATCTGTTTTGACATAAATTACAGGGCAAAGCTATGGTCGCCTGAGGAGGCGAAGGAATGCCTTTCTAAGATACTGGATAAAGTTGATATCCTGGTGACCACACAATATGATACCGAGGATGTTTTTGGCTATAAGGGTTCCTATGAGGACATAGCAAAACAATTGAAGGATAGATTTGGCTGCTCGGTAGTTGCCATTACCTTGAGAGAGGTGCGGACTGTTCTGATCGGTGGATGGACTAGTATCGCGCTGGCTGATAAGCTCTACAAGGGAAAAACTTACGATGTAGAAATAGTTGATAGAGTAGGTACTGGGGATGCATATACTGCTGGTTTCATTTACGGTTATCTGACAGGCGACGTGGAGAAAGCTGTTGCTTATGGAGATGCTCTGGCTGCGTTGGAACATTCTGTTCCTGGCGATTTGAGCTGGTTTACAGAAGACGAAGTCAAGAAACAGATTAAGGCTGTTGGCTATAAAATTCAAAGATAGACAGTGTAGGGGTTCGATTCATCGAACCTGAAATAAAGGGCTCAATAAATTGAGCCCCTACAAAAAGGGGAGCAAATGGTTCACTTTTGTGCTACAGGGAGGTGAGTTTATGGATAAGAAATCGGAGAATCTTGAACTTATGCTGGAGGGTGGAGTGGTGCCAGTAATCAGAGCCCAATCTGCTGACCAGGCGATGAAGATAGTCGATGCCATAAGGGAAGGCGGTATCAAGACTATTGAGATAACAATGACTGTTCCCAATGCTATTGGAGTGATGGAGGAAGTGGCAAGGAAGTTTGGAAAGGAAGTGCTTTTAGGAGCGGGCACTGTTCTCGACGGAGAAACAGCCAGAGCATCTATTCTGGCGGGTGCGGAATTTGTTGTCGGACCCTCGTTAAACGAAGAAGTCATCAAGATATGCAAGAGGTATACCAAAATCGCAATTCCGGGGACGATGACGCCCACGGAAGTTGTCCATGCCTGGGAAATGGGGGCAGACATTGTTAAAATCTTTCCTGCAGGGGAGTTGGGAGGTCCGAAGTATATTAAGGCGCTTAAAGGCCCCCTACCGCACATTCTCCTCCTTCCTACAGGAGGAGTAGATTTAGAGAATGCTGGCGAATTCATCAAGGCTGGCTCGTGTGCCATTGCCGTGGGGACAGCACTGGTTGATAAGAAAGCAGTGGCTGATGGGAAGTTTGAAGTTCTAACCCAGAAAGCCAGGCAATTTCTGGAGGAAGTAAAGAAGGCAAGAGGATAAGGGTTCATTAGTTTAACCCCTGTTATGAAAGATATAGACAGGGGTTAACTATTTCACATATTAACTGGATATGGTGAGCGTAAAAAGATACGGATAAAATTGGAGTCCTCCCGAAAGGGAGGGAAATCGGGAGATCAGATATAATTGACCTGTAAATAATTATATGCTATAATTCAAATCGAGGTAACCTTCTATGTCCAAAAAGATATTTATAGTTCTTCTCCTGCTCTCTATTTTCTCAGTAGATACTGTTCTTGGTCAGTTTGCTTCTCGTGAGGAAGAAGACTCATACAATTTTGGTATGAGTCTCTATGGGGATGGAATGTATAAACTGGCAGCGGAGCAACTTGAAAAATTTGAGAGAAATTATCCGGAAAGCAAGAGCCTCCCTGAGGTGAGATTCTACAAGGCAGAAGCCCTGTTTAACGAAAGAGATTACGCGGGGGCATTTGTTGGGTATGGCAAGGTCGTAAGTTCGCATCCGGGAACAGATTTTGCTCTAAGAAGTGCCATTCGTCTGGCTGACTGCAAATATATGGCCAAGAATTATTCTGAAGCAATAAGACTCTATCAGGATTTCATCCGTAGATATCCTAAGAGTGACCTGGTGGCAGAAGCAAAATATTATACTGCTGAATCTTATTTCAATCAGGGAAAGTATGAAGAGGCCATTTCAGGTTATGATGAGATTATCAAAAGATACCCTCAATTTAAACGTATGGACTATGTATACTACTCCCGGGGTTTCTCTTACTTCAAGCAAGAAAAATATTCCCAGGCTCTCTTTGAATTTTCCAAAGTGGTTAAATCTTTTCCCAAAAGTAGTATTGCTGATGCGAGCCAATTTTTTATGGGAGAATGTCGCTTTTACCATGGGAATTATGAGTTAGCCATACCTGAATACGAGAAATTGTTTAATAACTATCCCCAATCCACGTATCTTCCTCAAGCCCAGTTTAAGATTGGAGAATCTCTCCTGGAACAGAAAAAGTACTCTTTGGCCAGGCAAGCGTATCAGAAGGTATTAACTATCACTGAATCCGGTGACCTGCGAGGAGCTGTACTGTATGAAATCGGCGAGGCATTCTATAGGGAAGGAGTATACCCGGAAGCAATTATCGCTTATCAGGAAGTCATTAAAGTCTATCCTCGTTCCGACCAGGCAGTCAAGGCCCAGCAGTCTGTTGGCTGGAGTTACCTGAAGCAAGGAAAGTTTGCTGAAGCCAGGAAGGCTTTTTCAGAGATGATAACCAGGTATCCTAAATCCGAATTCGTCCCCTCAGCGCTCTATATGATTAGTAATCTGTTCTATTACGAGAAGAAATACGACGATGCAATTAAACAATACCAGGTATTGCTAGAGAATTTTCCCACAAGTAATCTGGCTGATGATGCTGTTTACTGGAAAGGCTGGTGTTACTATAAGAAAGGACAATATGATGACGCCATTTACGCTTTCCGAGAAGTTGAAAAGAAGTACCCTGATAGCAAATTGATGGTGGAAGCAAAGTTCCAGATTGCAGAATCTCTGTTTCGAAAGAGAGATTTTGATTTTGCAGGGAAGGTTTACCAGGAAGTTATTGACCGTTATCCCCAGAGCGGCTTGGCTGATGATGCCTATTTTGGTTGGGGGAGGTCTTCTTACGAAAAGGGCGATTTTGTTTCTGCTATCAAGGCCTATGAGGCAATAGTTACCACCTATCCAAAAAGTGAACTTGCTCCCCGAGCGCAGATGGAGATAGGAAATTGTCTTGTGAGCCAGAAAAAGTATGGTGAAGCGCACAACGCCTATAACCTTGCTCTCAAGAACTATCCCCAAAGCCGTATTGAAGACCAGATAAGATTCCACATTGGCCTTGCTTACTATAAAGAAGATAAATATGAGATGGCAATCGAGGCTCTTAATAGTCTAAGGGAGAAATTCGAGAATAGTAATATTATTGACCGAGCTATCTATTACATTGGATGGTCGTACTTCAAGCAGAAAAAATACGACGAAGCAGTCCTCCACTTTAACAGTGTGGTAGCCAATTATCCTGAAAGTGCCATTGCCGCAGATTCCCTATTCAGAATTGGAGACGCACTTTACAATCAAAAGCAATACGAGCAAGCGATAAAGAATTATCAGAAAGTCATCAATCAGTATCCTGAAAAAGAGATAGCGGAGTTTGCCTATTACGCTATTGGTTGGAGTTACCACGCTCAAGGAGAAGAAGATAAAGCAATCCAGGTGTATAAAGATTTTATTGAGAAGTATCCGAATAGCCATTTGAATGTGGAAGCGAGGTATCGCCTCGGGGAATACTATTATGGCAAAGATAATTTTGACGAAGCAGCAAAGATTTATCGCTCGATAGTGGAGAATTTTCCCAAATCACCTCTTGCCGACGATTCCAGTTATTGGTTAGCCTGGAGTTATTACAGGGCTGGCAAATACGATGAAGCAGCCGATACTTATAGAAAGCTAATACTGAGCTATCCTGATAGCGACCTTGCCAGTGAAGCTCAATTCCGCATTGGGGAATGCTATTTTGTGCAGGGGAAATATGCTGAGGCAATAGCAGAATATGAGAAAAAGCTTGCCAGTTCCCCGGAAGATACTTTCTCCAGTGAGTCGCAGTATAAGATAGGAGAGAGTTATGAGAAGATGGGCAACAATGACCTTGCGCAGGAGGCTTTTCAGAAGATACTCCAGAAGTATCCCCAGTCAATAGCTGCAGCCAGAATTCACCTGAGAGAGGGAATTTTGCTTGAAGAAAAGAAGGATTATAAAAAGGCAATAGAAAAATACAGATTAGCTACAAATTTAGCCCGTAACGAAGTAGGAGCGGAAGCGCAGAAGAGAATAGGTGACTGTTACTATTTCCGGAAAGATTACCACAATGCTATAGTTGAATATTTGAAGGTAGTATATCTTTACGACAAATACACGTACTTTGCTGCCCCTGCGCAATATATGGCTGGAGAATCTAACGGTAAAGAAAGGTTCTGGGAAGAAGCGAGGAAAGCTTATAGGAAGGTCATAGAGAATTATCCGGAAACCGAGTGGGCCAAGAAAGCACAAACAGAACTGGAGAGGATAGCCAATAAATAGTATGCTGATAAGAAAAGCTATCTTTTTTGTAGGAATTTTAATTTTTCTCTTTTTGTGGAACCTCTGTGCAGGGGCGGAAGCAGAGAAGCCGACTGAGGAGAAGCCTGCTTTCGAGCTGCCGGAAGTGGTAATTATCGGAGAAGACCAGTCCAGAGTAATCATAGGTGGTGAAAGGCAGCCACTCATTGACCAGCCTTTTTTGAAAAAGGTGGAAGTTGGTCTGGAGCCAATGGCAAAAATCTCTCCTCTATCCTTTCCTCCGAGGAAGGAAAACATTATTGATTTCAGTTTTGCTTACGGGAGTTTCGACGCTTTAAAGGCTAACCTCAGTTACGGTAGACAGATTAGGGACAAAACTTACTATCTTCTGGGTATAGGAAAATACAAGACGGACGGAGAATTTCCTGGCAGGCGGTATAACGAGGATAGCGCGTTTTTAGAATTGGGATTCAAGCCCGTGGAAAAGCTCGATTTGAAAATTGCAACTTCTGGTCTCCTGAAAGATTATCGCTTGTCCAATTCTGCCATTACTCAAAATCTAGACCTATTCAACGTGGAATTAGGAATGGAGGGGAGAATAAGAGAAGGGAGCAATCTGGGATGTCAGTTCTTTGGTCAAATAGCAAACTTAAAGAATAACAATAAAGCCAGAAGTGAAATAGGGGGAGCCAGATTACAGGCGAGGATTGGTCTGACGGAAAGGAACTTACTGAACCTGGAAGCGCAACTTTATCAGGAGAGTCTTAGATTAGGTGGTGATAGGAGGCGATACTCAATCAGTTACATTTCTCTGAGTGATGAATTTCTCCTCTTCGATAAACTATGGGTTAATCTGGGAATGGAATACAAAGAGAAGAGTAAGCCCCGCACCTCTTTTCTCTATCCTATGGGTAAACTGTCTTATGAGTTGGTTCCCAATTTTAACCTCTGGGTAAAATATAGACCAGAGATGGCAGTTCCTTTGTTCAATGAACTTTATATAGATAATGACTATACAGCTGTCAACCTAGACCTCCTTCCACAGAAAAGAAGATTTTCGCTCGAGGAAGGAATGGATTATAAGCTGAGCCAGAACGTCTCCGGCAACATCTCCTTCTTTCAGAGGAGATTTAGAAATTTCATTGCTCTTTCCGACAATGGCACGATAGGAAGTTGGCAGAATATCTCCCACGTATACTCGGAAGGCGTGGAAGGAGTAGCAGACTTCAGTCTGCGTGAGGGAGTAGCAGACTTTAGTCTGCGTGAAGGAGTAGCAGACTTCAGTCTGCGTGAGGGAGTAGCAGACTTTAGTCTGCGTTTGAAATATGCATATGAGAAAACAGAGGACGAAGACCGAGAGGATGAACAAGTGCCATATAGACCCATACATTCTATCAAAATTTCGTCACTCTATTCCTATAAGCCGTTAAGTGTAGTTCTATCAATCCTAATGCAAAGCGAAAGATATTACAATCGCTCTCAATCTTTGCCCTTCTACTGGACGCTGGAAACAGAAATCTCCTATCGCGTAGCAAAGCAGCTTCTTATTTTTGTTCAAGGAGAGAATTTACTGCAGGAGAAGTATGCTGAGAGGTTCGGTTATCCGCTTGACCATAGTAAATTTTTTGGAGGAGTCAAAGTAAAATTCTAATTAGGAAAAAAGGGGACAGGCTACTTTTTTGTGTAAAAAACGGGACGGGGTAATTTTTGATAAGAGTCTTATTATGAAAGGAGACTGTGTTATAGATATAAGGAAGGAGACGGTGGGTAAACGCAGAGAAAAAGTAGCCTGTCCCCTTTTTATGAAAGGAGGCTAAATGCTTAACTATTTTTTACGCGGGGGAATAATGATGTATCCTCTTTTTCTTGCTTCGGTATTAGCTCTGGCGATAATCATCAACAGGTTGCAAGTTCTTTCGCGAGCGAAAACTGGCGAGAAGGAGTTAATGGGTAGAATTAAGGGACTGATTGATCAAAAGAGGGTTGAACAAGCAGTGGCTGTCTGTAACAATTCCAAAGGACCGGTTGCTTCCATATTGAAAGCAGGTTTGTCCCAGTATGATAAGGGACAGAAGGCAATGGAAGATGCATTTGAAACGCAGGCTTCCGAAGAAGTTCCTCGCCTGGAAAGCTATCTGCCTGCTCTGGCCACCATCGCCGCGGTATCTACTTTGATGGGGTTTACCGGGACAGTTATAGGAATGATTCGTGCTTTCGATTCCATTGCTGCTGCCAGTGCCACTTCTCCAGCGATTGTAGCTTCAGGCATTTCCGAAGCGCTTATTACCACTGCCACCGGGTTACTCATTGCCATTCCTACACTTCTTTTCTATAGATATTTTGTCCATCGCGTGGATAGATTTGTTTCTGAGGTTGAGAGATACTGCAGAGAATTGATTAGAACTTTAATTCCTGGTTAGGTGAACCGTGGTAGTTGCACAGATTGAATCTGTGCCTACAATGATGTTGGAGTAGCCCCGATTTATCGGGACGTCTTAAAACGCGGACTAAAGTCCGCTACTCCAAGGAAATTCAGTAGGTACGGTTTCAACCGGGCAAGAGCGGCATTTGACCACATAAGGAGGCAAGTAAAATGCAATTCAGAAGAGTAAAAACTTTAAGTACGCGTCTCGATGCTACACCAATGGCTGATGTTGTCTTTCTACTCCTGATTTTCTTTATGTTATCTACTTCTTTTGTTGTTCAGCCAGGTATCCAGGTAAGATTACCCAAGGCAGTTACTTCCGAAATTCAGTTGAAGAAAGACCTCGTCTTAACGATTACTGCCGAGAACATACTCTTTTTGAACGAAGAACCGGTTACCCTGGATGAGCTGGGAGAAGCATTGCAGGCTGCTTTTGCCCAGAGGAAAGATAGATTGTTGATTATTAAAGCCGACCAGGAAGTTAAACATGGCCTGGTGGTGCATGCAATGGATATTGCAAAACTGAACGGAGCTGATAGATTAGCGATTGCCACAGAACCAAAGTTGATGTGATTTTCAGGAGAAAAGAATGTTTGCAGATCGCAATTTCCGGCTTTCACTAGTTATTTCTTTCATATTGCATTTGTTAATGCTGATATATATTCCCATAACCCAGCGCCATAGACTTCCGGTTAGATTTGTGGAGGTCTCTTTAGTTTCATTTCCGGCGATAAGACCCACTGAACCTGGTTACCCAAAGGCTTTGGCTCTTGCTCGACCGAGGACTGATGTCCGTCCTGCTCCGGGAGTAGATATGTGGACACCGGGAGAGGGAGAACCACTGGCAATTCTGGGCCCGGAAACGAAGATTACCCTATCAGAAGTCCCCGCAGCTTCGCCCGAATTGGGAGAGAAGATATCGATGCTGCCGGGTGAAGACAGGTTCACCATGGAAGGAATCAAAATTACGCCCGGAGTTCACGATAGAGGAGCCATCTTTGTGGGAAAGGGTGAGGCCCAAGAGTTTGCCATAACCGGTCCAGTCTCTCGTAGAGGAATTGTCCGGCGCGTTTATCCACAATATCCAAAGTGGGCAGAAGAAGCAGGGGTGAGTGGAGAGGTCCGCTTAAAGTTCTGGGTGTTGCCCGATGGATTAGTCAACAAAGTAGAGGTAACGCAGACTACAGGATATCCTGACCTGGACCAGATTGCCAGCCAGGCGATGAAAAAATGGCTTTTTGAGCCCCTTTCCTCCCAGGAGAAGCAGATAGTCCAGTGGGGAACAATCACCCTAAAATTCAAACTGGAATAATTGCACAAATTGAATTTGTGCCTACAGTAATTTTGTAGGCACGGTTTTAACCGTGCAAGTGAAACAAAAGAAAGAATTGTAGGCACAGATTTCCCGATTGAAAATCGGGATGCAATCTTTCGCTTCACACTCCATCTAAACGTCTGGAAAGACATATGTTATGATTGAGGGAAGAATATTATTTTTTGGCGATGACGACAAAATTGTTCAAGGATTAAAGAAGACCCTGGAAAAAAGGGCTTTTAGACTTTACAATGTTAAGGAAAAGACAGGTGTGGAAGAGAAAATTCTGGAATTACAACCAGAACTGATTATCCTAAATTTTACCTCTTCTCCTGAAGATAATTTTAGAATTTGTAAAGATATTAAGCAGGGCAGAAATTCTGGGCACATTCCAGTAGTTATCATCAGCAATATTTCCCGGAAGAAGGATTTAATTACAGCCCTGGAAATTGGTGCTGAAGATTATCTGGCGAGACCTCTTGATTTCGATATTTTCTTAGCCAGACTGCGGGCAATTTTACGCAGAATAAGTTACAGAGAAGAACCCGAGGAAATATTGAGATGTAAGGATATTGTCATCAATTTAACCACCAGGACTCTTCTGGTAAAGGAGAAACCTGTCAAATTAACGCCAAAAGAATTTGCCCTTCTTTACACTTTGATGAAAAAGAAAGGAAGGGCCTTAGAAAGAAGATATTTGATGAAGAGTGTCTGGGACGAGAAGTATCTTGGAGACCCCCGCACAATAAACAAGCATATTGAGACCCTCCGCAAGAAATTGGGCCCTGAAGCCAGCCGACACATCGAAACCATGGCAGGAATAGGCTATATGTTTAGGACCTGAAATCCCCCAATTCTAACCCTCCCAACAATCTACCTACTACAGAATTTCGCCAGAATTTCGCTTTAATTTCCTTAAATCTAGGGTAATCTTATGGTGGGTCTTATGATGACAAAAAGACTCATTTATCTATGGGACTTTCGGGTAGTGGGGAAGAGAGACAAATAAAAGAGGAGCTGTATAATATTGAATTCTGTCAAAACGATAGTATATGGTAGTGCATGGCTTCAGTTGAAGTTTCTAGGGGAAGCCCGGGCGGTGCAGGGGGTAAAGGTTAAGACTGCCCGGGTTTTTCTTTTAATGAACTATAATTAAGTTGGATTTTCAGCCGGGTCTGTTGACCCGGCTTTTTTTGTCAAAAAGCGGGAAGTGTAACTACTCACTTTTCAAAAAGAACGAAAGGAGATGATAAGGAATGTGTAAGCGAGAAAGACTGAGGATTGGTTTGCTCAAGATTGGAGAAATGGCAAGGGAAGCGGGGGTTCTTCGCTCCACTATCAGGTATTACACAGAGATGGGACTTCTCCAGGTAGCTGAAACCCTGTTGCCCGGGGGTTATCGGCTCTATGAGCGGGAACGAACCTTAGCCAGAATTCAGCAGATTAAGTCTATTGCAGAACAGAACCGCACTCTGGAAAAGATTAAGGAAGAATTGGCAAAATCCTTAGCTGGCTGAGATAGCAGAATTTGTAGGGGTTCGATTCATCGAACCCGTGAATGAACGGACTCAATAAATTGAGCCCGTACGGAAAAAATGGTCGCTGTCCCCATTTTACATTTTAAGGGTGAAATGAGAAAAATAAGAATAGTGACATTTCCATTATTGATTTTTTTCTTGATTGCGCTGGAGCTTCTTAGTGGCTTTGTGCTAAGGATTCAGGAGGCGCAGGCGGCAACTGAGAGACAAAGCCCTGATGTCCTGATAGTCCAGACTAATCTTAATGGAACTGTTTCATATATTCAGGATGACCCAGATAGCCCTGATGCGAACTGGCTAACCTATATCACTAGCGATCTGGATACGGTCACCCGTGTTAGCTTTCCTACTCCAACTGGCAATCCTACGGTTGGGGCTGATTTACAAGAGTTCAAAATCTGGGTTAGGAAACAACCAGGCACAGGCACTCCCACAGTTAGGATAGAACTATACGAAAATGGTGTCTCAAAGGCTGTGGTTATGGCTAACACAAATGTTACTAGTGCAACAGGGCAGTTATTCTCGGCGACTTGGAACGCCAATTTGCTAGGCACTGCTGATGGTAGCTTGGTTGAGTGCTATATCTATGGCGTGGCTGCAGGTGGTGCACCATCAGCGAGGGCAACTGTTGAAGTGGGTGCCGTTGAGTGGAATGTTGATTATACTCCTGCAACACCCACCATTACTGTAGCTCCTTCTGTTTCTCAGCCACCCAATGTGACTACGCCTTCAACGGATAATGTTTTGGGTGTTGCCTCTATTGTCAGGAATAATGGCACAGGTTCAGTTACGGCAGTGACCATAAAGGAAAATGGAGGTACGATTGATGCCACAAATGAACTGGAAAATGTAGAACTCTGGCTATCTTCAGATAAAACCTGGGATGCGGGTGATACCCAGTTAGATACTGCCAAAAATTTTACAGGCGGAGTTGACGGAACCTGCACCTTTAATGCCTCATTTGATGTTACTACAACTACCAAGTATTTAATTGTGCGCTTAGATGTAAAAAGTGGGGTTACTCTGGATAAGACCATTGAGATACAGATTCAGGATATCACCACCACTGACCAGAAGAGTGGCCTGCCTTGCGACCTATCCGGGACTACTACTGTAACTGCCAGCTGGTGGAATGGTTCCTGGTCGTATAGGAAGAAACTCACCTTCAATAACTCAGCCCAGAGTGAAAATCTGACTAATTTTCCAGTTTTGGTGAAACTGAGTACTTCTAACTTCAATTATGTTTATGCAAAATCCGATGGCACAGACCTGAGGTTCATAGATTCTGATAATACCACAGAGTTAAAATATCATATTGAGAAATGGAATCCTTCGGGTGATAGTTTTATCTGGGTAAAGGTGTCACAGATAGATGGATCCTCCAACATAGACTTTATCTATATATATTATGGGAATGCTGGAGCTTCTGATGTGCAGGATTCAACCAGTACTTTTAGTAATAACTACGCCGCGGTATGGCATATGAATGAGGCATCCTGGAATGGCACTGCTGGTGAGGTCAAAGATTCTACAACGAATAACAATGACGGAACTCGGGTCGGAGATGCAACCACAACGACAAGTGGTCGGGTAGATGGCTGTGGCACTTTTGATGGGAATGGAGATTATGTTGAGGTAAACGACAACGCAAGTTTAGATGTAACCAATCTCACCATTAATGCATGGGTAAATTCAACAAATTTCACTCCTTCTGATTATCCAAAATCTTACAACAGAATAATAATATCAAGAACCGATAGCAAAATAGGCTACCAGCTGGGCTTATCCAGTGAAAACAAACCGTATTTCGCTTTCGAAGACCTTTCAGTAAACAACATAAGCAAACAGAATAACGCCCAACCTTCTGCTTCAGATACCACTTCAACAGACGGGAGAATACCTCTCGGTACAGCTGGGAAAGGCGATCAATCTTATGTGTATGAGGGGGCAATTATTGAAGACGGCTCAACCTTTAAGATGTGGTACTCTGGCTACGACGGCACCAATATCTGCATCTATCATGCGACCTCCTCAGACGGCTTGAACTGGACAAAGTACAACAATACAAAACCTTCTGCTTCAGATACTACTTCAACAGATGGAAGAATACCTATTGGCACTTCTGGGAAAGGCGACAGCAAACACGCCTGCTACCCTTGCGTCATAAAAGACGGCTCAACCTACAAGATGTGGTACACCGGATCCGACGGCAGCATCCTGCGCATCTATTATGCGACCTCCTCAGACGGCTTAAACTGGACAAAATACGATAATACAATCCCTTCCAATTCAGATACTACCTCAACGAATGGAAGAATACCGCTTGCCGCAACCGCAGGCAGAGGAGATGACGCGCATACTCTCCGCCCTACAGTTATCAAAGACGGCTCAGCCTACAAGATGTGGTATGAGGGAAATGTCACTGCCAGCCGCATCTATTATGCGACATCCTCAGACGGCTTAAATTGGACAAAATACGATAATACAATCCCCTCTGCTTCAGATACTACTTCTACTAATGGGAGAATACCCCTCGGGACAAGCGGGAAAGGCGATGATTACGCGGTTTACAGCCCTTGCGTTATCAAAGACGGTTCAACCTACAAGATGTGGTATACCGGCGATGCAAGCGGGACAAATGATACCAGGACATACTGCGCCACATCGCCGGATGGCTTAAATTGGACGAAATATGACAATACTTTACCTTCAAATTCAGATACCACTTCAACCAATGGAAGAATACCGAAAGGTTCATCCGGAGGCGATATAAACGGCGCATGCCACGCGGACGCTATCAAAGTGGGTTCAAAATATTGGATATATTATACAGGCGGCGGCACCGCTATGTACATCTTCCTTGCAACGCTTGAAACCGGCAAAACAAGCAGCAACGCGGTTGCGGAAGAGTATAAGATGATAACAGGTGTCGCCGACACAACCGCAGACACGATTAAATTATATGTTAATGGCGCACTTGATACCTCAGGGACGAGCTCGGTCAATGACGTAAATAATTCGGAAAAACTCAGGATTGGTGAGTTAGTCAATGGCAAAACAGATGAAGTCTGGATTTCCACTGTTACGCGGTCTGCGGACTGGATTTC
>Ga0172362_10002264_pt1 | contig 16756 bp, 12 predicted proteins | sample LakKivs1_kivu2a2_FD_114534 | JGI IMG/M metagenome (GOLD analysis project Ga0172362, IMG submission 114534) | Sediment microbial communities from Lake Kivu, Rwanda - Sediment s1_kivu2a2 | ecosystem: Environmental > Aquatic > Freshwater > Lake > Sediment | place: Rwanda: Western Province, Lake...
AACGAGATAGAAATCCACGTGAAAAGATGCAACGGACCTAACTGAAGCATGGTTCTCGGTCCTATAAAGTTGGGGATTGTGATTCGTTTACATCGTATGATACCTGATTCTGATTTCAGAAGCCCTGCTGTTGTATAATGCACGCGAAGAGCGAAGAAACTCAGTTCTGATCCTTTCTGTTTCATATGAAACACCCACCCAGTGATCGTGGTATGTGGAATAAGCCGGATATTAAGAGTTGAGAGAAGGAGGAGAGCCCCGGCTGCGACGATAAGAGGATGGAATTTCCATTTTGAGACGTTTAATGTTGCAGTTGCGTTCTTCCCATTGATATCATAGGCTTTCACCATGATCGTATGTTTGATAGATAATCCTTTGAAGACAATTTTTGGATTCCAGACATACTCATAGGGGGATGTGGTTGTTGTGTTTTCTAACGTATCATCGATGTAAAATTCGACTTTTTCAACCTCGGCATCAGCGCTGACATTTGCGATTATCGTAATAGGACCATAGATAAAGGTTGAATTTTTTAAGGTAAACAAGCGTTGATCATTGAAATAAAAACCGTGTTCTGATGGTGAATTAATTGTTACCATGATGCTATCTTCTTGTTTTGTTGTAAAAGTAAACCACGCTCGTGTCCATTGACCACTTCCTCCAGGAATTGCATCGCTGGCATTGACCCAAATGGTATACATTGCCATATAACCTAGACCAGATAGGGCTAAGATTTTCGTCCCATTTGAATCAACAGTCGCATTTGAAAATTGTCCATTGCTACATTCAATCGTCCAATCAAACACGTTCCCTTCAGTGTCATTAATAGGAATACTCCAGGTGAAGGAAAGCGGTAGGTTGGTAGACTCATTGAAAGGATTAGGCGTTCCGAAAACCGGTGGGTTATTATCATCTCTCATCGTTTTTTGTGCGCGTACTATCATTGTACACATGACCGTTGAGAGTAGAAGAAGTACTACTACGAAACAGGTACTACATATCCTTAATTCCTTATCATTCCTACTATTGTTTATTTTCATGACCTTTTCCCCCAAATCATTTTTTAACAACAGAAGTAATTCACCATCGCTATATAAAAATTTGCATAAAAAGATATAATCGTACTTTTAATGAATAACTCAGTTGATTTCCTCTCCACGAGAGAGTATTACCAAATATGTCCCCAATGATGCCCTTTACATTCCGGGCACACAAATTCTATGCGATAGTGCCCCCTTGATATTTTCAATGGTACCAAAAAATTTGTCTCACACGTTTTACAATGGTACATATTTAGTATTGGATTTCGTCTCCCCTTCATTTGTATTATACAACAATTTCTAGCTAAAAAAGCTTTCTCTTAAGAAAATGTACCATTTTTTATGATATATTAATGACTAATATCAATAATAATTCGACGACCATTTTCCTTTGGAAATGAGAGAGAGGAGTGGCAGAGTGTTTGCTGTATAGGGGGCGAGGACCATGTAGAATAAAAGGTTCTGCCATTACCCTTTCCTTGTCTTCCTCCTCTCGAAAAAGACAAGTTTTAATGATGGTAAATGTTTAAATAAATTACTACCTGTTTTGAAAAAAGAGATATGAAATTATTCGTTAAAAAAAAGTTTAATTGAATACTTTTTTTTTATTATACTCATATGGTACTTAAGGCAAATAATCCTTATGCAACCTTTGTTTTCAATGATTAGGGTAGATCCAAGAAACGACGATGCGATGTTTAGATTTTTCCAAACTCTTTTTTACGTTCTTTGGTATCTTTCCCTGTCGCTTCAAAAAGGAAGGTATTCCATTTTTTTATGATAGCATAATCATTGGAGATTGTTTTTGGTGGGACGATATCGACAGTCAGTATGTTTTTTTCCCGTTTCATCGTCACCACTCCAATTCCTTCAACCGTGAACTGCATACCTTTTGTAATGTCTCCTTTCGCGCCAAAATATTTTGTAATTAAGGAGTTAATGTCTGTTGGGTGGCCTCGTTTGATGGAATATTCTCTCATGAGGTCCTGTATGAAAGAAGCCAGATTTTAATATTTTCTTTTCTTTTACCATTTCATTTAAATTTATTGTAATGCAAAATGTTATCGAGTGATCGTTTTGGGACGTGGTGTACTCCGAGCTCGTCTCGCCAGTATTTCACTGAATCAGTGAATTCTTCTGCAACCGCTATCTCACCTTTGTAACCAAATGCAATCACCGAATCAATCCCAAGTCTGTGGGGGATATTAAGAACCTCTTGGAGTTTATTTCTGTTGATGTTGCATAAAATACAACTGCCGATGTGCTCTCCTTCCGCGTATAAAAGTATGTTTTCTGTTGCCAGCCCAACATCCCGGAGATAAAACTGATTAGTCATATCATTAATCAATATGATAATGTAGGCGACTGGTCGTTCGTGTTCGTTCGGCGTCCATTTTGGTTGGATGTACCCAGCCCAATTCAGTGCTTCGAATACCTGGTCACACAAGGCTTTTTCGGTGACAAGGCAATATTCGAGGGGCTGCAGGTTTGATCCTGAGGGAGCAAGCCGCGCGGCATTCACAAATTTTTTTAACACATCCAGAGGAATTGGTTGTTGTTGAAAACGTCGAATGCTTCTTCGAGAAAGAATTGCCTGATCTACATTCATTCTTTCACAGATATCTGTAACATCTGATGTTCTTTTAAGTTATCGCAAGATGATGAACGATATCGTATCAAGGATTTTTCTCTTGGAAAATATTTATATATTATAAAATATGAAAATCAATATTATCGGGGATATAGTTAGATAATTATTACATAAGGTATTTATATGAGATAAGAGGAATAATATATAATATTATGAAGAAGGGGGTAAAAAATGAAATTGTTAAAAAATTTTCATAAAAAAATTATTATAGGAATTTTTATAGTATTGACCACAGCTGGTAGTTTCACACCTACTCAGGGTAGTAATACACAATCACCTATTGATGCAGAAACACTTTATCTCACCTCAACCGATGTTTTGACTAATGGTTTTCAAATATCGAGGGAAATTGACACATCATGGAATGTTGATCAAGTTGGATCAATCCCCTCACTCGAACATGCCTTTAAACTATTTATTAAGGATAATTATGCGTATATTACAAATTTTACATTTGGGGACAGTAGTTTTGGTTCCATTGGTCCTGATGTTCTGTTTGTTGTCGATATTTCTGCTCCAAAAAATCCGCAGATAGTTGGGACGTTAGATCATGATCTGTACAACGAAAAATTCGGGATATTGACCGATGTATTTGTAGACGGAAATGATGCATATCTCGCTGATTGGCTTCCCTTTGCAGATGGAACACGATACTCTCGTATCTATCGAATTGATGTCTCTGATCCCTACCATCCTCGTTGTATCCAACAAGAAGGTGATATGTATAGTTCCTTAGGAAATGCATTCTCAGTATATGTTCAGGGAAGCAACCTATTTGCAACTTGGTTTGACGGAGGCATGGCAGTCTATGATATCTCTTACCCACCATGGATGTTTTTTTATGGATATCTTGACATTGATGGAGCCCAAGAACTCTATATTCGTGGTAACTATGCGTATATCAATAGCTGTGTCTGGGGTGGTGTCAATACCCTTAAAATAGTTAATATCTCCAATCCGGAAATTCCAGTGGTTGAAGCTGCGAAGAGAGTTGGTTCAATCCCCTATAGTATCACAGTTCTTCCACGAAGATATCCTTCAGGTGAAACTCCTGACAACGAAAGAACCCTCTTTGCTTACGTTACTGAAGTCCATGGATTCAACATCTTTAATGTCACCAATCCAACAACCATTGAACCAGTATCATTTTATCAGGTACCATCCACCTGCGGATTTGCAGATGTTTCCGGTGATTACGCTGCTCTTGCTGTAGGTTATGGTATTGAAATACTCAATATTTCTGATCCTCTCCATCCCAGAATGGTCGGACATTATCCCATGAATTGGTCAGGCATACCTGCAGGTTATTTCGGTGGACCAGTCATTTCGATGAAAAATGATTTAATTTATATTTCAGGTTGGAATGATGGATTCCAGATCTTACAGTTCACAGGACAAAAAGAGGGATGGCCTGATAAACCAGGAGTACCAACAGGTCCTACTGAGGGATATCGAAAAATCGATTATTCGTTCTCAACCGTAACAACCGATCCTCAAGGTGATCAAGTGTACTACCAATGGAGCTGGGGGAATGGGGAAATGAGCGAATGGCTTGGCCCCTTTGATTCTGGTGATGAAATCTCGACAGCTAACACTTGGTCTGACCTTGGAACATATGAGGTACGAGTTAGATCAAAAGATGTTCATGAAAATATTGGTGACTGGTCAGAACCTCTACCCATCGATATAATCAACCAAGCACCAGCTAAACCAGAGACACCCTCCGGTCCTACAAATGGTAATCCTGGAGTAGATTATACCTTCTTAACAAAAGCTATTGATCCTGATAACGATCAAGTTCAATACGGTTGGGATTGGGATGGTGACCATATGGTAGATATTTGGACATCCTACTATGATTCAAATGTTTTAGTGGAGGGGATTCATAATTGGTCTGCTGGTGGGATTTATGAGATCAGTGTGAGAGCACGTGATAGCTACATGGATCAGAGTGACTGGTCAGAACCGTTAACGATTGCTATTAAAAACGCAGAGTTATCAGTAGAAATAAAGAGCGGTTTGGGAGTCACAGCATTCATTCAAAATATCGGGGATGCAGAAGCTACCGATGTTCAATATATAATACAGTTCAATGGTGGACTCGTGCTTCTCCCAAAGAACGGTGTGAAAGAAGGTACGGTGGATAATATCCCCGCAGGAGAACAAGCCTCTGTAAGGGTATTCGTATTCGGATTTGGTAGAACAGAAATCAAAATAGAGATAACATCTGCCGAAACACCGCCTGTATTTGCAAACTATGCCGCTCTCATTATCGGTCCTTTCGTCATACGTTGACATATTAACGTAAATATCTACATTCCTCAGTTGAAGCGAAAGTAAAGAGTACTAACATAGGGATAAAGCCTTAAAAAAAAAATTTGAATAAAGGTATAAAATATTGAAGAGGTAAATTATGCGCGGAAAAAAACTGTTTAGTTGCGGAGTCTTTCTCTTGATGATAGGTATATCGTTTTCTTCTGTCTCCTTCGTTCAATCGAGTACGCCCCGATTTGAGAAAATAATCCAGACCTATTCTTTTACTGCACCATCTTTTCAGAAAGTGACGATCGAAGGTTGTCTCTATGATCAGGTTACAATAAAAGAGGCACCTTGTGGAGGAATAACAGGGGAACCATGTTTACCATCCATGGGGATGTATCTCATGATTCCGCAAGGCAGAGCTGTGAGTGAAATCATCGTGACCCCTGGAAAGAAAATATCCTTAGGATCGCAGCATCACATAGAACCAGTGAGCGCTCCGATACCCTTCTCTCAAACCACACCTAAAACGTCTTTCGTTCAAGACCAAGATATCTACGATTCGTCTACACCTTATCCACCAGAACGATTCACATATGTTGGTACATACCTGTTTCGGGGATATCAGATCCTTGTGGTACGATTACATCCAATGGAATATATCCCACTAACAGGTGAACTCTCGTATTACACGGAATTAACGGTTTCTGTTAATTTGAAACAAGAAACTAAACAGAATCCTATGTTCCAAGGAACACCCGAAGACGAACTCGAAGTAATTAACAAAGTGGATAATCCTGAAGTAGTAAATTCATACCGAAGACAAACCATGTCTCCCCTCGCTGAACAATATGATCTTCTTATTTTGACTACCAATGCATTGAAAACAGATTTCCAACGATTAGCACAATTTCATAATGCACGAGGGACGAAAACAATCATAAAAACAATGGAAGACATCGGAAATCTAAATCCAGAAGCAATCCGTGGTTATATAAAAGAAGCGTTTATTAACTGGGGAATTCGATACGTCTTATTAGGTGGCGATAATGATGTTGTTCCTGCTTGTAACCTCTATGCCACTGATGGACTTTTCTATATGTCGATCGCCGCAGACCTGTACTATAGTTGTCTTGATGGACCGTTCAATTATGATGGTGATCAATATTGGGGGGAACCACATGATGGAGAAGGAGGAGGCGATGTCGATCTCATTGCTGATATCGCCATAGGAAGAGCTTGTGTGGGAGATAGTAATGAGGTTGATATCTTTGTTGACAAAACCATCGCCTATCTTTCAACCCAAGATTTGTACTTAGACAAAGCGCTGATGGTCGGTGAATACCTTGGCTTTGGTGGTATTGCTGAGTATGGTGGAAATTACATGGACCAGCTGATCAACGGATCAGATGACGATGGATATTCTACAAAGGGGATTCCTGCTACTATCTACAATGTGAGTAGGTTGTATGATCGTGACTGGCCAGGACAGGATTGGCCGAAAACAGAGCTCATGAATCGTATTAGCAGCAACATTCACATCATCAATCACCTAGGGCATGGAAACACCTATCATGTTATGAAACTCGACGAACCAGTCATCATGAGGGGTGGGCAAATTCAAGGTGAATGCCACGATGTCGAACAACTAGAAAACACCCAGTTCTTCTTCGTCTACAGCCAAGCATGTTATTCTGGTTCATTTGACAACAAAGACGCACCACCACCATATGGCAGTGGTGACATACTACCGTATGATTGCATAGCAGAATATCTGACAACAAAGACGACACATGGTGCTTTTGCAGCAATCATGAATGCACGATTCGGTTTTGGAATGTCGCATAGTACTGATGCTCCTTCACAACGTTACCATCGTGAATTTATCGATGCAATATTTGGAGAAAATATCACAGAACTCAGTCGTGCTAACCAAGATTCAAAAGAGGATAATTTATACCGAATCAACGACCAATGTATGCGGTGGTGTTACTATCAGCTGAATTTATTTGGTGACCCAACCATCGGTTTCCCTAGCTCGTTAGAGATCACTTCAGTCGAAGCAACCTATGGTGGTCTAGGAAACGGGGGTGTCACCTCTGCGACTATAAAAAATACCGGTGCTATCCACTTGACCCAAGTCCAATGGAATATTTCAGTAACCGGTGGATTCTTACGATTAATACGCGTCTCAAATCAAGGAATCATCGAAACACTCAATCCGAATGAAACCACTCTGATAAAAACAACGATCCCGATTATTGGTTTTGGACCGGTGGTGATAAAAATAGGGACAGACGCCCTTCAAGCAAGAGCCACACAAAAAAATGTTCAGGGTTTCATAATCGGACCATTTCTTACGATACAATCAGAAGAATAAACAACACCTTTGAGAACAATATCGTAAGGAAGATCTATAATCATCAACATAACATATTTTAAACCCTCGTGTTTACTAGATAATTCTATGGTAAAAAAACCACGTATGGTACGAACCTTCGCCCGCACTGCTCCCAAATCTCAAGAAAAATATTTAGTGGATAATGCGAAAAAACTCTACGAGGACCCTTTCCTTATTTTCCCTGATTGCTCCCATGACTCCGATGAAAAATATTTCAAGAAATTGAAAAAACAAATTGAAAAAGTTTATCGCTTTCGAGATGACGAAGAAAAACTCGAAAAACTAGCAAATAAAAAAGGGTTGGATGGAGCATTTGCTGGCACATTACTTCTTGCACGTTCTGGAAAAGCCCCATATTTAGGCGTTATAAAATTTTCTACAGGTGATGTGACATACGCGCAACGGGGAAAAGCAGATAAAGAAAAATTACTGGCAGTTCAACATTTTGATAATCCTATCTTTCGATTGTTAGCAATAAAAGATCTTGTTGCCAAAAAAAACCTTCACATGTATTCCTGGGATACCGGATATGTCTGTACAGGACGACAGGGAAAACCTCCGAAAGAGTTCCTCGATTTTTTACAAACAGAACTTGGTTTTACAAATAACAATGATACCATCGTCTGCCCTCATATCACCCCTGAACAAGCACGAAACAAAGAGTACCTTCCACGCGATTATCTACGTATCTATTGGAAATCAGCATCGCTCTCGATCGCACTCTGTGAAAGCTGTACAAAAACAACAAAAAACACTATGTTTACTCTCTCAAAATACTTATTGCAACGAAATCTCTCAGACGACTTTGATATTGATGTTATCACCCAAGTTGGGAAACATAGCGAAGCACAAACCATCTCCAAAACCAAGTTTCTATCAGAATACCTTTCGGGAAGGATAACAGATAGTGAATTCATTAAAAAAAACGCTAAGACTCACACGGAACAGGTACAACAGGGATCTGAAAAAATTTTTATTTTAAATGGTGAATCCTATGGTACTGATAGCGCAAGGTTTATTAACGCTATACAACCAAATACATACGAAAAACCAGCGTTAGAATTTATTTTGGATAAAGTGCAGGAACCTTTGATTGTTACGAATACGACTCCTAACAAAATTTTAGAAAAATACTGGGAGCAGTACGGAAAAGACTACCTTCTTAGTAAGGTGGATGATCCTACGATGGTTGATTCTTTTTTTCATCTTGATGATACACCATCCAACATCGTTCAATTAGTAGATGAATATCAACAACGACAAACAATTCTCACTCAACTTCCTCGATACGATCGTCTCCCACCCCTTGCTTCCTTCATTGATAGTGTTGCACGGACGTATAAAACCTTTGGGGAAAAAAACACGCTACTTATGATTAAAAAACGACCTGAGACACCGAAAGGGAAGTCCCTTGCCTATGCGTTTCTTCTCGCGTTCGGGAAAGGAACAGATACGAAATGGCAGTACTCAAAAGAAGAAATTGAATACGGGGAATTTTTACAAGCGCTCACACGAAAACTACTTGACGCTGAACCGAACCACTATCATCAAGTGTTCCAAGAATTATTAACAGCGAGCGGTTCATCTGAGACTCTTATATCACAATAAAAAAAAAAAGAAAAAAAAGGAGACATCCCGTTTACAGCAGTATCAAGACGAACAATAATGTCCCTTCCACTTCTTTTTCAACGTCACCAACGGTCACTGTAATTACTACTTTCCCTAACCCAAAAAGAGGTTTGGAAGTAAGGGTGACTTCTTCACCTGCAGGGATATCGACGACACCTGATGATTCTTTGCCGAGGAAAACCAGTTTTCCATCAACGGTGATATTCCAGTTTACATCCGTGGCGTCGAGATCACCTGTGTTGGCGACTGCTGCTTTAAGTTTCAATATTTTTCCTGTTATCTCACCAATCTCAAGAGTGACTGGTTGAGCAATGGTGAATGTCTCGGTTTTCTCAGTTTCTTGGTTATCCGCATTATCTATCGAGTAAAAGTACACGGTGTGATCGCCGTACGTACTTACGATAAACGGTTCGGTATAGGTAGTCCATGTACCATCGTCAATTTTGTATTTTGTTTCTTTGACGCCAGAGAGATTATCAGTTGCCGTGAGTGTCACGGTGACATCTCCTATGTACACATCACCTTGCTGTTCACCATCAAGAGTGCAGAGAGTTACAGGTGGTGTGATATCTGACTCATACACCGCGATATCATCAAGTCCAAAGCTTTGTCCATCGAAACCAATGTACTGCCATGCAAGTTGCATAAATTTTCCTTCAGGGAGATACGTTGATAAGTCGATCGTTTTCGCCCGATAGATAAAATCAGAGAAGTTCTCATCTTCAATTAAATCCCAGATGACCATATCATAACCATCCCCAAGGACATGGACTTTCACCGTAGCTCCTGGCCAATCAGTATCTGAAATATACCAGAAGTTTAAGGATAGCTCCGAATAATTCTGAACATCAATTTCTGGGCTGATGAGCCAATTGTCTGATTTAAATTCACTGTCGTAGTTGATCCATGCCGCATAGGTTCCACCGTGGATGAAATCAGGATAGGTTTGGATATCGACGATATCCCATGGTCGATTGGTATTTTCATTGATCACGGTCCATCCTGTTGGTGGCATAATTCCTTCTTCAAATCCTTCAGAGAGAAGCGCATCTTCGCTTCTGAAAAGAGTTTGTTGTTGCATTGTTTTCGTTTGAACGGTTGGTTCTCTGACAAATACATCGTTCGTAGTTGCCATTGCAGGTACCACAGAGACGAGCATGAGGACTACAATAGACAACACACCAGCTATGTTTAACATATTTTTTCCTTGTGCTTTTCTCATATACTACTACCCCCACAAATAAGGTAAATTCTCATCTTTATATTAGTATATAATCTTTTTTATGGATTTCTTAAAATGTATATCATAAGTATGTATTGAAGAAAAAAAAGTAAGACCTTTGTCACTCTCTAGTTATACGTTCAGAGGAAGCTTAATACTGTCTTTGGTGATACCTATTTGCTTTTACCCTTGAAGTGAAGGAGGCATCCTATGACGGTTGTAATCACAGGTACTGGGTTAACCATTGAAAAACTTATTCAGGTTGCTCGTCAGAACGAGACAGTGCAACTTCACCCTGATGCAGTAAAAAGGATTAAGAAATGCCGGGCAATGCTTGAAGAAAAAATAAAAGCCCATGAAATCATGTATGGGGTAAACACAGGTATCGGGGAATTCTCTGAAGTCGTGTTGAATGATAATCAAATACAAGATTTCCAGAAATACCTTATTTATAACCATGCGGCAGGTATTGGTGACCCAGCACCGCAAGAATATGTACGCGGTGCGATGCTGGCGCGTATAAATGTCCATGCCCATGGGAATTCAGGATGTCGACCAGAAATAACACAGACACTGGTCCAGATGCTCAATAAAGGAGTAACCCCTTTTGTATGTCAGAAAGGATCAGTTGGAGCCTGCGGTGATCTTGCTCCTATGGCACAAATCGCGCTCCTCATGCTCGGGAAAGGTAAAGCCTATTATCAAGGAAAATTACTTGAAGGAGTTGAGGCCATGAAAAAAGCGGGAATCCCCCTTCCTGGGCTGAAAGCACGAGATGGTCTGGCGATTATTAACGGTTCAAATCTACTCACCGCTATGAGCGCAATATTTCTGTATGATGCCAACCAGTGGTTGAAACAAGCAGAGATAGCTGCAGCAATGACGCTCGAAGCACTCAAAGCTAACATGAAACCATACAACTTAAAAATTCATGAGGCACGAGGATTCCCTGGTGCGATACGGAGTACCAAAGCAATCCAAGCTGTCATTAAAGGCGGAGATCTCATTGAAGGAAAAATGAAATGCAAGATACAGGACGCCTACTCGATGCGTTCTACCCCGCAAGTTATCGGGGCTGCCCATGATGCACTCGCGTTTGCTCGATCACAAGTTGAAATCGAATTAAACGGTGTCGGTGATAACCCGATATTCTTCCCGAATGAAAACATTCAACTCTCCGGTGCGAACTTCCAAGGTTCCCCTGTTTCACTCCCCATGGACATGGCTGGAACAGCCATTACCATGGTGTGTGTGATGTCAGAACGACGGATGAACCGACTCAATCATCCAGCCTTAAGCGCAGGGCTCCCCGCGTTTCTTACAAAAGGAGCAGGGATGTTTTCAGGGTTGATGCTGAGTCAATACACCGCAGATACTCTGATTGTCGAGCAACGAATTCTCTCAACACCAGCATCGATTCAATCTATTCCTGCGGCCGCAGACCAAGAAGACTTTGTTTCCATGGGAATGAACACAGCGATAAAAAATTTCCAGATTCTCGATAACGCCTACGGTATTCTTGGCATCGAATTTATGGCAGCAGCCCAAGCACTCGATTTTCGTGAGTATCAGGTTGGGAAAGGAACAGCAACAGCAAAAAAAATCATCCGCAAGTATGTGAAGTTTTTAGATGAAGATAGACCACTTTACCCGGATCATACCCTGATGAAAGAACTAGTGAAATCTGGTGAAATACTCTACGAAGTCGAAAAAACCGTAGGCAGTCTAGGATAAAACAGAGCTTATTTTAATAAACTATAAAACAGGTCCTTCTTTTTACCCTCATAAGTCTTCATAATGCTACAAAAAAAAATTATATCCTTTATTGCTGTTCTTCTATGCTTTTTTCTATTGTTCTCAGGGTGTACAAACTTCTTATTTAATCGAACAACAGATCGTATTGTTCAACAAGCGACTCCCTATATACAAAAGATAGTGATGAACAACCTCACCTTACGCATCTATGCTAATTCTCTAATTCGAAATTGTTCATCAGACAAAGAATGCCAGATAAGCGCTCTCTATCGCTCAATCGTAGAACATTACAATTATGTGAGTGATCCAACTGGGAAAGAATTAATCCAATCCCCTTTTGAGACCATGGCAATCCAAGGCGGGGATTGTGAAGATCTCACGATCCTTTACATGTCCTTGTTGGAAAATATAGGGATAAAAACCTACCTAGTCATGACAGAAAATCATACCTACTGTCTTGTTGCAGATGTAGATACCACGATTCTTCAGAAATACAATGAACAAACCCTTCTACAACAACTTGAAAAAGATAATAGAGAGACTATTCGGCAATTCTACCACGGATCGTTTGTTCTGAATGGTCGTGAAAGCTGGTATTACGGTGGTAACGGATCATCATTTGAGAACGATAGTTCGATCGATTACATGAATATTAGCTATAATATCGTCTCTGATAGTCCCGTTGATTTTTATGTAGTTCCCTCCCGTGAGGATTTTAATTTATTTAATGAACGAGAACCCTTTACCAGTTTTCCTGCGTTTACTCAAACCTACATTCTTACTCTGAACAACACCTGCCCTTATTTGAACACAACGGGAGGCATTATTCTTCATAATTCCCATTTTAAGGAAGCAGCAGTCCAAGTACACCTGAATTTTTATTACCATCCCTCGTTTACGAAAATCTTCAAGAATTATTCAATTACATCATATCAATTAGATAATACCACCTGCATTGCTGTTGATCCCACCGCAGGTGTGTACGGGTATCCTGGTTTTTCGAGTAATCTTACAAAAGAAACATATGCGATCGACCCTGTAACTAAAGAATATTTTGTTCTTCACTAACGGATTTTGTTTTTTACCATAGGAAGACGAATCCCCTGGTGTTGTGCAACCTTGAGTGCCTCAGGGTACCCTGCGTCAGCATGGCGAGCAACACCCATACCAGGATCGGTGGTAAAGACACGCTGAATACGTTCATCGGTTTCTTGCGAGCCATCGCAGACGACGACCATCCCTGCATGAGTCGATAGTCCAATACCGACGCCTCCACCATTATGAATATGAACGCTGTCAGCTCCAGCAGCACAATTCAAGAGTGCGTTGAGGAGAGGCCAGTCGGCGATCGCATCACTACCGTCTCTCATCTGTTCTGTTTCCCGGTATGGTGAGGCAACGCTACCGCTATCGAGATGATCCCTGGTGATTGCAATCGGACCAATGGTACCGTCTCGCACCAAGGTATTTATAGCAAGAGCTAGCCTTGCTCGTTCACCATACCCAAGCCAGCAGACACGAGCAGGCAGTCCTTCCCAGGGCAGATATTTCTCTGCTAAGGTGATCCAATTAGTTAACACCTTATTATCGGAGAAGAGTTTCATCACGAGCTGATCTGTTTTCAAGATATCATTCGGTTCACCAGTCAGGGCGAGCCATCGGAACGGCCCTCGCCCGGAACAAAACATAGGACGAATAAATTCAGGTACAAATCCTGGATAATCAAATGCTTTTTTGAATCCTGCTTTAAGCGCTTGTCCTCGAAGATTATTCCCGTAATCAAATACAACCGCTCCTTTTTTCTTAAAATCAAGGAGTGCTTGACAATGCTGTTTGATACTATTCATCGACAATGACACATATTTCTGCGGATTATTCTTTCGTAAAGCTACTGCATCCTTGAGTGTGGCTCCAAAGTATCCAGCGGGAACATATCCTTGGAGCGCATCATGAGCAGACGTCTGATCGGTGACGACATCTGGTTTGAAGTTCTTTTTCACAAGAGCAGGCATGACATCTGCGCAGTTCCCAAGAAGACCAAGCGAGAGAGGTTTTTTTATTTCCTTCGCCCGTGAGATGAGAGCAAGTGCTTGGTCAAGATCCTGTATTTTTTTATCACAGAACCCTGCGTTCACCCGACGGTCAATGCGCTTCTCATCACATTCAACCGCAAGGCAAATCCCATGATTCATGGTCACGGCAAGTGGTTGTGCTCCTCCCATGCCACCAAGACCACCGGTGAGAACGATACGACCTGCAAGTCTTCCTTTGAAATATTTTCGTGCGCATGCTGCAAACGTTTCATAGGTTCCTTGGATAATCCCCTGGGTCCCGATATAACACCATGACCCAGCAGTCATCTGCCCATACATGGTTAAACCAATCTTCTCAAGTTCTCTGAATGTTTCCCAGGTGCTCCACTGTGGAACGAGATTTGAGTTGGCGATGAGTACTCGTGGTGCGGTTGGCCAGGTACGAAAGACAGCGACTGGTTTTCCTGACTGAACTACTAAGGTCTCATCATCCCCAAGCGTCTTCAAAGAGTCCACAATGGCATCGTAACACTTCCAGTTTCGTGCCGCCTTCCCAGTACCACCATAAATAATAAGTTCTTCTGGTAATTCTGCGTTTTCAAGGTTATTTTCCAGCATGCGAAGTATCGCTTCTTGTTTCCATCCTTTACAGCGTAACTTTTTCCCTCGTTGGACTTTTACTTGTCGCCCCATACTCTCGACCGTACAAGTAATACATCCTACTAAAACTTTTTTACCTAGACTAGAAAAGGGAAGGATGGCTGGCCTCACTAGGAGGGGATGGGATGCACTCTAACAAAACAACAACTACCAGCCCAATTCCTTCCACATATAAATAGTAATTACCCCTATATATGTTTTTCGTTAAAATAAAGTTTAAATAAATGAAATACTGACAACGTTACTTCCTCGAAGGATAATTCTTCCGAGCCGTCGTTTGTTGTCGTCTTTACTTTCTTCGACCTCATCGAGGACAAGGTTCATGTATTCATCATACCCTAAAAGTTTTCCATCGATGCGTCGACCGTCTTTCAGCAGCAAGGTGAGTTTTTGGTTCACAGATTTTTCTAGGACATCTAATGGTAACGACATGCGACAAGGAAAGGAGCTGCCCTTTTTAAAACTATTCCTTGAAGAAAAAAGGGGTTATTTACGAATAGCCACCAATCTGCAAGCTTGGATCACCGATAAGTACCCATGAGTTGATAACTTTAACGTCAATCCATGAATCGCTAACCGCTTGGGTGTTCCAATCAACAGGATAGGTGGTGAGGTACCAGGTGATTGCTTGCGCCCAGGTGTCTCCCAAGACAGTTATGTGACTTTGTCCATAGTGGGTGAAAAACATCACCTCAAGCTCGTTAATACCCCCTGTAAATGAATGTTTATCTTCCTTGGTGTATCCAAGGGCAGCACAACCAATGGTTGCAATCGATCCACCATTGTATTTTCTGGTCATGCGCTCTCCCCAGCATTCAAGAGCGTTTTCTTGCCGATACCATGTGGTTTTGCTGAATAATTTCCAAACGTCTACATCAAATTGACAGTTGTGACATCCACTGACCACGCATACTGGTAGTTGATTGCGATTGTGAAGCTGATGCATTTTTTGAATGGTTAATCCCTGGACGAACTCCTCGTTGTCAAAGGGGTGATTGCCCCATGTTTTCGGGTTCCCATGACCAACAAAGTACGCAAAACCAAAACCTTTGTTGAAGGTTCGTATGACTTGTGATTGTCGTTTAAATGTTCCATCAGAGGTGTACATTCTTGTTGATGCAAAACCGGTCATATTCTCAATTGCTCGGTCACCGTAGTATTCTCCTTCAGCTCCGGTCCAGTTCGCGTTCTGTGACTCTGGATACGTGTCACCAGCAACCACAAGCATTGAGGAGAACCAGGATTTTCCCGCTGTGGAGGTCTCATATTTTATGATCTTATCAACACATAGTTTGACTGACCACTCATTGCGGCAGGGGAGCCGACCGACTGCAACTTCAGGGAATAGGTCGATAGGTTGATCGTCTGGTAAAACCCCATAGTACCATTCCCCATAGAGACCATCGTTATCTGTATCCCAGCTTGAGAAATTTCCTTCGCTGTCGCAGATGTCTGCAAAGTACAGGTCGCTGAGGTATTCTTCCTCCCATTGGTCATCCATTTGTACGTATCTTGCTGGAAGGTACCATTCTTGTGTTTGTCCTTTTTTCCCACCAACTAGAAGAACGTAGTGTATACCCCATTCATCATACGCTGTTTTTATGTAATACTTTATTTTCTCTGCGTCGTCCCGTCCATGCCAGTACATCTTATCATAGACTTCATCAAGGGTCGCTAGTTTCGTGGGCATACCGATTTGGTTTTTATGACAGACCAGTGGTCGGAGCTCATCAGCAAACACCCGAGGAGCGATTATTAGCAGTTTATAGATTGATGAACTGGTTGACTGAGTTTGATGTATCTGTTGAGTTTCCGCAGAAAGGATGGGTGACACGGCTAATACCAAAAATAAGAGAAGGCAGCTAAACACAAACCAAGAGGTATAACCATGTTTCTTCATATTAATCCCTAGTGTATACTTATATTATCTACTATTAATAAATGTTTACCCTGTTTTAACTGGATATCTACTCTGTTGATCAGTTAGGGTAGCCACCGATTTTCAAGCTCGGGTCACCGAACATCGCCCATTGCTGCACGGTTTTGGCATCGATAGCAAAGTCATGTGCTGCTAGTGTTGACCAGTTGATGGGATAGGCATTGAGG
>Ga0172362_10002270_pt1 | contig 16743 bp, 18 predicted proteins | sample LakKivs1_kivu2a2_FD_114534 | JGI IMG/M metagenome (GOLD analysis project Ga0172362, IMG submission 114534) | Sediment microbial communities from Lake Kivu, Rwanda - Sediment s1_kivu2a2 | ecosystem: Environmental > Aquatic > Freshwater > Lake > Sediment | place: Rwanda: Western Province, Lake...
ACGGCAGGGCGTTCGGGGTGTTGGATAAAACCAGCGAAGCTGGTTCGCAAAATTCTGGGTATAACTTAACTAGAATTGAAAATGCCTCACAAGAAGCTATAGAAAGAACAGCAAGAGAGATGGAAGTTGCAGGAGTTCTTAAGTTAGGATTTGTTGAAAAAGCTTCAGAAACTCTTTTAAATATTCTTAGAAAAGGCAAATAATTTTAAACCCGGATTTTCTTTGAAACTTGCCTTGACACTATTTTTAAAAAATAGCAAAAGGCCACATGCCAATTTACTAAGGCATATTTGACTTTATTTTAAGCCATGAAATACAAGAGTTACTTGTGAGGAACTCTGGTGGGCAGACTTGTTCTGCTTTGCACGAGCAAGATTCTCGGCATAAAATTTATTTTTATGAGGTAAATTCCAGAAAATTAGAAATTTTCTGGCTCTTAAACTCTTGCGAGTTTAAGATGGGCTACAAGTGTCCTGTGGTTCAATGAGCCTCAGAATGGCTCTAGGTTGAACGCTAGGAACAGGAACCTCAACAACGACAACAACAGGGCGTTCGGAATGGCTTTTGTCAAGGCATTATATTTACTATGGAAAATAACAACCTTTATTCTGAAATTATTAGCATAAAAAATTTATTTCTTGCTTATAAAAAAGCAAGAAAAGGAAAAACTAAAAAGAAATATGTTATTGAGTTTCAGAGTAATTTAAGAGAAAATCTGATAAAACTTAATAAAGAATTAAAAAATCAAACCTATTCTCCCGAGCCTCTAGTTGTTTTTATCTTACGAGACCCAAAAACAAGAAAGATAAGCAAATCTGCTTTTCCTGACAGGATAGTTCATCACGCCTTACATAGGGTTATTGAGCCCGTATTTGACAAATCTTTTATCTTTGATTCCTGTGCAAATAGAAAAGGCAAGGGAAATTTATTTGCAATAAATATATTTTATCAGTTCTTTGGAAAAGTTACTCAGAATAATACTCATAAGGCATATTGTTTAAAAGCAGACATAAAACATTATTTTGAAGAAGTTAGCCACGAGATTTTAATTTCTATCCTTGAGAAGAAAATTAAGGACAATAAAGTGATTTGGTTAATCAAGCAGATACTTAATAATACCCCGAACTCGTTCAAGGGAAGGCAAACGAGTTTTTGCAAGGGTATGCCTCTTGGAAATTTAACTTCGCAGTTTTTTGCCAATGTTTATCTAAATGAATTAGACTATTTTGTTAAGCATTTCTTGAAAGCAAAATATTACATCAGATATGTTGATGATTTTGTTATCCTGCACAATTCTAAAGAAAAACTTGAAATATGGAAAGCAGAAATAGACAAATTTTTGAGAGAAAATCTAAAACTAGAATTGCATTCTCAAAAATCTAAGATAATACATTTATCAAGAGGAATTGATTTTGTTGGATTCAGAAATTACTGGCATTATAAATTATTAAGAAAGAAGAATATAAGAAAGATATTGTTCAGAATAGAACAATATAAAGAAGGAAAGATAAGCAAGGAAAAGCTATTAGAGAGCTTTAAAGGCTGGAATGCTTATGCTAAGTGGGCGAATAGTTATGGTGTAAGAAGGGAAATTGTGAGAAAAATTTACTCTGCTAAGCTTAATTCACCAATGCACGTTTTTAGAAAAATTAGAGATCTTAGCCAAAAGCCTCTGCCGAGGATCGAACTCGGGACCTTTGTCTTACGGGGACAATGCTCTACCAACTGAGCTACAGAGACAAATAATGCAAGATTAAGCACCTTTAATCTTAGCCTTCTCTATCCATCCTTCTTGTTTCTGGCACTTAGAACAAGCGTAAATAATCTGGTTTTTATTGTTTTCATCTTTAACTTTAACAATTGTTCCCTGTAGTTTTCCATATTCCTCTCCAATATTCTCATTGCATATAGCGCACTTTTTTGCCATAATTTATTAAATCCAGTAAGTTTTATAAATATATCTTTCATTACTTCCGGATGTTCAAAGAGGAAATCATAAAACTTCTTTCTGAGGAGGTTAAATTAAGCAAAGAAGAAATAGAAAGCCTAATTGAAGTTCCGCCAGACTCGTCTTTGGGAGACTACGCTTTTCCTTGTTTTAGTCTTGCCAGGACTTATAAAAAAAATCCGCAGGAAATAGCAAGGGAAATAGCAGGAAAATTAAAAACAAATGCCAAAATAGAGAAAATAGAAAATAAAGGCCCCTATGTTAATTTTTTTATAAACAAGAAAAAACTGGCAGAGCAGATAATAAAAATAGGGGAAGAATATGGCAGGAAAAAAGGTGCACGCAAACTGCTATTAGAGCACACAAGCGTAAATCCTAATGCTTCTCCTCACGTAGGAAGGACAAGAAATTCAATAATAGGGGATTCTATTAAAAGGATTCTTGAATTTTCTGGCAACAAGGTAGAAACTCATTACTATGTTAACGATGTAAGCAAGCAGATAGCCATGCTTGCCTTGGTGTTCAGCCAAAAAGACAAGTTTGAAGATTTGCTAAATAAATATGTTGAAGTAAGCAGTAAGATAAAAGAAAACCCTGATTTAGAGAAAAAAGTATTTGAATTATTATATAAATTTGAGCATAAAGACAAAAAAACAACAGTTCTTTTTAAAAAAATAGTAGATACAGCAGTAAAAGGCCAGAAAAAAATATTCTCTGATATAGGGATAGAGTTTGATTATTTTGATTATGAGTCGCATTACATTAACGGTGGAAGAGAAGTGTTAAAAGAGCTTGAAAAAACAGGCAAGCTTTTCAAAGACGAGGAAGGGCGTTTAGTTTTAAATCAGGAAAATACAGGATTGGAAAGAAGCATGAAATCTCCTGTTCTTGTTTTAACAAGAAGCGATGGCACTGGATTATATCCTTTAAGAGACTTGGCTTACACAATAGAAAAATGCAAAAAAGGCAGAAATATCCTTATTTTGGGAGAAGACCAGAAGCTTTATTTCGAGCAGCTTAAACAGGCTCTTCTATTGTTAAAAAAGCCTTATCCTGAAGTTGTTCACTACTCTTTTGTCTTGCTGAAAGATTCTGGAAAAATGTCAACAAGAAGAGGAGAAGTAGTTTTGCTGACAGATTTTCTAAAAGAAGCAAAGGAAAAGGCAGAGCAGGAAATCTCTAAGAGAAAAACAAAAGGAGATGCAAAAAAAATAGCAATAGGGGCAGTCAAATATGCCAATTTAAAGAATGAAAACAACAAAAACATCACTTTTGACTGGCAGTCTGCATTAAATTTTGAAGGTGATTCAGGCCCTTACATGCAATATAGTTATGCGAGAGCTTCTTCTATATTAAGAAATGCAAAAAAAACAAGAAAAACTAAAAATAAAATAGCAATAAAAAGCCTCGAAGAAAAAGAAATACAGTTGATAAAGAAAATATCAGAATTTCAAGATAATGTGGAACGTGCCGCAGTTCAGTTAAATCCAAGTTTGATTGCCAATTATGCCTTACAGCTAGCCCACTCTTTCAACGAATTCTACCATTCCTGCCAGGTTATAGGAAGCGAGAGCGAGGCATTCCGGCTTAAGTTAGTAAAGGCATTTAGAATAACAATGAAAAATTCCCTCTATCTTTTGGGGATAGATGCTATTGAAGAAATGTAAGCTTCCCAGAAATAGTTACTAAAATAAAGTAGTAACATTTTTAAAGGACAAAGTTTATTTTTTCTTATGGAATATCAATGGAAGTATGTAGAAGTTTTTTTAAAGAGACTCGGATTTCTTGCAGAAGCAAGAAGACTTGTAGCAGAAAATACAGACCTTTCTAGAGATAAATTAGTGGAGGCAATTAGCGAAACACTGGAGCCCCATAATTTAAGAAACTTGGTGGGGAATGACAATTTAGTCTCTATACAGAAAGGTGCTAAATCAGAAAGGAATCATAGATTAATTTTAGCCAGATATGGGATAGGGTGTTCTGGAAGCAATTCATTTGAGAAACTAGGTGAGAAATTTGGAATTAGCAATAACAGACCTCTGCAGATAATTCAAAGATTTGAATCTTTCGCTTTTCCAATGGAACGAGTACTTTATTTTTTATCTTTCATGGATGTTGCAGATTCTAAAGAAATATTTTATAGGCAGTTGAAAGATGCAAGAACAATGACAAGAAAATATGTAAACCCTATTAAGTTAGATATTTACTACAGATGTTTGGAAAAAGTCTTAAGATTCGGATGAAGGGGTTGACTAATTATTTATAAAAAAGAAAAAGAAAAAAATTCTCAGTTTATTTTATCTTGCTTACAGGGGTCATGTCCCCCCATGCCAACTCAAAAAACTGTTCTAAGGCTGGTGCGAAAAAATCTGTGTTTATCCATACCCCTAAGTCATAGTTAGGATGAACCTTCTCATCGTCCATAAGCATAACTATAAGTTGCTGTCCGTCAACTATCATAAACCTCGCTTTCATTTTTTCTTCAGAACTTCTTACGTCAGCTACTCTGCTGAAATCTTTTGCAACCTTGTTATTTTGTTGGTTTATTGGGGCTGCTATCTTGATTTTTACCCCTCTTTTCTTTGCTTTTTCCAAAGAAGGCATAAGAGCTTCTAGTTTTCTGTTCAATCCGTCAGCAGTAGTTACAATTGTTATTGACTTCTGCGCCTCTCTTATCATCATGTCAAGATGATTATAGAGATTCTGCCTGCCTCTTAAGCTGCCGCTTAAATCACCTGGTTGTATAAACTTAATACCCTGCGTAAAAAGAGAAGTCAATTCCTTTAAGACGTCATCTCCTTTCAAACTTTCCAGTCTCTTGCTTTTAACCTGCGCATCTATAAGCATGTTCTTTTTAACTCTTTCAATTACTTCCTCTGGCTTCATAGCAACAAATTTTATAGGCTTCCCTAGTTTCATCACTATAAATCCTTTCTTTTCCAGGCTTTCTAAGATGTCATAGGTTCTGCTTCTTGGGACATCGCTTATATTACTCAGCTCTCCAGCAGTAGAGACTCCTCGAGAAAGCAAGGCAGTCCATACTTTCACCTCGTAGAGATTCAAGTCAAAAATTTTTCTGAGTCTGCTTAAAAACTCTTCTTTTACAATCATTTTAGTTTAACTCTTTTTTAATTACTATCAAAGTGATAGTACTTGGGAATTAAGAATTTCCCCCTTAGCTTTAATTTTGAAAGGTGTATTAGTATTTAAATGTTTTCTTTTTTTGGGCTATGTTTTAATGGTAAAATCCATCTTTTTTCACTATTAGTATGAAACAAAAAAATCATAACTTGTTGAAAAAAATCCTGATTTTTTCTTTTTTTACAGTCATTTCCTCTTGATGTTTATATTTTCCTTCAATCTTTTTTTCAATTTTTATTTTTGAAGAGTCTGTCCTATCTTTTATAAACTTCTTTTCCAGCTGTAGTGAAGTTTCAATAGCCAGCTCGATTTTGTCCCCCTTGTTTAGCCCTGCTTTTTTCCTAGCTGCCTGAACTCTTCTGGCTATTTCCCTTGAGTATCCTTCTGCTTCCAGCTCCGGAGTTAATTTAGTGTCTAACTTAACCTTGATTTCTTTACCTTCAATAATTTCAATATCTTTAACGTTCAGCTGCTTCATAATTGTTTCTTGAAGTTCCTTGCTAACTTCTTTTTTAAAAGTCATAATAGCCTTGGAAAGAGGCCATTTTAATCCTATCTGCTCTTTGTCTCTTTCAGCTAATCCGGCTTCTATAACCTGTAAAGCATTTTCAAGTTCTTCTTCCAATTTTTTGTCTATTGCTTTTTTGTCTGGCTTTGGCCAGTCTGTCAAGTGAACAGATTCTTCTTCCACTATTTTTTCTTTTCGAAGGTTCTGCCAGATGGAATCTGCTATCAAGGGGCAGATTGTTGAGAACATCTTTAAGCATGCAACATACACTTCCTTGAGAGTTTCATAAACAGTCTTTTCCTCACATCTTTCCCTGTTAAACTGAACGTAAATTCTTGACAAATCGAGAAACAATTTTTCAATTTCAGGAATTGTTTTATCCAGCATGTACTTATCGAACATTTCAGTTACCTTAGAGATTGTTGAGTTTAATCTTGAGAGAATGTATCTTTCGTTCACAGTCTGCTTACCTCTTTTTGTATTTTCCTTTAAGTCCAGAAGCAGTTTATGTAGGTTCCATAAAACAAGCAGATTTCTTTGTTTTTGCTTTATATCTTCCCAGTTAAAATTAATGTTTTCTCCTGCAGTTATTTCGCATATGTAATATCTGAAGATATCTGAAGAATATTTGTCAACAACTTCATAAGGGGATATGATGTTGCCTAGGGATTTAGACATTTTGGTTCCTTGGAAGTCAAGCATCATTCCGTGAACATAAACATTTTCATAACAGCTTTTGTTGAATGCAATAGAAGAGCATATCTGAAGTAAGGAAAACCATAACCTTGTTTGTTCTGTAGCCTCTAACACAAGATCTGCCGGGAACCATTTCTTAATTAGTCTTTCATTATTATAGAGGCAGTTCCATGATGCTGTTCCAGAATCAATCCAGACGTCGCATACATCCTCAATTCTTTTGTATCTTTTGCCGTCTTTTTTTATTATAATTCTGTCAATCCACGGTTTATGTAACCTAAGGTCATCAAATTTCTTTTTAGTCAGTTTTTCCAGCTCTTCAACACTCCCTACGACAATATAGTCTCCTGGATTTTTTGTGTTAACCCAGATTGGAACAGGGCATCCCCAGAACCTTTGCCTTGTAACGCTGTTCTCCTTTAAGTTTTCAGTCCATTTAGCATAACTTTCTTCTGCTTTTTTAGGGTTCCAGTAAACTTTTTTGTTAAACTCCAAAAGTTTGTTAACAAGGTCTGTTGTTTTTAAAAACCACTGCTCTGTCGTTCTGAATATTACTGGCTTATGGCTTCTCCAGGAATGAGGATATTCATGCTCGACTTCTGTTACAGCAATTAAATTCCCTTTTTCCTTGAAATAATTAACAAATTTTTTATCATCTTTTTTAGCTTCCCATCCTTTGAATTTCCCTTCTGTAACTTCCCCTTTTTCATTTAAGCTGTTATAAGGAAGGATTCCATAAACTCCCGCAGCCTCCTCATCCTCTGGCCCACAGCCAGGAGCACAGTGAACTAGTCCGCTGCCTGCGCTAGTGTCTACGTACTGTTTGCTTAATATTAACGTATGTATCTTAGGACATTTTTTCTTTAATTCAGAATAAACAGGCATCTCTTCATTTAAAAAGTGTTCATATTCCTGCCCTTCTAAATCACTTCCGCTGAATTCCTCAGTTATTTCGAATTTCTTTCCTACAACTGAACTCATAAATATTCCCACCAAGTCTCTGGCAATTATCCAGTATTCATCCTCTACCTTAATTTTCACGTAATCCACATCAGGATTAACCATTATAGCCAGATTATACAAAATAGTCCATGGGGTTGTTGTCCATACAATAAAATACTCGTTGTCTGTGTCTTTTTTCCTGAATTTGAGGAATATAGAGTCTTCTTTTAATGTCTCATATTCTAATTCATGCTTTGCAAGAGCTGTTTCTGTTTCAGCATCCCAGTGCATAACCTTTTTTCCTTTGTAAAGCCTTTTTTGTTCATCTGCTTTTTTGAAAAACTTCCATTGTCCTGAGATGAAGTCTTTTGTTACTGGCATATATGGGTCTTTAAAGTCCATCCATATTCCAAATCTTTCTAAATCATGGCTCATTAATTCAGCGTGCTCTTTGGAGAATTTCATGCATTCCTTGACAAATTTGTCCATTCCGTAGTCTAGGATTTCATCTTTTGTCTTAAACCCAAGTTTTTTTTGGACTGCATTTTCAGTAGGAAGCCCGTGCATGTCGTATCCTGCGCGGTCCCACACATTAAATCCCCGAAGTCTTTTAAACCTCATAATCATGTCTTTAAGGGAATTATTCCAAGCATGTCCTATATGAAGTCTCCCAGAAGTATATGGAGGGCCTTGCAAGAAGTAAAATTTTTTTCCTTCTTTGTTTTTCCTTTTACTTTTTTCATAAATTTTTTTCCCTTTCCAAAATTCCAGTACTTTTTCTTCTTCGCTATTAAAATTCAACATCTTGTTTCTTTTTATTTATTGATTTTGCTTTATAAACCTACTTTTGTACAGATAATAATTAAAAGCTTTTTCTATTGCCTCTAGGCTTGATTGTATTATGTTTTCGCTTACACCGACTGTCGAAAATTCTTCATTGCCAGAAAAGCTTATTTTTGTTCTTACAGAACTTGCAGCTCCTTTAGGGTTGACAATCCTTACGCTGTAGTCTTTTAATTTCAGATTTTTTTTATTATCATATTTTTTTGGCAGAGCATTTATAATTGTTTTGTAAATAGCTTCTACAGGGCCTCCATTGACTTCTCCCTCTGCTTTTATTTTTTCTCCATCAATGTCCAATTCAAGATAACATTTGCTTTTATGTTTGTTTGTGTTGATACTCCAATCATCTATTTTCAGCAGATTTCTGAAGTTTCCAAAATACTTTCCAATTATCATGAATTGTTCTGCTTCTATGCTTCCCAAGCTATATCCTTTTCTTTCCAAGTCTCTTAAGCACCCTAAAACTTCAGTTATTTTTCTTTCTCCTTTTTTTACAGAAAAACCAAATTTTTTTGCCGCACTCATGACACCCGCTTTTCCTCCAAGGCTTGTTAAAGCGAAACTATGTTGAAGCCCAAGAGATTCAGGCATTACGTGGCTGTAGCTTGCTCCTTTGGATGTTGCGTCAATATGAACCCCTCCTTTATGGGAGAACGCTCTTGAAGAAATAAATGCTTGATCTATCTTTCTAGGAAGATTAGCTGCTTTGTAAACCAAATCGCTTAACCGTTTTAGCTTATCTAGCCTGAAGTTAAGCTGCATTTTTTTCTTCAGCATTAAAAATGGTATAAGTTCGCATAAATCAACATTTCCTACCCTCTCACCTAGTCCGTTAATAGTTCCTTGAATATGGTTTACATGCTTTAAAGCTTCTAAAGAATTTGCAAATGCAAGCCCAGAATCATTATGGATATGGGCTCCAAGCTCAACCTTCAGGCCTTTTTCTTTAATAAATTGCTTAGTTTTTTCTATAATCTCTGCTGTTTCTTCTGTCAGTGTCCCGCCATTTGTATCGCATAGGATAATTTTAGAAGCGCCAGCTTCAGCAGCCTTCTCTATTGTCTTAAAGGCATATTCTGAATTATGCTTGAAGCCATCAAAATAGTGCTCAGCGTCATAAAAGACTTTTATATTCCTATCTCTCAGAAACTTTACGCTGTCAAAAATCTTTTTTAAGTTCTCTTTCTTTGAAATTTTTAGCTGTTTCTCAACATGTTCAGCCCAGGTTTTTCCGAAAATACATGCATATTTAACCTTGCTTTTTAGAATTGAATTAAGGTTCTTATCTTCTTCTGGATTTTTCGTAAAGCTCGTAGAGCCAAAAGCAACGATTTTAGACTTTAGTTTTTCTTTGTTCAGTTTTAGCAGGGTTTCTAAGACTTCTTCGTGTATAGGCCATCCAACTTCAATAAAATCCATGTCAAATTCATTTAAAGCTAGAGTGATATTTATCCTATCTTCAATGCTAAAATGCACTCCTTCAGCTTGCTCTCCTTCTCTTAAAGTGCAGTCATATACTTCCAACATCTTAACCAGCCTTTTTTCGATAATCAGATTAATAAGAATCTGTTTTTAAACCTTGTTCTCAAGATTTAGTTTTATATTCATTAATTTAAGAAGAGGCTGAATGTCTTCAAGAAGCCCGTTACCATTATCTCTGACAGCTTTTTTTGCCGCAATTTTTAGGAGTCTCTTAGGATGCTTCTCTTCCTCCATCTCATCCCTAATTTCTGCGAATGCCTCATTGGTTCTTTTACTAATATGGAAATATAAAAAATCAAGAGTACTCTGAACTTTTTCAGGTGTGTAGTCTTCATGCCTGCCTCCTGCGTTATAACCTATTTTAGGAATCTTTACCCTCTGCCCTTTCCAATCAATATGTTTCTTGTTATTTTGACTTCCTGAATTAAAGACCTGCCAGTGGAATCTGGAATCAACATATTCTTGGGCAATAGGGTCCATTCCTTTATATTTCTCGTCCGCCTTTCCTTCCGCTATCCATTGCGGGAATTTTCTGTCAAGATATTTTTTCCCAGATTCTGTTATTTTTCTTGAGCTATCATCTATAAGGATTTCTCTTTTTTCATAGGGTATACTTTTATTTAAGGGCATAACAATTCCTACAAGACAAAAATGTCTTGTTATTTGGTTTAGAAAGTCCTGGCTATGGTTCTGATACATCTCTTAGATATATTTTCCATAGCCATTTTAATAACAGAACTATTACCTGGAATTCTGCCTTTTTAAACCTATCTTTTTCTTATTTTTCCGACGAGAAAATAGTTATTTTCCAGAACAATAAAAAATAAATACTTTAAATTATTATATAATTAATGATAAGCAGGGTTTGGGATTACCTGTTTTGGGTTGTTGTAGCAGTACTTTCTATATATTTGGTATTTAGAATAATATAATTAAATCAAAACTTCTTTTTCTGATTTAATTTCTATTAAAGGCAGAATATTCATCTTAGTCAAGAGCCAGTCTAATTTTATAAGATTTTTAATAAAAGGATTTTCCAAGTTTAGTTTATAATAATCGGACTTTCCTACTTTCCTTGTTTTTATTAAAATATTGGATTTAATAAGATTAGGAAAAAACAATTTTAAGGAGTTGTAACTTACTTCACTTCCTCTTGCTATTTCAGTCATCGGATAATCAAACATATGATTATCTATTAGAAAGTCCAAAACTCTCAGTTGGGGAGTGTCTCCAAATTGTTTTAAAAATAGTGATTTATTTTCTTTTATTTTCATAAAACACAGACACACCGCACATTTATAAATCTTTCTATAACTTAAAAGAAAGTTTCAAAAATAGAAACATTTATAAATTTATAGTAATTGTAGTATTTATGTCAGAGAATTTAGAAAAAGCTCAGGTGATGTTCAAGCTTGCAAGAAAAAATAATTGGAGTAATTGTTATGATAGACTAGAGCATTTTAAACGATTTCCGAATATAAACAAAGTAATAAAAGAGTTCTCTAAAATCAGCTGGATTATTGTTCATAAAAAGCCTAAATTTATAGGTATTTCTCTTAATACTCAACACAAAAAAGAGATTATAGAGTTTATTGAGCAAAACATGCCTTATCTTAAGGGAACAATAAAATAATTACGTTAACCCTATCTGGCTTTTAATTTCCTGCATTGCTTTTATAGCAACTTCAAAAAATTCAGACAAAGAAAGATAAGGCTCAATTTCTCTGATAATCTCTCTGCTGCACTTTGCTGCAAAAGCCTTATCCTTAAACTTCTTTTTCAGTCCAGAAGACTCCATGCCGCTTATTCCTCCTCTCATTAAGGCATACGCATGTATAAGTCCGGTTAAAGTTTCTGCTGCAGCTAAGCAATGTTCAATTTTTTCAGTTCTTTTTTTGTCCTTAAAATTAGGAATTTCAGGATAGCCATATGCATGAGACTGGATTATTTGAATGAAAACAGGATTAAAACCTTTTTCTTTTAATATCCCTTCTGCCTTGCTGCAATGTTCTTGCCAGTTGTCTCTTGTTAATGCCCAGTCTATATCATGCAATAATCCTAAAATGCCCCAATAATTAGCGTCTTCTCCGAATTTTTCCGCTAATTTCTTCATAATAGCTTCTGATTCAAGATAATGGTTCATGTCAGACTCTTTTTGAGGCATGCTTTTCAACAGCTCAAGAGCCTGTTCTCTTGTTAGAGGAAGCATTTTATCCAAACCTCTCTAAAAATTCTTTTTCTATAAAATGCATATCCTCTGGAATAACAAAGCAGAAAGGTTTCATTACTATTTTTTCCTTTAAATCTTCCAGAGAGCCATAAAAAATTTGCTGGGATTCTGTTCCTAGAGCAGAGCATACTACTATTTTTTCCATATTTACCTTGTTTTCTGTGCCATTCTCTCTTAATTGTATTAATGCTCTTTCAAATTCCAATCCGATATCTACAAGAATTAAAGAATGTGCATTAATTTCTTGATTTTGCTTGACATAGTGCATGAAGTCTGGCTCAAAATTAGTCCCCCATTTAGGCATGGAGGTTGTCTTTCCGAACTTATATAACTGCAGCCCTGTTTCTCCAATAGCATCAAACACAGATGCAGAATAAATCACCTTGGTATTTACTCCTTGCTTTTGAGCATCTAACAAAAGGGAGATGTGGGTTGTGGCAAAAAGAGGACTTCCATAAACCAATAATGCTATTTTGATGCTTTTAGCCTCTTTTATCATTTTCTCTGATTCGACTTCTGCTCTTGCAAGCCTTATAATTTTCTTTTTTCCAAGATTAAGCTCAGAAATTTTATAAGGAAAATCAACAGTATAGCCCTCCAAATAAACTTTCTTGCATTTTTCTAAGGCAAGAAGCCCTTCCTTGCTTATTCCACGCTCGTTTAATCCAAGCCCTATTAGGTATAGCATAGAACAAAAAGAAAAAATAAGTTAATAAACCTTTTTCCTGCTTTTCCAAATAAAACAATTAAATAAAAAATAAATTAAAATAAGAATAATTTTTATTCCTTATCCACATTCACTGCTTTAGGTCCTCTGTCGCCTTCTTCTACGTCAAATGTAACAGAATCGTTTTCGTCCAAGCTAACTCCTTCTTTTAAGCCAGTTTCATGAACAAAATACTCTTTACCATCATCTGCTGCAATGAATCCAAATCCCTTCATTCTATTGAAGAATTTTACTTTTCCTTTCATTTTAACTCCATTTAGTTTACATTACAGAAATCCAATCTCTTACAAAAATGTAAGCAATCAGCTTTTTCTGATAATTAAACATAAATTTTTCCATTTATAAATCCTTGCTTTTCTCAAAAGCAAGGCAGGACACTCGCAATTTCAGAAAGAAAGGGTTTAATTCAACCATCATTAAACACATTTACGATAAATCGGCAGAGTATACTGGTTCGCTTATTTTCTAATGGAGAACATATATTTATGTCAGAATTGAAAACCGTACACTTTAGTGTGTGGCAGTAACTTATCGTTTTCAATTCTGAGCATCCTAAAATTCCAACAAACCACACCTTAAAAGGTGTGGTAAACGAAGAGGAATTTTTTGATTTTGCATAGCAACCTTTTGCTATAGTAAACTTAAAACATAATTTTTTCAGAAAAAATTATAAACCTACGGTTCTTTTGATTTTTATGCATTCGTTAAAAGAATATCAGGATTTATGCAAAAAAACAGCAAAAAAGTTTGACAGCGAGGAAAAAGAGATTTTAACCTGGGGGTTAGGAATTACTGGAGAAGCAGGGGATGTTGCCTCTTGCATAAAGAAAACTTTTGCCCATGACAATGACAAAAGAAATGGGATAAAGGAAAATTTAGGAGATGCTTTATGGTATGCTGCTATGATATGCAACTTTTTTGGATGGGACATGCAGGAAGTTCTCGAGGAAAACATAAAAAAGCTGGGAAAAAGATATCCTCAAGGGTTCACTATAGAAGATGCCAAGAGAGAAGGGACAAAAATAGACTGGAATGAAGAATAAAAAACTTTTTAAATAAGCTTTTTTTAGATAACTGATAGTGAGATGGTCCCAAAAAAAATATTTTTAACAAAAGGGGTGGGAGTCAATAAAGACAGACTTGCTTCTTTTGAATCAGCCTTAAGAAATGCAGGAATTGAAAAGTGCAACATTGTTTATGTGTCTTCGATCATGCCCCCTAACTGTAAGTTAATCACCAAAGAAGAAGGGCTTAAATTACTTAAGCCAGGACAAATAACTTTTTGTGTCATGGCAAGAGCAGAGTCAAACGAGCCTAACCGTCTTCTGTCAGCTGCTATTGGACTGGCAGTTCCAAAAGATGGGAATCATTATGGCTATCTTTCAGAGCATCATGCATTCGGGGAAACTGCCAAGAAATCCGGAGACTATGCAGAGGACTTGGCTGCAACAATGCTTGCAACAACTCTTGGAGTAGAGTTTAATCCAAATACCGCCTGGGAAGAAAGAGAGCAGATATACAAAGCTTCTGGCAACATATTCAAAACAACGAACATCTGCCAGTCTGCTGAATGCAACAAAGACGGATTATGGACAACAGTTATTGCTTCAGCAGTGCTTGTAGAAGAATAATCATACCCATTTTTTATCATAACTTTTCCACACAGCAATTAAACAGATTATGCTCAAGAAAAATAGGGAGAGGATTGAGGGAAATTTAAAAATAAATTCTGTAAATGAGATTAAAACTGCGCTAATTAGGCTTATTATTGCAAGAGCTATGAACCATTTTTGTCCTGCAATCAGCTCGTCCTTTGCCAGCCATGCCAGTAAATATCCTGAAGGAAATGCAGCCAGCAAGATGAAAATATAAAACAAGTTTATCATAATTTATTTAAACTAAGCTTATTTAAAAAGCTTATGAGATTAGAAGTTTATTCATAACTTTCCATCTGCTATTGCTTTATCAATAATTAAATTAAGTTTACTCGTCATTTCTCTCTCACTTTCCTCTCTTGATGTGTTAGGGTCATCTCCACCATAAGAGTTAAATGCTCTCCTTGGATTTTTTGAATACTCTCTTGCTTGCCCAACATCTCTAAAATAAGTGATATATCTCCAGTCTGTTCCAACGCCACTCCACTTGTCATCAGAGAATCTGACTATTGGACTAAAAAAATTATCTCCCGGCTCTAAACCAAGTTTGCCTTGCCAGTAAACAATATCTGAAGAATTTCTAGAATTAACCATACTGTAACGAACTCTCCCTTCCATTTCAGGAGGAGTGGCAGTAAGAACTCCTTTGTCAAGAACATTTTCTTTATCAATAAATATTTTTTTAATCTCGTAACCAGGAGGTTTTGGTATCTCTAAAGTAACTTCAATGTTCGGGTTTGTAGTTATTGTACCGCTAGTTAAACCATAAATAGGATGGCTTCCAACATCTAACAGATCAGATATGTTGAACCTATAACCTATATTCCTTTCTTCATTTTTATAAAGAAAAAACTCTCCTCCACGCTCAAAACAAATATTATTTTCTGGCTCTGCGTTTGGGTCTTTTCTATAATCATCTAATTTCCTAACAGTAACTTCTAAATTTGGTACAGGCTTACCATCAACAAAAACTTCTATCTTTGGTTCTGACAATCTCCCAGTTCTTGGTATTAAAGGTGCAACTTTAGTAGTAATCGCAGCTACAGCGAGAGCAATACCTAACAATGAAGGACCAACATACCACTTAGGTTTATTATCTTCCATAAATAACCCAGATAGAATTAATTTATAAACTTTCTCAAAATAGGCTTTGTTGAAACCGGATAAGATTACATCTAAAAAAAAATAAATAGTAATTTAAATTTTCCTTAAATTATCGCTTTGCAATATTAAAATAAGTAATATAATTTAGTATTATGTGAAGCATTTCACCAGACCCCAAAATACAAAGTTATTTAATCTTCTTTTCTCTTCTTTTTATTATGCGCTTTGCAATAGCATATGGAAAAGATGACCCTGCCGGCAAGAACATTATTGAGCAGCTGAATTCAATTGGATTTCTTCCACAAACTCCAATAATCAAACTAAAAAAGCATCCTATTTATTCAGAATTTCCTGAGAAAAAGTACTCCCAGCTAAAAAACATAGATTTTTTAGTGTTTGCTTCAACTCATAGGTCAAAGGCGGGAAAGCACTCTTTATCGTTACACGCTCCAGGAAACTGGAGAGGTGCAGATTTAGGAGGAGAGCCTGGAAAAGTAGGAAAGACAAGTGCGTTCGTACTTAAATACCTATTTCAGCAACTAAATAAAATTTCAGAAGCAGAAAGCATAAAAAATTATGAAGTCACTTTAGAAGTAACTCATCACGGACCTCTTACAGATATTCCTTGCTGTTTTATTGAAATAGGTTCTTCAGAAGAGCAATGGAAAGACAAAGAAGCAGGAAAGATTATAGCCAAGACTATTTTAAGCCTTCAGAATTACAAATTTGGAGAATGGATTCCTGCAATTGGATTAGGAGGGCCCCATTATGCTCCAGTGTTTAGTAAAATACAGCTCAATACCAATTATGCTGTTTCTCATATAATTCCCGAATATGCCCTGCCTTTAACAACTTCTATGCTTGAACAAGCGGAGCAAAAAACAGTTGAGCACGTAAAAGAAGTCTTAGTTGACTGGAAAGGCTGCGGAAAAAGCGAGGAAAGAGAAACTTATCTCGCTATTATAAAGAATTTTGGAATTCCTTACAAAAGAACAAGCGAAGTTGAGAAATAAATAATAAAAATATCTCTTCTCTTGTTTACTAAAACAATTCCTTAAACCAATTAATCACTTTATCCAGGAAACTTGTTGGCTTCATAGAGGGTTCACAGCCATTGCTTCCCTGAGAGTAAATATCAGCAGGATTATTTCGCGTCCATACACATCCATAATCATCCCTGTAAGTGTACCACATATTTTCAATGAATTTATTTCCATAAAAATATGGATCAACTTCCTGATATCTGTCTATGTAGTCAAATATAGCATCTTGGTTCCATAGCTCCTTGCCATTCATAATATAGATAGCAAGAATAAACCCACTGTAAGCATGACCAATAACTTGCCTGTATGCAGTTCCCCAGTACTTATTGCTCCGCTCTGGCCCATTAGCATGGATTATCCCCCATTCAGGAAGCCCTATATCTGCTGTATTATATGGAATTCTTTGGGTATCTCTTGAATCTGG
>Ga0172362_10002274_pt1 | contig 16734 bp, 12 predicted proteins | sample LakKivs1_kivu2a2_FD_114534 | JGI IMG/M metagenome (GOLD analysis project Ga0172362, IMG submission 114534) | Sediment microbial communities from Lake Kivu, Rwanda - Sediment s1_kivu2a2 | ecosystem: Environmental > Aquatic > Freshwater > Lake > Sediment | place: Rwanda: Western Province, Lake...
TAAATATGTTTGTGATATGAATTATACCACATTAAAATCTAAATGTAAATATGTTTGTGATATGAATTATACCACATTAAAATCTAAATGTAAATATGTTTGTGATATGAATTATACCACATTTTTTAAGAAATTTTTATATTTACAATATTTACATATATTTACACAATTGATAATATGTTTAATCCATTCAGTCAAATTATTTTTCAATTTTTTTTAAATTTTATAAATATAATTATATAGTTCTATTTATATAAAATAAATTAACCTATGGACCCTGTTTTTTCATTACAATCAGATATATCACAACCTGAAATTAGTTTAGGTAAAGATGATAAGCCATTTATTTTTTTTATGTTTATTATTATAATTATTGCTTTTGTTATTGTTACTATTCCCTGGGATAAATTAACTAAAAAGAGAGAAGGTATGTCGGGTGGTACAATGGCACAAATGTTTGCACAAGATTCTCAAGATGTTTATTTAAAAGGTAATGTTGATAAACTTGCAACTGGAAATTTTAATTTATTTTGGAATCAACCAACTAGAGAAGCTAATGTATTTCAAAATAGAGGACAACCTTTATATTCTATTTTATTACCTGATACCCCAATGAATCCAAGTCCAAATATGTTAGAAGTATCTAATAATTATGTGGATAATATAATTGATAATGAAGTTAATAGAAAAGAAAATAAATTAACATTTTCAAATCCAGTTTTAACGCTAGACAATGTGTTACCAAAACAATCCAAATCTAAATCACAAATAAATCCTTTAGTACCTGATGAAACAAAAGATTATGAAACTGTTAATGGAGATACCCAATCCCAAACTGATTATTTGTCTTTACCAGAAACAAAACAAACTGTTAAATCCAAAAAAAATATAAAACAAATTAATTCTACATCAACCACACCCACATTACCTCCCAACATATTACCATCTAATATTCCCATTCAAATACTTGCAAATTCAAACCCATATGAATTAGCTAAAGTGGCAAAACAAGTATCAACACAAAAATCAACTACAGATAATTTACCCAGAATGACCAATTGGACACCAGAAGATTATTTATTTCAAGCTTATACAGATAGAACAATTAATAAAAAGGATTGTCTAAATGATCCTGCAAGTTGTACAGGTTTTGCTGGGGGAAGAAGACTAGATGATTTCGTTCAATCTACAAAAACAGTACCTTATGTTAATTTGGATGGAAATACATTTTATCCAGATAGCTATTTAGGTTCTTATTGGTATCCTGTTAATTTTGATATTAATAAACCATATCCTTTTATACCAAAAGCTAATAGGGTATAAATATAATTTAAAATATCTATTTATTTAATTTTTTATGTTTTTACTTATACATAAAAAATTTTTTTGATTATCATTTTTTTAATTAATTCAATTTAAATTTATACTCTCTCTCAAATATAAAAAAATAAATAAAGTATATATCTATAATAAATACCAATAAAAAAATAAAAAGAGTTAATTTTTGAGTTAAAATTGGAGGAAAAAATATCAAATTTATTTATTTTGAGTTAATTTTTGAGTTAAAATTGGAGGAAAAAATATCAAATTTTTTTTTTTTGAGTTAAATTTAAAGTATTTTTTATTTGGAGTTAAAATATATAAATAATAATATATATATAAGTTTAATATATGAAAGAATATCCTTGTGAATTATGTAATAAAGTTTTTAAACAAAAAAGTCATTGGTTAAAACATACAACAAATAAAAAGTATCCTTGTACAAAAAAAGATAATATTGGAGGTATGGTTGGAGGTATGGTTGGAGGTATGGTTGGAGGTATGGTTGGAGGTATGATTGGAGGTACTGTTGAAGCCAATGTTAAAAATGATAATAAAATAGAATTATATAAAATAATTAACCAAAATGATACATTAAAATGTAAATATTGTCAAAGATCTTTTTCACGTTTAGACAATATGAAGAGACATATTGATGAAGAGAGATGTAGTGTATTAAAAATTCAAAAACAACAAAAAGAAAATATTTTTTTAAATTTATTGGAAGAAGAAAAAATAGTAAATCAAACTAAGAAAGATATGAAAAAAATTACTAAAAATAATAATTGCACTAATAAAATTGAACCTATAAATAATCAAATGGATTTTTTGATGGAACAAATAAAAATATTAAATGATAAATTGGATAAACAAAAACGCGAATCAGAAAAAAAACAAGAAAAATTAAAAATGGAAACCGAAAATAAAATTAAAATAATGACAGAAAGACATAGTGAATTAGAAAAAAACAATTTAGAATTACAAAAAACAAATGAAAAATTACAAACCAAAATGAATAAAATTATAAATAAAAATAAAACTATCAATAACCAAATAAATACAAATAGTAATAATAATATCACTAATACTTTAATAACAAATCCAACTATAAAATTGGTAAATTTTGGTTCTGAAGATTTAGATAATATTTCTCATAAAGTATTTACAGAATCAATTAAATTACAAGGACCAATGTTATATAATAAAGCAATAGAAGGAATACATTTTAATAAAGATTATCCTGAAAACCAAAATATCTATATAAGTGACATCAATAGAGGAAAAGTAATGGTATACAAAGATGAAAAATGGCTATTGGATAATTGGGATTCAGTTTATCCAATTTTATTAGAAAAAATTATACAATTTGGTTATGACAAGAATGAATTTATGAAAGATTGTGGTTATAAAATTGGAAATATAAGATATAATAAACAAACAATAAAAAATGGAATGAGATGGTTTAAATTATTGGATGGTGATAATGAAGATGTTGAATATTTTGAAACAGAACCTGATGAAAGACCAATTATAGATAAGGAAACCTTTCAAGATTATTTAGAAATGTATAATTTTAGAAAACGTCACGATAAAAAACAAACTGAATCCAATATAAAAAATAAAATTAAAATAAATATGTATAACAAAAAATATATACCAATTGATAATTATAAACAAGTAATTGACAATAATGAAAAAAAATTAATTGATGATAATGAAAAAAAATTAATGATATGAAAATAATTAATTTTATATATAAAATATATGTTATTTTATATATGGACAATAATTTTTATAATAAAATAGAAACTTTAATAAAAACATTAGATTTTGAAAAAATAAATTTAAAATTAATAAAATCTAACGCTAAAAAATTATTAGCAATTTGGACCCAAATTAAAAAATTATGGAACCAAATAAATCCAAATCAAATTGAATATAAAATATATATTCGTGATTCCAATGAATATAACCAAATAATAGAATTATTAAAAAAAAATTTTTTATCATCAAATTCAAATATTATGAATATTATTAACAAATCTAATTACATTCATTTGTTAAATTATTCTAATATATATTTTTTTTGGTTATCTAATTTGGGAGAAAAAAATTCAACAGAGTCTGATTATTTGGTATCATTAAATATGTTTAAAATTACCCTATGTTTAAATCAATATAAATTTAATAATACTGATGAGGTATCTAGATATGTTATATGGATTCCAATCAATAAAAAAAGAAATTTCAATTATGATAAAATTTCCAAAACAAATTTAAAAAAAACAGAAGAAAATTTTGAAGCGTTTGTTGCTAGTGGAGTTACATATGGTATTGAACCAAGGATAACAATAGTAACAAGATATGAAGAAGTTGAAAAATTATTAATTCATGAATTGATTCATAATTATAATATGGATGGGTCTGGATTTCACGAAAATTTAGGAGATATTTTAAACCAATACAAAAATATTAAAAATAATAAAAAAGAAAAAAATTTTAATTATCATTATGAATATAGTATTTATGAATCTTACACCGAATTATTATCTACTTATTTTTATTTATTGTTTGCAAGCATACAAACAAATAAAAAATTAAATATTAATATTTTAATAAGTAATATAATAATAGAATTGGTATATAGTTATAATATCATCGCAAATTTGATTAATTTAAATGGGTATTTAAGTTACGATGAATTTAAGTCAAAAAAAATTTTTATGGGAAATATTTGTAAATATGAATATTATTATATAAAAGCATTAATGTATAATAATTTTGATTTAAAATTTGGTAATGAATTAGATGATTTCAATATTATATATGGAGATATAATTAAAATGATTAAAAAAAATGAAACGGATGATGATGTACTAATGGAATTAGTATATCAAAATTACATTAAACATAATAATTTTAAATATCAAATTCATTAAAAAATATTATAATAATTTACATTCATTATCATACTGTTTTTTAATATCGGCAATAATATCATCATAATAATTTGGTGAATCTATATGAAATAAACATATTTGACTTATTTTAGCAGGCGACCAAATATATTTTCCATTACAAATAGAATATTTTTTAATTTCATCAATTTGTATTTGGGTTAATTTATTTGATAAAGATTTTGATGATAATTGTGTAGAAGATAAATTTTTTGAAGAATTTATTTGTTTTTTTAATTTTTTAATATTTTTATTAGAAAAATGTTTAATCATTTGGATAATAATTTCATCACTAGCATTATCAAATTCAATACAACAATCGAATCTTCCTGGTCTAATTAATGCTTTATCAATTTGATCAATATAATTTGTTGTGGCAATAAACATACTACCACATAATTCAACAGTACCATCTAATAAACATAATAAATTTTCAAGATTAACTCCCCCAATATCATCATCTCTTAATTGTTGATTAGGATTATTTAAATCATTTAAACCCGTTAAATTTTTATTGTATTTGATTTGGATATTTTGATTATTTTGATTATTTTCGATATCATTTGAAATTAATTTATCATTATCTATAGTTGTTTTAAGTTTTCTATCTTTTAATCTTTCTATAATACAATCAAATTCTTCTAAAACATATAATCTTTTTTTCATATCAATATCCATTCCATTAATTTTGTTACTATAAAAAATTTCACTTAATTCTTTTTGTGTTTTGATTTTTTTTAATGAAACATCAACAATATGTCTTTGTGTTAATGCTGCTATTGCTTTTATACAAGAAGTTTTTCCGGTTCCTGGTTTACCATATAACATAATTCCAAGACTATATGGTCTTCCAATTAATTTATATATTTCTTCATTTGATGAAAAATATTTAATTTTATGTACTAATAAATCTTTATCAGTAAAAAATATATTAGAAAATGTTTTAGTTTGAGTAAAAGGTAATTCATCAAACATACATTGATGTGTAGAATTATTCATTCCTAGATATTTATAATATTTTAAACCAGATGAAATAATTGATTCTGATTGAATTTTTGATTTATATTTATTTAAACAATATTTAATAAAATTATTTATTTCATCAATATTACAAGTATATGATAATAATTCTAACATATATACATTTGATGTATTTGTAGTTGTATTTTTACTAATAATACATATTTTTTTATTAATTTGAATTTCATCAAATTGATCAAAAAACATATAATTTCCACTTGGATTAGATGTGAATTTACATCCAAAAGGTTTTTTATCATAAACATAACATAAAATAGATTTATATATCATATAATCAGAAGAATTATTTTGTTGATTATAATAAGTTGATGTATAATGTGTATAAGTAATAGTTAATGATGAAGTTTTTTCTTTAAAAATATATTTATTCAAAGTTGGAATTTTTGATATTAATATTTTTTTAAAAAAAATCAATAATGGAATCCATAATTTATCAATCCCAAATATTTTAACAAAATTACCCTCAATATTTGATAAAATTAATAGTTTTTTTAAGAATAAATTTGTCATTTTTATATCATGATTTGAATAATTTTGTTTATATGAATAATTTAAATTATTATTATTTTCATAATTATAGTTTCTGTTATTTAAATTATTTTTATTTGGATAATTTGTATAATATGAATTTGTTATTATTTTTGGTTCAATATTATTTAAATTATTTATATTATTATTATCACCCATTAAATTTCTATATAATATATATATTATAATAAAAATCAAATTAGGGTAAAAAAATTGATTTTACTAAATTAAGAAATTATTTGAAATATTTTTCGATTTGTTTATGTTTTTTTGTTTGATTATGTATATTTAAAGAATTTATTGTAAATGAACCAAAATCACACATTTCACAATAATATGTAAATTCTTTTTTTCGTTCTTCTAGTGTTTTATGATTATTTAATATATGTGTTTTTAATATTGTTTTATTTTTACTTTTATAATCACAAAAATCACATTTAATTGGTTCTAAATAATCAGATCTTTTTTTTTTTGTTCCAGTAATATGTAATTCTGTTAATATATGAGCATTCCAACGAGATGTAATATTTGTTTTATAATTGCATTTGTCACATATATAATTATTCATTAGATTTAATAATATATTAATATAATATTTTTTTAAATTTTAATTTTTTTTATAAAACTTATAAAAATATATAAAATAAAATATATGATTTAAGAAAATAAATAATTTTGTATTTATATTATATAATGGAATTTAAAAAAATTAAAAATTATGAAGACTATAAAATAAATGAGAACGGAAATATATTTAGCACAAAAACAAATAAAATTATTAAAATACAATATATAGATGGTCGACATTCTGTACGTATTGGTGGTAATAATTTAACTTTATCAAGATTAATTTATGAAAATTATTATGATGATAAACTTACTGATAATGAAGTTATAAGATTTATTGATGGAAATAATAAAAATTTTAATTATAAAAATCTTAAAAAAATTAACAGATCTGATATGATTCAGCTTGATAATGACATTGAATTAGATAAAAATAAAGAATGGAAGTGTAATATAAATTATCCAAATTATAAAATATCAAATTATGGAGATATTTTTTCTGTTAAAACTAATAAAATATTAAAACCAACACAAAATATACAAAAATATTTACACATTAATTTAATAAATAATAATAATAAAAGATGTAGATTAAGTATTCATAGATTAGTATATGATACATTTAAAAATTTATCAAATAATAAAGAATTAGTAATTGATCATATTGACAGAAATTCTTTAAATAATTATATTGATAATTTAAGAGAAGTAACAAAAAGTGAAAATTCATTAAATAGAGTATTTTTAAAAAAACAAAATATTTTGATTGAACAATATTCATTAAATAATGAATTTATAAATAAATGGTATTCATATGATGAAATAAAAAAAAAATTTAATATAAGTTCAGTTAATAATATATTAAAATGTTGCAATGGAAAACTTAAACATGCATATGGATTTGTATGGAAAAATTTAAATAAAGTTGATAATATAAATAATTATAAAGAAGTTAAAACTAATGATGGTGAAAAATATTCAAATTATAAAATAAGTAGTGATGGTATAATAATAAATAGTAGTAAAAATAATATTAAAATGAATTATATGAAAAATAATGGTTATTATTATATAAAATTAATGTCAGATAACAAAATAAATAAACAATATTCTATACATCGATTGGTTGCTATGACTTTTATTGATAATCCTAATAACTATAAAATTGTAAACCATATTGATGAAAATAAATTAAATAATAATGTTAAAAATCTTGAATGGTGTACTTTGTTACAAAATACCATTTATTCATGTGGAAAAAAAGTATGTAAAATTAATATAAAATCAAATAAAATAATAAAAACATATAATTGTTTAAATGACGCAGCTAAAGAATTAAATATAAAACAAGCAACCAGTATATCATTAGCATGTAAAAATAAAAGAAAAACAGCATATGGATACAAATGGAAATTTGTGTAAAAATATATATATAAAAAAATTGAAATTTTAAATACTTAATAATATTTTAATATATATATTTAAAAATAATGACTGAAATTGAAGACATAGTAAAGCCTTTTTGGTTTAAGGATATTTCTGAATCTAACATTCAAAAATGTTTTAATTTTTTAAATGAATATTATTTTAATAAAAAGGATTTAACAAATATTAAATCAGATTTTATAAATTATCAAAAAGAAAATGGATTTGGTGGAATATTAAAATTTGGTTCTTTAATAACTATTTATAAATTAGGTAAACTAAGAAAATTGTATACAAATTCTCATTTAGAATTGGAATTTAAATTAAAAGTTCAAAATGTTCGAGAGAATTCTGGTGTTATAGTTTTTACTATTTTTACAAGTGCTTATCCGTCTTATACTAAAATAAACCAAGATGGGATTAAAGAAAAAGTTTTAGAATTTCAATCGGATGTAAATAATACGGGACAATTTTCATGTAAATATAATTGTTCATTTTGTCCAAAAGATCCAAATATGCCTAAAAGTTATATTGCTACTGAACCAGGTGTTGCTAGAGCAGTTCAAAATGATTTTGATCCAGTTAAACAAATTTTTGATAGGGGTTTGCAGATACTACAACAAGGTCATCCAATTGATAAAATTGAAGTATTGATATTAGGTGGTACATGGGATTCATTTTCAATAGAATATAGAACAGAATTTGTAAGAGATATTTACTGGACATTTAATGTTTTTATGGATTGGATTTTTTATGATGAATTTGGAGCAAAATTTTTAACTAATTTTGTTGAATTTAAGGGTAAGAGATTACGAGAAAAATTATCTTTAGAAGAGGAAATTAAAATAAATGAAATGAGTCCTTGTAGAGTTATAGGACTAACACCAGAAACAAGACCAGATCAAATCAATGCTAGTACAATAAAGTTTTTAAGAAAAATTGGAGCTACACGTGTTCAATTAGGTGTTCAACATATCAATGATGATATTTTAAGATATAATAATAGGGGTTGTTATAATAAGGATACTATCAGAGCTATTCAAATGTTAAAAGATAACGGGTTTAAAGTTGATTGTCACTGGATGCTTGATATGCCTCACCCAGATACTATTTCTCAATCTGAAATGATTCAAACAGATAAACAAATGTTAGATACAATAAATACTGATCCTAATTATAAGGTAGACCAAATTAAAATTTATCCTTGTGTCGTAACTCCACATACAACAATTAAGTCTTGGTATGATGAAGGCATATACAAACCATATGGAGAAACAGTCAAAGTAGAACCTTTGATATGGAAGAAAATGACAGAACAAGAAAAAATTTCTCATAGATTATCCAATCCACTTTATAAGAACATTCTTGAATTTTATTCTCAAATACATCCGTCTATTAGAGTTAATCGTATAATCAGAGATATTCCAACTACTGAAATTTGTGGAGGAACAACCCAAACAGGTATGAGGTCCGAAATTGACAGAGATTTAGAATATCTTGGCCTTAAATCTAATGATATTAGATATAGAGAAGCTGGTTCTTATAGACACCAAAATAAGCTTAAATCAGACCCTGAATTAAAGGAATTGAAATTTGAATCTGCAGGAGGAACAGAGTACTTTTTATCATGGGAAACAAATGAATCTAATCCAATTTTATATTCATTTTTGCGTTTGAGATTATCAGCTAATTCCGGAAAAACACAAACCGGTAAAGTAATTTTTCCAGAATTAGTTGATTGTGCCCTAATTAGAGAACTCCATACATACGGAAAAGTTCAACCTTGTAAAGAAAATCAATCTTATTATAAAAATAATTCTGTTTTACTAAATGAATCTGGAATTAATAAAACACAACATAGAGGATATGGGAAAAAATTATTAGCAAAAGCTGAAGAAATTGCTTTAGCAAATGGTTATAAAAAAATTGCGGTTATAGCAGGTGTTGGTGTAAGAGAATATTATCGTAATCAAGGTTATACTATTGATTCAGAAGATGGTTGTTATCAAATTAAATTATTAAATAATAAACAACAAATATTCAAAACAAATACAATTGTATATATATTATTTTTGATTGTATTTATTTTTAGCAATTTTCTTATAAATAAATATAATTTGGTTTTGAAATAATTACAGAACCAATTTCTTTACCTTTTTTTAAGTTCTTAATTTGTGTATAAACAATTTTTACTTTGGGTAAATTTTTTGAATATTTAGAATAAGATTTACAGTAATTTGATGCAATAGAAATTATTTGATTATGGTAATCTGTTAATTCAAATAATGAATTTGTACTTAAAATCACATGAGCTGATGGAAATTCATCCAAGTGAAACCACAAATTATTTGGTTCAGATTTTTCAATTAAATTCCAATTTTCTTTAGCATTTTGTCCTATTTCAATAGTATATTTGGTATCAGCTATCAAATGTAAAAATGTTTTCATTTGTCTAATAATATTATTGAATCAAAATTAAATCATAAAAAAAAATTAAATCATAAAAAAAAATTAAAGTTATAATTATTTTTTATCTTTGTTTTTAGAATTTAATAATCCAATAGCATTAAAAACAAGTTTAATGATTAATGATGCGAAAACATAATTATATATATTTTTTGAACATTCTGAAGTATCCATTAGACTCCAAAAAATTACAGCACCAATTATATTCCAAATTAATAAGAAAATACCGATAAATCCCATAATTATTGTACCAAAAAAACCACAATAAACCATATTTTCATTAAATGAATCAAAATCAATAAATGCTAATCCAATACTAATTCCCGATAAAAAACTCATCATTACCCATCCACTAACAACCAAATAATCTTTAAGATTAATTAATAATTTACCAGCTGGTTCATTAACACAAGTGTTATCAGTATAGCCATAATACAAATCACAAAACATTATTGGAAATGTAAAAATCATAATGATAAACCATACTGTAAATTTCATACAACAATTTACTGCACAATTACTTGATTCATCAGTTCTTATTGTGATACTATCATTATTTAGTTTTACAATTGTAGAACTTTCAGTTGACAATTTAGTTGGAGTTAAAGGTAAATTATTATTAGTATTAATACCAATTCCATTCTCCAAATCACTTTGTTTAATGCTTAAAAAATTACTAGTTGACATTTTTAATTTTGTATATAGAATATTTTATCTAATGATATATATTTTACATATATAAATGGTTCTAAATAAAACATTTTTCAATTTTTTTTATATCACTCTTAATAAAAATTTTTTATATATCTAATTTAGACATGGATAATGATAACAATTTTTTTAAAGTAACGTTGGTATTAGAAAACATAAAGTTTAATATAACAACAATTAATTATTTAAGAGACCATTTTAAAACATTATTATCCGATAATATCATATTTTCTAATAAATATGATTATATAATGGATAAATTAAAGTATTTAAATAATGAATCAAATTTTCAATTAAAATCATCAATAATGATCCAACGTATTTTTATGTTAAATGAAATTGATGAAAATTTAATTGGGTTAGATAATGATGATTTATTGAATAAGATAATAATGTTAGAATCCACATCAAATATTATTAGTGATGAAATAAAAAAAATAATTCAAGAATATGGATATTTTTCAATTCATGAAATATTAAATATTATGGATGAAACATTATATGAAAGAAATAAAATGAGTCTATTTTATAAAATTGATATATTAGAAAAATATTTTCAACCAATAAAATTAAATAAATTTAATTGTGAATTTAAAAAAAATATTAATGTTAAAATTAAAAATATTCCAGTTGAACAAATAAAAAAATTACCTACTTTATCTGGTAAAGGTGAAAAAAATTTTTTTGATAAATTAGATACCGATACTGATAATTTAAAATTAAATTTGATTTGGGAATTAAATAAAGCAATTATTGAAATTGAAATAGAAAATAATTTATTTATTATTGAAGGTTATTTTAAAGAAGATACATTTAATGAAATTTATCAAATAGATAATTTTGAATCAAAATATAAAAATATTAGAAGAAAATTATTAAACTCTAAAAAAAATGGCGATAAAAATAAATTGAGTGTTTTTTATAAACAATACATGAGCCAATTTTCAACTAGAGATTTTATTGTGTTGGAAGAAGATGAATTAGTTAATAAAATTAATGAAATGTATGATTTATCAAATACAATTGCAAGATCTTCGATATTAGATTTACTTGATAAATTTTCAGAAAAAGACATATATTCAAAACGAGATTTAATTATATTATTATTGATAGATGAAAATGACCTTGATACAATTGTTGAAGATATTTTTGCAAATGAAGACGAAAATGATAACTCAATTATCAAATACAAAAAAAATTTTAATATTGAAAATATTAAAGATATTAAAGATAAAGATGAAAAAGACGACAACAATAATAATAAAAATAATGATGAAAATAAAAATAATATTGAAAATAATCAAATAATAAAAAAAAATCCAATTCCTAAAGTAAGACTAAATAAAGCTACTGCTACAAGATATTCTATCAATTCTATAATGAAAAATTTTGATTCAAATAATGAAATAAAAGATTTAAATACAATATTGTCAACTTCAAAAAAAATTTTAAATGCAAATGTACTAATGGATTTTTTAAAAAATTCTATTTTAAAATCTATTGAATATGATAATTTTAAAAATAGTATTCATTGGAATTTAAGAAAAAAAATATTTGCCAGATCAAGTACAGATTCAAAACCAAAAAATTCTGAAGTATCTTGGGAAACTAAATTATCTGTGATGGAAATTAGTGAAAAGGCAAAAGATAAAGTTGCTGAAAAAATAAAAGAAGCTAATACATCAAAAGAAAATGTAAAAGCAGAAACATATATAGAATCATTTTTTAAAATTCCATTTGGTAAATTTATTCGTGAAGATATATTTATAAAATCTGAAAATTCAAATATCAAAATTAAAGGATTAATAGAAAAAATTAATAAATTTATTACTTTGAATAAGGATAAAATTTATATATCTGATTCATTAGAACAAATTAAACAAAAAACAATTGAATCAAGATTATTAAATGATATGGAAAATATTTATTATGATTTAGTTGATGAAAAAAACAAAATAAATAAAGAAAAACAAATCTATATGGCAAAGCTAGACAAAATATTAGATGATGCTGTTTATGGACATACTGAATCTAAAAGAGAAATTAAAAGATTAGTTGCTCAATGGATGAGTGGTAAAATGGAAGGAGCAATTTTAGGTTTTCATGGACCTCCTGGAGTTGGTAAAACTTGTTTTGCTAAAAAGGGTATTGCTAAATGTTTATTTGATTCTGAAGGTAATCCAAGACCTTTTTGTATATTTCAACTTGGTGGAGCAACTGATGGTTCTATTTTAGAAGGACATTCTTATACTTATGTTGGTGCTAAACCAGGTAGATTAGTTGAATTTTTACAAGAAACTAAATGTATGAATCCAATAATTTATTTTGATGAATTAGATAAAGTTTCTGAAACTGAAAAAGGAAAAGAAATAATTGATATTTTAATACATTTAACTGATAGATCACAAAATAAAGAATTATTCGATAAATATTTTTCTGGAATTGAATTGGATTTTTCCAAGTGTATAATAATATTTTCATATAACGATGCATCAAAAGTAAATCGTATTCTTAGAGATAGAATAACAGAAATAAAAATCAATCCTCTTAAAAAAAATGAAAAAATACATATAACTAAAAATTATACATTTAAAGAAATTGAAGATGAATTAAATTTTAATTGTGTAATGTCAGATGAATTAATTGAATATATTATAGATACTTATACTTTTGAACCAGGTGTACGTAAATTAAATGAAAAATTTTACCAAATATTTAGAGAAATTAATCTTAGAGTATTAGAAAATCCATTTTTTAATCTTGAAATAAACAAAGATTTGATTGATGAAATTCTAACTCGCCATTACAAAATGAAACATTATCAAATTCACTCAGAACCTAAAGTTGGTTTAGTTAATGGACTTTATGCTTCAACTGTTGGTCTTGGAGGTATAACCCTAATCCAAATTAAAAAAATATTAACTACTTCCACTAATATTCCATTAGAATTAACTGGTCAACAAGGTGATGTTATGAAAGAATCTATGAGTTGTGCTAAAACTCTTGCTCTTAATTTATTATCAGATAAAGAAAAAGAATCAGCTATGGGAGAATTAAAATCACATCCATTTGGTCTTCATATCCATTGTCCTGATGGAGCTACACCAAAAGATGGTCCAAGTGCTGGTATAACAATTACAACTGGAATTTATTCAGTTCTTACAGGCAAACCAATACGTAATGATATTGCTATGACCGGAGAAGTTGATTTATTAGGTAATGTCAAAGCTATTGGTGGATTAGATGCTAAAATTAATGGGGCTATTAAAGCCGGTGTTAAATTAGTTATATTCCCTAAAGAAAATGAACAAGATTGGGATAAAATTGTTAAAGATAAATCTTTAGATGGAGAAATAGAATTTTTTATGGCTGAAACAATTGACCAAGTAATAGCTAAAGCTATAATAAATTAAATAATTTAATCAATTAAAAATTGATATTTTTTATCAAAAGAATATCATTATATATTAAAAGGTGTTAAATGATATATATTAAAAATATAATAAAAGAAAATAATTTAAATAATTTATTTGAATGTTTTGATTTTTATGAAGAGTTCAATAATAATAAAGAATATAATTTTGATATTTATAAATATGATTATGGAAATAGTATACGAAAATATAAAAATGTTATTTATAATTTAGCAATTGAAAAAGAAGGAGTTATATTATATAATGTTGAATATGTTGTGGCTAGAGAAATATTTGATTTGGAAGAAATTAAGAAATTACAAATTTTTTGTCCTTGTGATAATTGCTTGAAAATTAATTCAAATCCAATATATAAAGAATCATTTGAAAATTATTGTATTAAAAAATATTGTATCAAACAATATACAAATAAATTTTTGATAACACCATTAGTTCAAGAAGCAAGAAAAATAAAAATTAATTCAAATCAATTATTTTTATGAAATATAAAAATTTAAATATAATAATCTTTTATAAAATAATTATATATGACCGAATATTTAGAGGAATATGATAATGTATTAGATAAAGAATTATGTGAACATATTATTGGGGTTTTTTTAAATGAAAAAAATACACATCAAGGTCAAACTAGTGGAGGTATTAATATCCAAGTTAAAAATACAACTGATTTTCACCTTAAAAACAACACAAATGAAATATGGACTGAAATAGACAAAAAATTATATGAGGCATTACATTTATGTCTGCACAAATACAGAGATAAATATCAGGCTTTTAGAACTTTTGAAAAAATTAATGATACAGGTTTTCAAATTCAAAGATATATTAAACAAGAAGGATTTTATATTTATCATAATGATTTTCTTGCGGATAAAGAAAAATATAGAATTTTAACATTTTTATTTTATTTAAATGATGTAGATGAAGGAGGAGAAACAGAATTTTTTTACGGAAAAACAAAAATTAAACCAAAAGCTGGTAAATGTGTTTTATTTCCAGCATCTTGGACTTTTCCCCATAGAGCTCTGGTTCCTATCTCAAATGATAAATTTATTGTAACTGGATGGTTACATTTATATGATATTAAAAATATTTAATAATTTATTGATAACGTATTATAAAACTTATTACTGTGAATGGAGGTAATAGGGATTCTTGGGCATTTGTATAATTATTATTTCCTACTGTACCATTAACACTTAGGGCATTATTACCAGCGTGAATAAATTGATTATCTGCCATTGCTCCTATATCTGGACCATAATAATTACCACCAACATTAACAGTACGTTTTCCAGTAGGTGCTGTAGTTACTGTTGTATTATTAGCATCAGTAGAACTATTAACTTGAGATAATTGAGTATTCATTGTTGTTGTACCACTAAAATTGTGTGTATGTTGAGCTAATTGATTAGAATTCATTGTTTGATTACCTCCTGTAGTTAATGTATTGGGTGTACCATTTGAATCAGTATAATTTATAGTCATTGGACCAGTTGTCATATTAGTTGGTCCAATTGGAAATTTTTGTTGTAAATTTGGCAAATTAAATGTACTTGAACCATCTCCACTTCCATAAGTAGTACCAATAATTGCAAATAATCCGGAATATACAGTTCTACTTACTTCATTTCCATTACACCATAAATAATTTGTTGGAGGTGTGCCATAACCTCCATACATTTTAATTTCTCCTATTAGAGGAATGTATGCGGTAAATTGTTGTGTTGTATCTGAAAATTGAATATAATTTATACCAGGTGTTCCGCTTAAAATAATATCACTATCTATTGTTAAATTACCTGACACATCAACATTACCATTAACACTTAAGTTTCCAGATACATCAATATTCCCATTAACATCAAGATTTGAATTAAATTGAACATTCCCATTAACACTTAAGTTTCCAGATACATCAATATTCCCATTAACATCAAGATTTGAATTAAATTGAACATTCCCATCAACACTTAAATTTCCAGATACATCAATATTTCCATTAACATCAAGATTTGAATTAAATTGAACATTACCATTAACACTTAAGTTTCCAGATACATCAATATTTCCATTAACATCAAGATTTGAATTAAATTGAACATTACCATCAACACTTAAATTTCCAGATACATCAATATTTCCATTAACATCAAGATTTGAATTAAATTGAACATTACCATCAACATCAAGATTGGAATTAAATTCTACATTTCCATATACAAGTAGGTTACCAGATATATCAACATCCCCATTTATATCTAAATTTGAATTAAATTGAA
>Ga0172362_10002275_pt1 | contig 16731 bp, 17 predicted proteins | sample LakKivs1_kivu2a2_FD_114534 | JGI IMG/M metagenome (GOLD analysis project Ga0172362, IMG submission 114534) | Sediment microbial communities from Lake Kivu, Rwanda - Sediment s1_kivu2a2 | ecosystem: Environmental > Aquatic > Freshwater > Lake > Sediment | place: Rwanda: Western Province, Lake...
ATTTTACGCCGAGCGAGAAAAATTCGCTTCCGTCAATCTTCTAAAAGCAAAGAAATGAAAAAAAGAACGGCTTTGAGAAGAGAAAAACTGAGAGCAGAATACGAAAAGCTTGAAAAGTTAGGGTTGCCCAAAAAGCAAAAATTATGGGGCTAAAAGAGAAAATTAAATTAAATCTTAATTCGTCTCTGAGAGAAAAGAAAACATTGGCGGTTTCAGTTTTAAGGCAGCTTTTGGCTGCCATTTTAAATAAAGAAAAAGAAAAAAGATTTAAAACCAAAGAAGAAAAAGATGTCCAGTTGACCGATGAAGAATTAATCGAAGTTATTTCTTCTGAAGTAAAGAAAAGAAGAGAATCGATTTTGGAATTTGAAAAAGGCAAAAGGCAGGACCTGGTTGAAAAAGAGAAAAAAGAATTAGAAATTTTGGAGAAATATTTACCGGAACAATTATCAGAAGAAGAAATTAGAAAATTGACAAAAGAGGCAATTGAGAAAACCGATGTCAGAGAAATAAAAAATATGGGAAAAGTTATGGCAGAATTAATGCCCAAAATCAAAGGCCGGGCCGAGGGCGCTCTGGTTTCAAAAATTGTCAAAGAGTTGCTTAAATAAATAACATCCCACATCGGAAGGGGGTCGGTCAGGTCGCGAGAGTTCTCCGCGAAGCGGAAACTCCCGACCGGGAAACCCTACGGTTGCCCCGTCTAGGAAAATATTAAAAACCGAGCGATAAACTTGGTGCTACCACAATGATAGAAGTCAATAATTTAACCATCAATCAGATTGACAGAGAGTTTTTAAAAAAAGTTGCCAAAATTGTCTTAATAGGGGAAAATAAAAAAGAGCTGGAATTATCAATTGTTTTAGTTGGTCAGGCCAGAATAAGAAGATTAAATAAAAAATACCGTAAAAAAAATCAAGTAACTGATGTTTTGTCATTTCTCTACGATAATTCAGGAGAGATAGTTATTTGCCTTCAAGAGGTTAAGAAAAACGCAAAAAATTTTCAATCCGCTTTTAAAAAAGAATTAGCCAGGGTTTTAATTCATGGTATCTTGCATCTTTTGGGCTATGACCATAAAAAGTCAGAGAAAGCTGGTGAGGAAGAAAAACAGGAACATTATTTAAGAAAAATTTATGGCTAAAGCTAATATACTTGCCGGTTTAGATATAGGATCAAGCACTGTTAAAATTTTGATTGCCGCAAAAGGAAACGGAGAGCCGAATTTTGAGGTGCTCTTTCAAGGAGAAGAGCCATCTTTAGGGGTAAGAAGGGGAGTTGTTATTGATGTTGATAAGGTTGCCAGGATTATTCAAATTCTCCTTGATAGGGCCAGGGTTGAAACCGGTCGAAAAATCAATTCAGTTTTTGTTAATATCGGAGGCAGCCATATTTCCTGCCTTTCGTCCCGGGGAATGGTCGCCGTTTCCCGGGCAGACAGAAGCATTTCAAAAGAAGATATAGACAGGGTTTTACAGGAAGCGAGCCGGGCTCTTTCTTTGCCTTCAAATAATGAAATCCTGGAAACTTTTGCCAAAGAATTTATTGTTGATGGCGTGGGAGGAATAAAAACCGCCGAGGGTTTACAGGGGGGGAGATTAGAAACAGAAATTTTAATTTTAAGCACTTTTTTGCCTTATAAAAATAATTTAATCCAGGCGGTTCTGGATACAGGCCTCCAGATTCTGGACATCGTTCCCTCTTCAATCGCCAGTTCATCTGTTGTTCTTTCTCAAAGACAAAAAGAATTAGGCGTGGCAATTTTAGACATTGGAGCAGGCACTTCAGATTTAGCTGTTTTTGAAGAAGGAGATCTGGTTCATTTAGCTGTTTTCCCCATTGGCTCTGGCAATATAACTTCCGATATTGCTGTTGGTTTGAAAACAGATGTTGATATCGCTGAAGCAATAAAGATAAAACTGGGCAGCTGTCTTTTTAAGGGAAAAGACAAAAAAGAAAAAATTGAAGTTGAAGGAGAAGAGCCTTTGATTTTTTCTCAAAAGACATTAACGGGGATTATTGAGGCGCGGGTTTCAGAGATTTTTGGAGAAGTTCAAAAAGAACTAAAAAAGATTTCAAAACAAAATCTCCTGCCCTCGGGCGTCGTTTTAACGGGAGGAGGGGTAAGGTTGCCAAAAATTGTTGAGTTGGCTAAAAAAGAGTTAAAACTTCCTTGTCGGCTTGGAAAAATTGCTTGTTTCCCGGAATTAGAAGAAGAACTAAGTTATGCCACCGTTTGCGGTTTAGTTTTTGAAGGCAGTAGATCAGAAGGCAGAGAGATTTGGCGGGAAAGCGGTTTTCCTTCCGGCGGTTTTGCTAATAAAATAAAGAAAATATTTAAAAATTTTTTACCGTGAAAAGTCGAAGAAATAAATTTCTTCTTCATCTTCGCTTTCGCTGCGCGAAAGTTTGATATATGACTAAAATTAAAGTGGTGGGAGTAGGCGGCTCTGGTTCAAACGCTGTATCCAGAATGGCAAAATGCAAAATAAAAGGCGTTGAATTAATTGCCATCAATACCGATGCCCAAGATTTAGCCAGAAGCAGGGCGGCTGTAAAATTAAGAATTGGTAGAAAAACCACTCAAGGGTTGGGTACGGGAATGAATCCGGAGATCGGCAGGAAATCAGCCCTGGAAAATCGTCAGGAGATTTTAGAGATTTTAAAGGGTTCGGATATGCTCTTTATCACTTACGGTGCCGGAGGGGGAACCGGCACTGGAGCAGGTCCGGTCATTGCCGAAGCGGCCAAAGAATTGGGAATTTTAACTTTAGCCGTGGTTACAAAACCTTTTTCCTTTGAAGGACAGGTCAGATTAAAAATTGCCGAGAACGGCTTGAAACGCTTGAAAGAAAATGTTGATACTTTGATTTCTATTTCCAATGATAAACTTCTGGCTACGCTTGATGTTAGGATTTCTCTTTTAAATGCTTTTTGGGCCTGCGATGATATACTGAGGCAGGCAGTTCAAGGAATTTCCGATTTAATTTTGCTGCCCGGCATTATTAATGTTAATTTTGCCGACGTTAAAACAATTATGAAAGATGCTGGCTCCGCGCTTTTTGGAGTAGGCAAAGCTTGGGGTGAAGGAAGAGCAGAAAAAGCAGCCCTGGCTGCCATTAACTCTCCTTTGTTAGATATTTCAATCAAAGGAGCCAGAGGAGTTTTGTTTAATGTTTCTGGCGGAAAAGATATTAGTCTTTCGGAAATTGATGAAGTTGCCAGGTTTATCACTAAAGAGGTTAACCCTGAAGCAAAAATAATTTTCGGCGCCATCCAAAATGAAAATTTAAAACAGGGAGAGATAAAAGTAACGGTCATCGCTACCGGATTTTAATCGGTTAAATCTCAAATGACTCCTTCCCGAATTTTCTTATTTATTTGCCTCTCGTTTGTCGGAGGCATTTTTTTAAAATCGTTTCTTAACATTTCTCAGGTAGTTTTGCTTGGTTTTTTGATAATTGGCATAATGTTTACTTCAATTTTCTGGAGGCGTTGGAATTTTTCAGTAATTGGTTTTTGTCTTTTATTTTTGGTTCTGGGCATTTGGCGGTACGAGTTCGCCCAATCAAAAATTATTTATCCTCAAGAAAAAAATATTACTTTCTTTGGCACGGTGGCAGCAGAACCCGATGTCAGAGCCAACAATATAAAATTAGTTATAAAACCTGACCAGAACGGTTTTCGTCAGGTTTATGGTAAGGTTTTGGCAACCACTGATAGGTATCCCGAATATCAATACGGAGATAAGCTGAAAATTTCCGGCCAGCTGCAAATTCCCGAAGTTTTTGACGAGTTTCATTACAGAGATTTTCTTGCCAAAGACGGAATTTATTCAGTAATATATTATCCTGAAATTGAATTATTAGAAAGGGGAAAATACACGGGTGCAACCCGTGTATTTTTTGCCGGGGTTTTGGAGTTTAAAAATAAGTTGAGGGAGGTTATTTTTCAAAATCTTTCTCCGCCCCAATCTTCAATTTTGGCCGCCATAATTTTGGGTGACAAAAGACAAATATCCCAGGAGTGGAAGGAAAAATTAAATTACGCCGGCCTGCGTCACCTGACCGCGATTTCCGGCATGCATGTTGGGATTTTAACCGTGATTTTGATGAGTTTTTTAATCGGTCTTGGATTTTGGCGTCAACGGGCATTTTATTTTACCATAGCTTTGATTGCTTTCTTTATTATAATGACCGGTCTCCAGGCTTCAGCCATCAGGGCCGGAATCATGGGCGGGCTTTTTCTTCTGGCCCAACAACTGGGCAGGATGAATATTTCTTCCAGAGCAATTATTTTTGCCGCTACCTTAATGTTGGTTGACAATCCTTTACTTTTAAAATTAGACGTCGGTTTCCAATTGTCTTTTTTGGCCATGCTCGGAATAATTTATCTTGTACCCATTTTTCAAAATTTATTGTCCAAGGTTTCTGATTTTTTCCAGTTAAAAAACATCTTGGCCATAACTATTTCTGCTCAAATTTTTACTTTACCAATTTTGATTTATAATTTCGGTTATTTTTCAGCCGTAGCCCCTATTACGAATATTCTTATTGTTCCTTTTCTGCCTTTTATTATGGGCTGGGGATTTATTTTTGTTTTCGCCGGAACAATTTTGAGTTTTTTTGGCTGGTTTTTTTCCTTACCTGTCTGGTTGCTCTTGACTTATTTGATAAAAATTGCTGATTGGTTTTCCAGTTTTTCTTTTTCAGCTTATTTCTTTGAAGTTTCCTGGGTCTGGCTATTAATTTCTTATTTAATTTTAGGATTATTTATTTGGCGGTTTAACGAAAAACAAAAATTAAAGTTTCTGAAATATTAAAATTCTGCTAAAATGAATTAAATCAATGAAAAAAATTCACTTAGTCTCGGTTAATATGGGTTATGGTCATCAGAGGGCCGCTTATCCTTTGAAAAATTTAGCCATTGAAGAAAAAATCGTCAATGCCAATGATTATCCGGGAATCCCTGAAAGAGACAGGGAAATTTGGGAAACAACGAGAAAAGGTTACGAGCTTATATCGAAATTTAAGAAAATTCCTTTGGTCGGTGAATTGGGATTTTTTATTTTTGACCAGTTTCAGAAAATTCTCAGTTTTTATCCCAAAAGAGACCTGTCAAAACCGAATTCTCAGTTAAAACAAACGTTCTCTTTGATAAAAAGGGGCTGGGGCAAGTATTTAATTAAAAAATTAATTGCTCTGCAGCCGGCTGCCGGAAAATCTCTTCCTTTAATCAGCACTTTTTTTGCCCCGGCTTTTATGGCGGAATATTTTAATTACCCCGGCCAAATTTTTTGCCTTATTTGCGATGCCGACATTTCCAGAACCTGGGCACCCCTTAATTCCAAAACAAGCAGAATTAAATATCTTGTTCCGACAGAAAGAGTTGCAGAAAGATTAAAACTTTATGGAGTCAAAGAGCAAAATATTTTTTTAACCGGTTTCCCTTTACCTTTGGAAAATACGGGCAGCGAAAATTTGGAAATTTTAAAAAATGACTTAAAATACCGGTTTTTAAACCTTGACCCCCAAAAAAGATTTTTCCAATATTACCAACCCCTGATGAAAAAATATTTGGGAAACTTGCCCCAAAAGTCCAATCATTCTTTAACATTAATGTTTGCCGTTGGCGGAGCTGGCGCGCAGAAAGAAATCGGAATTAAAATTTTAAAACGTTTAAAGCTCAACCTTAAAAAAGAAAGAATTAAAATAATTTTGTCAGCTGGAATTAAAGAAAAAGTTAAAGAATATTTTTTAAAAAATATTAAAAATTTAGGTCTAAAAAATCATTTGGGAAAGGAAATTGAAATTCTTTTTGAAGAAGATAGAGAAAGTTATTTTCAAAGTTTTAATCAGGCTCTAAGACAAACCGATATTTTGTGGACAAAACCGTCAGAACTTTCTTTTTATTCGGTTCTGGGAATTCCAATTATTATTGCTCCGCCAATCGGTTCTCAAGAAGAATTCAATAAAAGATGGCTTTTAAAATCCGGCTTCGGCCTCGGGCAGGAAAATCCAGATTATGTTGACCAATGGCTTTTTGACTGGCTGGAAAAAGGATATCTGGCTGAAGCGGCCATGCAGGGTTTTATTGAGGGGGAAAAATTAGGCACCTATAAAATTAAAAAGATAATTTCAAAATGCTCTGGTTAATAATTACCATTTCGGCTTATTTTCTTTTCGCGGCAGTAAATATTGTAGATAAATATCTTTTGGGTGGGCGCATTCCCAGCCCGAAGGTTTATGCCTTTTATCTCGGAGTTTTAGGAATTGTAATCTTAGCCTTAGTGCCCTTTGGTTTTTTGGTTATCCCCAGTCTGCCTATAATTTTTTTAGGATTAACTGCCGGAGCTTTCCATATTTTGGGTGTTTTTGTTTTTTTTAAAGGACTGAAATCTTTTGAGGCTTCAAGAATAATGCCAGCGATGGGCGCACTTATTCCTGTATTTACTTTTGGTTTCTTTCTTATTTTTGGTGGCCAAAATGGCGTCTTGAGGACTACCGATATAATTGCTTTTATTCTGCTTCTTTTTGGAACAATTTTGATTACCTGGGAAAAAGAAAAAAACGTTACTTTTAGCAGTATAAAAATCGCTATTCTGGCTGCCTTCTTATTTGCTTTGTATTTTATTTCAGTAAAATTTGTTTATTTTTATCAGCCATTTATTTCCGGCCTGATATGGACGCGGGTTGGAGCATTTTTAATAGCTTTAATTTTTCTTTTTTCAAAAGAAGTTCAAGAAGACGTCTTTAAAGGACCAAAAATCATACAAAAGAAAACCTGGGCCATCTTTTTCCCGAACCAAGCCGCCTCATCAGGAGCTTTTATTTTACAGAATTGGGCCGTGGCTCTGGCGCCGCTCGCTTATTTAGGTATAATTAATGCCTTAGAAGGGATTAAATATGTTTTCGTATTGATTTTTGCCACTTTTCTTTCCCTGAAATTTCCCAAAATTCTTAAAGAAGAAATTTCAAAAGAAGTTCTCCTTCAGAAAATCTGCGCTATTTTATTAATCGGCGCAGGATTGGTTTTAATAGCCTTGAAATAATCGGTCACCTCGCTTTACTCAATAAATGAAAAAAAAATTAAAAAAAATGATTCTGGCAATATTAATCTTTTTTCTCATTATTTTGGCTTTCTTTTTTCTGGGCAGCGCTCCCCGGGCGGAAGAAATTAAATGGGGAGTCAATTTTTCCCAGAAGCACAGCCGTGATTTAGGATTGGATTGGCAAGAAAATTATTTAGCTTTGCTGGATGATTTAAATGTAAAATATTTAAAAATTGCCGTCCCCTGGGATTCAATTGAGCCAAAAAAAGATGAATATCATTTTGAAGACCTGGACTGGCAGATGAATGCGGCTGAAGAAAGAGGGGCTAAAATTCTTTTGGTCATTGGCATGAAAACGCCTCGTTGGCCGGAATGTCATCTTCCTGGCTGGGCAAAGAATTTGACCAGACAAGAACAGGAAGAAAGAATTTTAAAAATGCTTAAAAATATCATTTTGCGCTACAGAGATTCAGAAGCCGTCTCCGGCTGGCAGGTAGAAAATGAGCCTTTTTTTCCTTTTGGCGATTGTCCCTGGCTTCACAGCGGGCAGTTTCTCAGAGCAGAGATTGATTTGGTCAGGAGTCTTGATTATCAAAACAGGCCGATAGTAATATCTGATAGCGGCGAGTGGTCTTTTTGGTTTAGAGCGGCCCGGCTCGGCGACGTTGTCGGCACAACAATGTATAGAAAAGTCTGGTTTCATCAGTTAGCAGTTTATGTTACTTATCCCATCCCTCCTGTTTTTTACTGGAGAAGGGCTCAGCTTGTAGAAAAGTTTTTTGATAAAGAAGTAATTTGCGTTGAATTTCAAGTTGAACCCTGGGGACCGAAACTTCTTTATGATTTACCCTTGGCAGAACAGGAAAAAACAATGAATCTGGAGCAATTCAGGAAAAATATTGAATATGCCAAAAAAAGCGGTTTAAAGAAATTTTATTTATGGGGTGCTGAATGGTGGTATTGGCTGAAAGAAAAACAGAAGCAGCCAGAAATTTGGCAGGAAGCAAAAAATCTGTTTATTCCCAAATAAAAAAGCCGGGGATACAAATTACCATCGCCCGGCTATTATTTTTATCGCCATCCCCTAGTAAAGGATTCTCTAACAAACCTTTTTTTACCTTTACTTGTTTCTTTTAGTAAGGTATTTCTTTCTTCAATGGCTTCTATAAATCCTTTCGTTTTTTTTCTAGGTTTTACTATCTTTTTTCCATTTCTTTTTCTTTGCAAAGCCTCATCTTTATGAGAGAACTTGCAGTCATCACAGTTCCAATCAGCTATCTCGCAGAAACTCATGGGAGCTTCGCAATATTCCTTTAACTTTAACTTTCTCATCTTTCCTCTCCTTTCTTTATTGAATTTTTCCTCTGCAAGTCCGCCTCGAACCCGAAGGCGAATCTTTCAATGGTTATAGCAGTCACTCCTTCACAGAAAAAAGAAATCCTTTCCTTGGCCCGAAAAAGATCTATAAATTTACCTCTTTTCTTCAAAGAATAGGGTTTTCGAAGACGTACTTCTGTTCCTCCTTTAAGACGATATTTTCTTTCTTCTGATTCTCTTTGAGGACATTTCCTCCTTTGTCTTATCATTTTTCTCCCTCCTTTTTTAAAATTTTTAAAGAGTTTCTAAAAATATTTTTAGAATCTCTACTGTTTTGATTCTACCATCTCTTTCAAAAAAGTCAAGACTATTTAAAAAATCAGAAGAAAAGATTAAACTTAGCTAATGGAGGAAAAAATAAAAATTGTGAAATTGGAGGATAAAGAATATCCTCCTTTATTAGAGAAAATTGCTGACCCCCAAAATTCTTTATTGAAAATTATGCTTAGCATTATTATTCCCGCCCTCAATGAAGAAAAATATCTTCCCTTATTGCTTAATTTAATCAGGCAGCAGAATTTTGGCAGGAATCATGAAGTGATTGTGGCTGATGCCGATTCCATTGATAAAACAGTTGAAATTGCCAAAAGTTTCGGCTGTCAAGTTGTTAGAGGCGGCCTGCCGGCCAGAGGAAGAAATGAGGGAGCCAGAACTGCCAGAGGAGAGATTTTTTTGTTTATGGATGCTGATAATGTTTTTCTGCCGGAGAACTTTTTGGAAAACCTTTTAACGGAATTTAAGAGAAAAAAATTGGCAGTAGCTTCTTTTCCGATTTATCCCAAAGGCAAAAAAATAGATAAAATTCTTTACGGAATTTACAATAATTTTGTTAATTTGACTAAAATTCCCTATGCCACAAATTCAATCTTGGTTAAAAAAGAAATTTTTGAAAAGGTTGGCGGGGGGTTTGACGAAGAAATAAAGATAGGCGAAGACCATTCTTTTGTCAAACAAGCGGCAAAATTTGGCAAATTCGGATTTATAAAAACCGAACCCGTTTTGACGTCTGCCAGAAGGTTTGAGCAGGATGGCAGATTGAGGACTTATTTAAAATACATTTTGGCCGGGATTTATATGTTTTTCTTCGGTCCGATAAAAAAACCTATTTTTAAATACAGATTTGACTATTTGAAAAATAAAAAGAAATGAGATAGAATTAAGCATTAAGACAATGTCAATTTACGAATTGCCAAAATTTAAGATGCCGAAAATAAAACTGCCAGAATTTAACCTTCCTGAATTTTTAAGGAACAGAATTTTCTGGCTGGTAGTTTTAATCATTTTTTTATCTTCTTCTTTTGGTTTTTTAGCCGGGATGGCATCTCACAGTATTTTCCATAAATTTCTTGAAACCGGAACAATGGACGAAGAGGCAAAACCCTCTTCCTCTCCTTCGGTAACTGAAAAGGAATATCTTCCCCAGATCACCCAGGAAGAAACGATAATCAGGGCAGTGGAGGAAATCTGGCCGGCAGTGGTCAGCATCGTCATCAGCAAAGACGTACCGATTATTGAACAGTACTTTTATAATCCCTTTGAGGAATTTGAGCAATTTTTTGGCGAACCATTTCAATTTCAGATTCCCCAATATCGCGAAAAAGGAACGGAAAAACGGGAAATTGGCGGCGGTACCGGTTTTATTCTTTCTGGAGACGGATTAATTTTAACCAACAAACACGTGGTTCTGGACCAGGAAGCCGATTATACGATATTTACCAGTGACGGCAGAAATTATCCGGCTAAGGTTTTGGCCCGAGACCTTGTTCAGGATATAGCCATTCTTAAAATTGACCGGGATAAATCAGAGCCGTTTTCAACCGTAAAATTGGGAGATTCAGACAAGCTTCAGCCGGGTCAGACCGTCATTGCCATTGGTACCGCCCTGGGAGAATTTAGAAACACTGTTTCGGTTGGCGTGGTTTCCGGTCTGGGCAGGACAATTACGGCTGCTGGTGGCGGCATGGTTGAAACCTTGGAAGATGTAATCCAGACGGACGCGGCCATTAACAAGGGAAATTCCGGCGGTCCTCTTTTGAACCTGAGAGGTGAGGTAATCGGCATAAATACGGCTATGGTTTTGGAAGCTCAGAATATCGGCTTTGCCATTCCTATTAATCAAACCAAGAAAAGCATTGAACAGGTCAAAACCCTGGGAAAAATTGTTTATCCTTTTCTGGGCATCAGATACGTTTTAATTACGGAAAAAATTAAAGAAGACAATAATTTGCCGGTTGATTATGGGGCCTGGCTCATAAAAGGAGCCCAGGGAGAATCTGCCGTTTATCCGGGTTCGGCGGCTGAAAAAGCCGGTTTGCAGGAAAATGATATAATTTTAGAGTTTAACGGCGAAAAGATTACTCTTGAAAATTCTCTGGCTAAAATTATTATGAGATATAACCCGGGAGATAGAGTTGTTTTGAAAATTTTGAGAAACGGCAAGGAAAAAATCATTCAGACAGCCCTGGACGAGAGAAGCGAATAGGGTGTAATAAATTTCTAATTTTTTCGTCATAAATATATATGGAAAAACTAATGAATCTAACCATTGTTTTTATCCTCAAAGTCGCTTTGAACCAGCACTTGGTTAGATTTGTTGAATAATAAATAAAAATTTAATAAAATAATTACCGCAACGAATCTGGCCAAGCCGCCAGATTTTTTAATTATTTGGCACTTTTAAAAAATAAAAAGGGAAAGGAGGTGGAATAGATGGAATTGTTTGGCTCTAATCTGGAAGAAAGACTGGACGCCTATCAAAAAGAAGCAAGAGCAATAAAAAGAAAACTAAAAAACGGCGCCCCCAAAAGAGAAAAAACTAAGCGTCTGAAAGACCTTGAAGAAAGATTAATTCCTGATCTTGTCCGCAAAATTTTATAAGGGTTTTTGTGTTTCTAAACTAAAGCACAAAAGTCAAGGGATACAAGATGTCTTAATAGCGGTAAAAGCATCTGTATCCCTTTTTTATTTTTGAGGGCTTGATTTTTTTGAATTTTATGCTACAAGGAAAGTGAATATGAATGGTAATTTTACCCACAAATCTCAAGAGGTAATACTCCAAGCGCAGAATGCTGCCCAGGAGAGAGGCCAGCAGCAGATTGATGCTTTGCACCTCTTATACGCCCTGCTCTCTCAGGAAGGAAGCGTGGTTTTGAATTTGCTTGAAAGATTAGGAGCTGATATTGAGGATTTAAAGAAAAAAACAAAGATTGCCCTGGATAAAATTCCAATCATTGCCACTCCTCAAGTTTTCGGTCAATTGTATTTAACCCAGGATATGGCCAGGGTTTTAGAGAGAGCCCGGCAGGAATCAGCCAAAATGGGTGATGAATATATCTCGGTTGAACATTTATTTTTAGCTTTGTTAGATACTTCAACCAAAGCCAAGGAAATTTTAGATAAAACTAATTTTTTGGGGCCTAGCGGCGGCGTTTCGGCTTTGGAATTTGGCAAAATAGATTATGAAACGGCCTTGAAAACTTTAGCTCAGATTCGCGGCGGCCAAAGAATCACGGATCCCGAACCCGAATCAAAATACCAGGTTATTGAAAAATACGCCAGAAATTTAACTCAGCTGGCCCGTCAGGGGAAATTGGATCCGGTGATTGGCCGGGAAAACGAAATCAGAAGATTAATGCAGGTTTTGTCGCGAAGAACAAAAAACAACCCGGTTTTAATTGGCGAAGCCGGGGTGGGCAAAACCGCCGTGGCCGAAGGTTTGGCTCAGAAAATCGTTTCCGGCAAGATTCCCGAGTCTCTTAAAGACAAAGAAATTATTGCTTTGGATTTGGGAGCTTTGGTGGCCGGAACAAAATATCGGGGAGAATTTGAAGACAGAGTAAAAGCTCTTTTAAAAGAACTTGACCGGTCACAGGGCCGTTATCTTTTGTTTATTGACGAGCTGCATACCCTGGTGGGGGCCGGGGCAGCCGAAGGAGCCATTGACGCTTCCAATTTATTAAAGCCGGCTTTGGCGCGGGGAGAATTAAGAGCAATTGGCGCCACCACCCTGAAAGAATATCAAAAATATATTGAAAAAGACCCGGCTTTAGAAAGAAGATTCCAGCCGATTTATGTTCAGGAGCCGACCATTGAAGACACGGTGGATATTTTAAGAGGAATTAAAGAGAAATATGAACTTCATCACGGAGTAAAAATCAAGGACTCGGCCCTGGTGGCAGCTGCCGAGCTGGCCGCTCGTTATATTACCGACAGATTTTTGCCGGACAAAGCCGTAGATTTAATGGATGAAGCAATGAGTTCTTTAAGATTGGAAATTGAATCAGAGCCATTGGAGTTTGAACAATTAAAAAATGAAATCCAAAAACTGGAAGTTGAAAAACAGGCCTTAAAGAAAAATGAAAAAAGGAAAAAAGCAATTTCTCGCCAGCTGGCTGATTTAAAAGAGAAAGCAAAAGAAATCGAAGCCAAATGGCAGGCAGAAAGGGAAGTTATTACTAAAATTAAAGACCTTAAAAAAGAAATAGAAGATACTCGTTTTGAAGTAGAAAGAGCCCAGACCCGGGCCGATCTCCAGAAAGTGGCTGAATTGAAATACGGAAAAATTCCCAACCTTTTAAAAGAATTGAGGTCGGTTGAAAGAAAATTAGTTAGATTCCAAAAATCAAGACCAATTTTAAAAGAAGAAGTTTCAGAGGAAGAATTGGCCAGGGTTGTTTCTCTCTGGACCGGCATTCCGGTTACCCGGCTTTTGGAAGAGGAAGTTAAAAAATTAGAAAAAATGGAAAACCTTCTTCAAAAAAGAGTCATCGGCCAAAAAGAAGCGGTCCTGGCAATTGCCAATGCCATCAGAAGGGCCAGGGCTGGAATTTCAGAGGAAGCGCGACCCCTGGGCTCTTTTATATTTTTAGGGCCCACCGGTGTAGGCAAGACCGAGACCGCCAAGGCCCTGGCTGAATTTCTTTTTAACGATGAAAATGCTTTGGTCAGGTTGGATATGTCAGAATATATGGAAAAACACACTGTTTCCAAAATGATTGGTTCTCCGCCGGGCTATGTTGGTTACGAAGAAGGAGGTCAATTAACCGACAAAATTAGAAGAAGGCCTTACAGCGTAGTTTTGCTGGACGAAATTGAAAAAGCCCACCCTGATGTCTTTAATATTCTTTTGCAGATTTTAGAAGACGGCAGATTGACCGATGCCAAAGGCAGGACAGCCTCTTTCAAAAACGCCATTTTGATTATGACTTCCAACGTTGGTTCAGAAATCATTGCCAGAGAAGCGTCCCTTGGTTTTATCGGGGGCGACGAAGCAGTGGAAGCCAGGGAAAATTTAAAAGAAAAAGTAATCTCAGCTTTAAAGGAAAACTTCCGGCCCGAGTTTCTCAATAGAGTTGATGAAATTATTATTTTTAACTATCTTGGCAAAACGGAAATTAAAAAGATAGTTGATTTGCAATTGGCCATTGTTAGCGAACGCCTTAAACAAAAGAAAATTGAGATTAAGGTTACGGAACAAGCCAAAGAGTTTTTAGCCGAACGCGGTTTTGACCAGAACCTGGGAGCCAGGCCCATAAAAAGAGTAATTCAGAAAATGGTTTTGGATCCTCTGGCTTTGAAAATAGTTTCGGGCGAACTAAAAGAAAAAGACAATATAATTGTTGACCTGGACAAGGACAAGATTATTTTTAGAACTTCTGGAGATTTAGTAAAAAATAGCGTTGGCAAAGAAAAAGATAAGCTTTTAGTGAAATAAATGCTAAAAAACATTTTTAAAATTATTGCCATTTTTGTTATTGGTCTGGTTGGCGGTATTTTTGCCAATCAAATTTTCTGGCCTTACTTTGTTGAAAGGCCGCTTTTTTATCAATACGGCTTGGACAAGAGCCCGGTTTACGTCACCGAAAAAAAAGAAATTTTTATTCAGGAAAACACTGCCCTTGTTGACGTGGCTGAAAGAGCAAAAAAAACAGTAGTCGGGGTGAGAACCCAAACCAAAGCCGGTAAGATTTTGGCGGGTTCCGGTTTAATCGTTACTTCCGACGGTTTAATGGTTACCCTGGCCGAACTCGTGCCCCAGGGTTCGGATTTCGCCTTTTTTATAGATGACGAGTCGGTTTCTTTCCAAATTTTAAAAAGAGATTTAAAACAAAATTTAGCTTTAATAAAACTTTCCGATTCTGTCTTAACCACGGCCAGCTTTGCCAGATTGGAAAAGTTAAAAATGGGGGAGAGGGTTTTTTTGGTTGGTGCGGTCTTTGAAAATGAAATTCCTTCAAAATTAACGAATGAAGGAATTGTTAAAACTTTTGACGAAAACTTTATTCAAACCAGCATCCTTGAAAGCGGTCTTTTGGCCGGCAGTCCTCTTTTTAACATTGAAGGAGAAGTTCTGGGCATAAACACAATTGATGCTCAAGGAAATGTCATTGCCATTGCCATTTCCAGAATCAGAGAATTCATCGGAATGTAAAAATATTAAAAAGCCCGTTAAATCAATCTAACGAGCTTTTTGTTTTTTATTATCTATCTTTCTTTCGGTATATTTTTTATCGTTCCCATGTTTATTTGTTTTTCTGTTTTTTCTTCGTAATCTATCTTCGGGTTTTTCATAATCCAAATCACGAATTTCGAGCCCAAAAAAGCAATAGATATTAGGCCTACTGTCTGTGCTATCAAGACACTACTAATTTGAAGGTCATAAATCTTGGCAATAAGATGTGTCTCAATAATGACCTTACGGCAAAACCATATTGTTGATATTGCCGTAACAAGACCTGTCACTACTTGCGCCACCAATATTCTAAAGCGTTCCATCATTTCTTATTTTCACCTTCCTTCCCATATTTATATTTTAAAAAAAAGAATAAAAAATTCTTCTTGACCGGCTATACTTTAACATATTTAAAATAAAAAGTCAAGAAAGCGCTTTTTAAAATAAGTTATCCACAGGGGCGGGTTGTTTTTTTGTTTTAAGGTTTGTAAGATTAAAAAATATGAAGACTTTAAATTTTCCTATAACTGCTAAAGGGAAAAATTTAAAACAATTGCTTTATTTAGCCGTTATTATTGTTGTTTTGGGCGTGGCTGGCTATTTTATTGTCATAAACTGGCAGTCCTTGCCCGAAATTCTTCCCAAGCTTCCGGCCGGAATGTTTGTCTTTATTGACGAAGGCGAAGAAATAACAGATGAGGAAGCTGCTTTAGAGGATTCTGAAAAGCCGGAGAAAAAAGAAGAAAAATACCTTGAAAAGGCAGAAAAAGGAGAAGGATTAACCCATCTGGCCAGAAGGGCTTTAAAAAAGCATCTTCAGGCAAATCCTCAGGATTTTGAGGTAACTGCCGAACACAAGGTTTATGCTGAGGACTATATAGCTAAAAAATTAGGCAGCGGCTGGCTGGAATTAGGCCAGGAAGTAGAGTTTTCTCTGGAATTGATAGAAGAGGCAATAGAAAGGTCAGCTGATCTTTCTCAGCAACAATTAGACAATTTAACCCAGTACTCTCAACTTGTTTCCTTTTAATTATGTAGGACATAAGGTAGGACATAAGTGAATTACTCGGTCCCAAAGCCAATAAAAATCATTAATATCCCAAATAGTCTACAATTATAGGTTATCTGGGATTCTTTTTATATGAATATTTCTAACGGGGTGAATAAAAAATTTTTAATCTCAATTATCATTTTATCAGTCCTCGCTGCCGGAGGATTTTTTTATTTACCTAAAACAAATTTTTCAAAATTTAATCCTTTGGCAGCAGTGGCTAGTTTTTTCTCGTCATTTAACGATAAAGAAACTGAAACAGCGAGATTACTAAGAGAATCAAGATTAGAATTGGAAAAATTGCAGGAAGAAAATTATTTACTGAAAGAAAAATTGGAACTTGAAGAAGAAACAAGAACTAATCTTGAGTTAAAATATGAATTAGAATTAGAAAATTTGGTTATAGAATTTAAGAATTTGGCTGAAATGATTGATGATTTTGGTCAGCAAATGGCTAGATTAACTCAAGTATCAGACATGGAAACAGAACTTTCTGACCAGGAAATTGAAGAGGAAGAAATTTTAGACGAAGATTTAGATGGAAAAGAAGATGATGTTTGTTTTAAAAGTATAAATATCAACACTGCTTCCAAAGAAGATTTAGAGAAAATTATAGGTATTGGCCCGGTCTTAGCCCAAAGAATAATAGACGGTCGGCCATTTTCTTCTATTTATAACTTAATAAGAGTGAACGGAATTGGTGAAGTAACCTTGCAGAAAATAATAGACCAGGGTTGCGCCTATGTTGAAAACGACACCGGTCCCAGTATTTCCGAACCGATTTCTCCTTCTGGCAGCGGA
>Ga0172362_10002277_pt1 | contig 16727 bp, 9 predicted proteins | sample LakKivs1_kivu2a2_FD_114534 | JGI IMG/M metagenome (GOLD analysis project Ga0172362, IMG submission 114534) | Sediment microbial communities from Lake Kivu, Rwanda - Sediment s1_kivu2a2 | ecosystem: Environmental > Aquatic > Freshwater > Lake > Sediment | place: Rwanda: Western Province, Lake...
CTGTCGGCTACCAGAATTACAACGTGGCCGCCTTTGCCGCCTACCCGAATGCCTGGCAACCCACGCACGTGGTCTCGACCTCGCTCTATACACATCCAGGCTATGCCGGGCTGGCACGTGGGCTTGGCCTGGCCGCTGTCCCCGCCGCATACGACTACGGTGGCAACGTCGTGGTTCAAGGTGACTCGGTGTACGTCAATGGTGACAGTACCGGTAGCTCGCAGGACTATGCAAACCAAGCATCGACGATTGCCGACGCTGGTCAGACCGCAGAGCCGGCCGCAGATGCGAAGTGGTTGCCGCTCGGCGTGTTTGCCATCGTTGAAGACGGCCAGACTAAGTCGGACGACATCTTCCAACTCGCGGTCGACCCCCAAGGCATCATTCGCGGTAACTATCACAACACCAAGACCGATGACATGGAGCCCGTCTCCGGCTCGGTCGACAAGCAATCGCAGCGAACCGCCTGGACCATCGGGACCGACAAGACACCGGTCTACGAAGCTGGGATCGCGAACCTGACCAAGGATGTAACTCCGGTCCTGGTGCTTAACGCGGACGGCAGCACGCACCAGATGAGCCTGATTCGCATGCCGCAGCCGGACGATCAGCCCCCGGCGCAGTCGCCAACAACTCAGCAGTAGACGACGGGATGCCGGCCTGGCCTAGGCGGCCGACGGACCCTGCCGCAGGATATCCCACACGATCTTGCCGTCGGCGCCATCGAGCAGGCTGCCGGGTGTACCGGGGCGCGGGAAAGTGACTTGCTCCGCCGAGATCCCCATCAGGTGCAGCAGAGTGGCGTGGTAGTCGTGATGCGTGACGACGTTCTCGACCGCCTTGTGCCCCAATTCGTCGGTAGCGCCATAGGCCAGCCCCGCCTTCACGCCGCCACCGGCGAGCCACATGCTGAAGCCGTGCGTGTTGTGGTCGCGGCCGATGTTCTTCTCGTTCTGGATGACCGGCAGGCGGCCCATCTCGCCGCCCCAGTGGACGAGCGTCGTGTCGAGCATCCCACGCTGCTTGAGGTCCTTGACCAGCGCGGCCGCGGGCTGGTCGGTTTTACGACACACGTTGGGCAATCCCTTTTCGATGCCGCCGTGATGGTCCCAGGTCTGATTGCCCGTGTGAAGCTGGACAAACCGCACGCCGCGCTCGATCAGCCGTCGGGCGATCAGGCAGCGCGTGCCGTAGTCGCGTGACTCGTCTTGATCGATGCCGTAGAGCTTGTGCGTGGCCTCGGTCTCGCCCGAGATGTCGAGAGCTTCCTTGGCGGCCGTTTGCATCCGCGCCGCCAGCTCGTAACTGTGAATCCGCGCCGAGAGGTCCTGTTCGCCGGGATGCCGCTCGAGATGTTCGCGGTTGAGCTTGTCGAGATATCCGAGAAACCTCCGCTGGGCCGGGCCGCGCAGTGACTGCGGCGGGTCGAGATTCAAAATCCGCGGTTCATGCGGCCGCACGACGGTGGCCTGATACAGCGACGGCAGCCAGGTGCTGGCCCAGTTGTCCACGCCCAGCACGGGCAGCCCCGTCGGGTCGCTCAAGACAACAAACGCGGGCAGGTTCTGGCTTTCGCTCCCCAGAGCGTACGTGATCCAAGAACCTAGCGCCGGGCGGCCGTTTTGAAAGTTGCCGGTGTTCAGGGCGTTGATCGACTGCCCGTGATTGTTGACGCCGGTGTGCATCGAGCGAATGAGCGTGATGTCATCCGCGATCTCGCCCAGGTGCGGCACCAGCTCGCTAAGCTCCATGCCACACTGGCCGCGCGGCGTGAACTTCCAGGGGCTGGCAAACAGCTTGGCGCTCGCCTCGGCGGCGTTGTCGTATTGAATGTCGCCGGTGTACGTCTGCAGGTGCCGTTTTGTCAGCTCCGGCTTGGAATCGAACATGTCGTGATGGCTGGGCCCACCCTGCATGAACATCGAGATCATGGCCGTCGCTTGCGGCGGATGCGACGGCTGCTTGGGCTTCACATCGAACGTGCGCGGCTCGAGCTCGGGCTTGTTCGGCGCGGCTTTGGCATCCTCTCCCAGCAGCCACGCAAGCGCGAGGCCGCTCAGTCCGAAGGCCTGCTGCTCGAGAAAGTGGCGGCGAGTATGGTGCGACATGGTCGATGCTTTCGTGCAATTCGGCTCGGCTAGTCGACGTATAGAAACTCGTTGGAACTGACGATGGCGTGGCACAGTTGAGCAAGCGCCGTCTTGCCCGGCGGAGCTTGTTTGTCGTCGACCTTCTCGGCCGCGGCCTGCTCAGCGAGCGCAGCGGTTTGTTCGTAGAGAAACTCGAGGGCTGATGCCAACTCCGCGTCGGTCGCGGGTCGCCCGTAAGCCAGCACCCATAGCCGGCGAACTTGCCCCACAGCGCCTTCACCCGCTTCCTGCCGGATACGCTCCGCCAGTGCCATGGCCTGGGACACTACCAGTTCGCTGTTCATCATCAAGAGCGACTGCGGGGCCACGGTCGAACGATTTCGCTGCTCGCAATTGGGCGTCATCACCGGCAGGTCGAACGGTTCGAGCATCCCCAGGGGCATGCTGCGCCGCACCTGCACATAGATGCTGCGGCGGAACTCGTCAGACCCCAGCGGAATGACCTTGCCCGAGGGTCGACCTGCCGAATCGCGCGTGTCGACGCCCACGACCACCTGCCCCACGTCGTCCGGCATCACGGGCACCGCCTTGCCGTGCATCGTGGGAGCCAGCCTGCCGCTGGTGGCCAGCAGCCAGTCGCGAATCGTTTCGGCCTCCAGTCGGCGAACGTTCATCCGGGCAAGCAGTGCGTTCTCAGGATCGAGCGATTCGACGTCCGGGCGGCGCGTGCTCGACTGCCGGTACGCGCGAGAGGTGACCAGCATTCGCAGGAGCGGCTTCACGCGCCAGCCGCCTTTCACGAATTCATCGGCCAGCCAGTCGAGCAGTTCCGGATGCGAAGGCCGCGCACCCTGCACGCCGAAGTCGCCCGGCGTGGCAACCAGTCCGCGACCGAACACGTGCAGCCAGAAGCGATTCACCAGGACGCGCGCCACAAGGGGATGTTCGCCGCTGGTGAGGTGCCGGGCGTAGGCCAGCCGGCGGCCCGAGGTTGGCAGCGCAGGATCGTCAGGCGGGAGGCTCCAACCGGCTGCGTTCAGTACCGCCAGCTCGCCGGGGGCAATCTCGGCTTTAGGGCTATTGAAGTCGCCGCGCGCGAACAGATGCGTCACGGGCACGTTCCCCCGCTCTTCAGTAAGGCAATGCACCAGATCATCGGGCGGACGCCTGGCCTTGGTCGTTTCGGTCAGCTCGTCCCACTTCTTATTGAAGCCTGTCTGTCGATCGGGCAAATACAGATAGACCGAGCCGCGATCCACGTTCAGGAACGGATACTCTTTGACGAGTTGCAGCTCTTCAGGCGTGCGATCTTTCTCGGGATTCTCGCGAGCGGCTTTGGCCCGCGGCTGAAGCTCCGGCGGCAACTTGGCAAGTTCGGTGTCAAAAGTCTGCTTCACGAGCGCATCGAGTTCCGCATCGCGCCGAGTACTGATGTCCTTCAGCTCGGCATCGACAGCATCCGCCTGAGCTCGCACGTCATCCGACCAGAGCGAGACGAGACGCTGATCCGAGCTGCGCCATTTTTTCCAGTCATACGCCGGCTCGAACAGGGCCCGCATCCGGTGGTAGTCTTCGTGAGAGATCGGATCGTAGCGGTGCGCATGGCACTGGGCGCAACCCACGGATAGCCCCAGCAGCGAAGTGGACACGATCTTGATAGTCTCGGCTATCACGTCGTTGCGCGCCTGATTCTGGTCGGCGGCCGTGCTAGTTCCATCGGGCCCCATTCGCAGAAAGCCGGTGGCGATGAGTCGATCGGCATCGTCGGCCGACAGATTTCGGTAGGGCGGCGTGAGCAGTTCGTCTCCGGCAAGCTGCTCGACGATAAACGTGTTCCAGGGCTTGTCGCTATTGAACGCCCGGATCACGTAGTCGCGGTACTTGAAGGCCCAGGGACGCTCGCGGTCGGTTTGATCGTAGCCGTCGCTGTCGGCGTAACCCGCCACGTCGAGCCAGTGCCGCGCCCAGCGTTCGCCAAATGCCGGCGAAGCGAGCAGCCGGTCGACGAGCCCGTCGTAGGCATCCTCCGCGGGATCGGCGAGAAATCGTGCGACTTCCTCGGAGGTTGGGGGCAGGCCGGTCAAGTCGTAGTGCAATCGGCGGAGCAGCGTGAGACGATCGGCCTCGGGAGCGAACGAAAGCTCCTCTGCTTCCAGCCGCGCGGGCAGAAAGGCGTCGACGGGCTGCCGCACGAGCGCGGCTTGTTGCACCGCCGGAAGCGGTGGCCGGCGAATCGGCTGGAACGACCAGTGAGCTCGTTCCTCTTCGCTGAACACGTCCCCTCGGGGCAAAGTCTCCGGCTCGGGCCGCGAAGTGTGCGCGCCTTCGTCGATCCAGCGAGCAATCGTGGCGAGGGCCTCGGGCGGAAGCTTTTTACCTTCGGGTGGCATTTCGCCCGCGGCGATCCGCTGGTGAAGGATGCTCGCCGCGCTATCGCCGGGCACGATAGCGGTGCCTGAATCGCCGCCCGTCTTCAGCGACCGAACGAGCCGCGTATCGAGTCCACCGGCCAGTTCTTCTTCCTCGCCGTGACAATGCCAACAGTGGGACTTGAGGATCGGCCGTACGTTAGCTTCAAAGGTGAGCGACGGCGACGTATCGGGCGTCGCGGCGAAGACTCGCCCCGCCGACAACAGCAGGCACGCGCAACATAATAGCAACGGCGAATTTCGACGCATGGCGGGGCCGCGAGGCAGGAAGCGGAAGGAGGGACGCCAGTCGAGTGAGTCCGATTGTACTGCACGTCGGCTGGTCGCTCAACCGCGCCAGGTCGATCCGAAGAAGCGAGCTCAGTTCGCCGCTTCCTTTTGCTCCCAAACCGCCCGCAGCGAGTCGGAATACTGATTGCGAATGCCCGCGTCGGAGAGGATATCCTCGGTGACGCCGAGCAGTTCCGCACGGCGAAACACGAGCCGCTCCGTCGAGTGGCCCGTGAACTCGAATTCCAGATACTCATCCTGGCTGTCGCGGATCAGCTCGACGAGATGTTTCAGATTGCGCACGGGCTCGTGGTTCACAGCTTTGAGCACGCGTAGCGTCGGAGGGGAATAACCCTTGGTGACCGCATGCGGCAGGAATGGGCTCGGAACATACACGAGTTGCTCGCCATCGAACGCCGGCCCGTCGGACATCCGCGAGATCAGCGGACTTCCCATGATCAGAAGCGCGCCGATCCATTGCGCCGACTCGCGCGAGTAGACAAGCTCCTGGGAAGGCGCCGAAAAAACCAGCGGCCCAATGATGAAGTACTCGGGATACGTGTTTTCCAAATAAGGAATCAATCGCTGCCGGCGAGCGGCCACGGGCGCAGCCACATCCTGCGCGGCGCCGTCGCGCACGATTTTGAGCGGCACGGTGCCATCCTTGGCTAACTTCTCGACATAGTACTGATACACGAACGGCAACTGGCCGCTGAGCCGCACGTAGCCATCGCGCTCGACCGGGTGCGGTCCGACATGCGTGATGACATCGCCAACTTTAAGTACGCCGGTGCTGTCGCCGCAGCGGGTGATCATGGCGCCGCCCACATCGGCAGACAGCTTGAGCCAGGAGCGGAGCGTGTCGTTCTCCGTCGTTTGCACTTCATGCCACAGCTTGGGTTTGCCGTCGTACTTGCCGTCTTCGAAATCGTGGAGCATCGTCTGCAGTTCTTCGGTGGCGATCAGGTAGCCAATGTTATCAGCGCCGGTCGTACGGTTCATTCCCGAAAAGGCGATGCCGACGACCTTGCCGCCGGCAATTGCGGGACCACCGCTATTGCCAGGGTTGATCGCGGCGTCGATCTGGATGCGAACGCCCATCTCGTCATAGAAGTAAGGCGAGAAATCCACTCGCGACACGATTCCTTCGGTGATGGAAAGCTGGTCGCCTCCCATCGGAAAGCCGTACACGTTGACGGCGGTCTTCTCGCGCGCGATGGCAGGTTCGACTTCCAGCGGAGGGTGATCGGAGAAGAACGCTTCGTCATCCACCGTGAGCACGGCCAGATCGATGGGCGGCGCCACGAACAGGGCCTTGGCCGGCAACCGTTCGGAAGAGCCGCTGGCCTGCACGTAGATCTGGCTGGCGTACTGCACGACGTGCGCATTCGTAATGATTCGACGGCCATCGATGATGAAGCCGCTTCCCGACGATTCGCGCGCTTCGTTCTTGGTCCAGGGGCGCAACGGCGACGGGCCGCGCTGCGTGACGTGCACTTTGACGACAGAATTTGGAATCGGGTCGGCCTCAAGGGCCGCGGCAATGTTCACGCCGCTCGATAAGACAAGCAACAGGATGAATCGAACGGTTCGCCAAGGTCCACGTAGCCGGCCTGTCGCACGCATGTTTAGCTGTCCCGGACTGCAAGAATTCGATCGGGGCCGCGAATGACGGCGCCGCGAGAACTTACCTTAACCACCCCACCGGGTTGGCTCAAGTGAACACGGAGCGCTTCGAAGCGCACGGGAGAATTACCGCAAGCGGCGGCGACCGGTGCTCGTCGGAATGACTGCCCCCTGCTGAACGGTCGTGGTTGCTGCCGGCGGCAAGTCGCGAGAGGGAGCAGCGGCCGCCTGGGGCAACTGTTGCGGTACAGCTTGGGCGTCGGCCGGCGCGGGAGGCACGGGAGCCGGTTTCGCCGGAGCGGCGCCGTCTTCACCAGCGGCCGGAAGTTGGTCCACCGGAACGACGCCCGCCTCGGCCGGATTAGCCCCGTCCGGAAGCGGCTCAGCGACCGCGGCCGGCGGCGGAACTTCTTCTTGCTGGAAGGCGGGAATGTTTACCACCGGCGGCAGATTGCGGAACACATTGACGTTCTCGCCGAGGCGAATCTCCCAGCCGCCGCCAAGCGCGCGGTACGTCTGGATCATGCCCTGGCCGATCTGCCCCTGCGATTGTGCCCACTGATCCTGCTGCGTGATGAGCGACTGGAGAATGACCGCGTATCGGTTGAAGTCGCCAAGGCCCTGCCCTGCACCTTCCTCATACTGGGCAACCGTAACGGCCAGAGCGCGATACGATGCGTTTACCGACTCTCCCAACAGTCGAGCACGATCCTGGGCCCGGAGGAACGTGACGATGCCGTTCTCGGCCTCGGCGCTGGCGTTGACCACCGTGTTCTGATAGAAGGCCACGAGTTCGTTGAAACGCGCATCCTGCAGGCGGATGTTGTTCAGCAGGCGGCCGTAGTTCAGCAGGTTCCACTGGAACTGGGGACCCACGGCGCCTGCGAACGAGCCGGGCATGATTAGCTGATCGAGTTGTGTGTTCTGCCAGCCGAGCGATCCGGTGATCGTAAATGCCGGATAGAGATCGGTCGTGGCAATGCCGATTTGCTCGGCCTGGGCGGCGGCGTTGCGCTCGGCGCGGCGCACGTCCGGACGGCGGCGCAAAAGGTCTGCCGGAATGCCCACCACGACGTAGTCGGGAGGAATCGGGATTCCAGCCCGCGGCCCCGAGTTCAGCCACGGCTCAAGATCAACCGATGGCCGGCCCAGCAGCGCGCACAATGCGTTCTCGTTCGTGCGGAGTTCAATCCTGAACTGTGCGATCTGGGCCTGGCTCTGCTTGAGGTCGCTTTCGGCCTGAGCGCGGTCGAGTTCCGTTACGCCCGCGAAACCTTCACGAAGACGCAGATCGATGAAGTCATAAACGTCCTCCTGCACGGCGATCACGTTTTCCAGCAGTTCGATGCGCCGCTGGATCGTGCGAATCTGGATGTAAGTGCTCGCCACGTCGCCGAGCAGCGTGACGAGAACATCGTCGTAGTTGAAAACGGACGCGTCGAGCGTCGCTTCCGAGGCGAGAATCGCGCGGCGGTAGCGGCCCCAGAAGTCGAGTTCCCAGGCCAGGTTGAAGCCCAGATCCCAGGATTCGGAGTAGAGGTTCTGCACGGCGCGGCGTACGTAGCCGCCGCTCGCGCCTTGCTGTTGCGGAAAGAGGCTGCCGACCGCGATGCCGTACTGCGCGCGGGCGGACAGGATGCGGAAACCGGCTTCGCGCAGGGTGAGGTTCTGCTGAAAGGCGTCGACCATGATGTTGTTCAGCATCGGGTCGTCGAAGGCGGCCCACCACGCCGAGAGGTCCCCCTCTTCGGTACGCAGGCGGATGTCGTTCTCGTCGATCCAGCGCGGTGCGATCGGCGCGGTTGGAGTTTCGTATTGGGGACCAACCTTGAAGCCGTTCGAGACGTAGTCGCGCATGCTCGTGCAGCCGCAGGAAGCGAACGCGCACAATACAGCCAGCGACAGGGCGGCGAGTCGTAGTCGCAAGAGGAGCATTCCGTTGATCCCGCGGACGCCGGGGCCCACGGCGTGAAGGCCAGGGACGAAGCGTCGTTTCGCGACGAAGGGGAGGGAACTGAAGGATTCGGACGTGAGGAGAGATGTGAGACGCCACGGGCCGTCCTTGGGGTGACGAAACCGTGCGCCGCTGGTATTATCGTCGCGATCGGACCTCCAAAGTGCGTTTTAAACGCATCGTGCGGCAGAATCGGCAAGCGCGTTACAGCTTAACGCGCGGAAGCGCAGCGTATGCACTAATCCGCGGCCAGTCGCCCTGCTAGCAGCGATGGGCGCTATTCGTAGCGCAGGGCGTCGATCGGATCCAGCCGCGAGGCTTTCCAGGCCGGATAGAAACCGAAGGCAATGCCGACGCCGACCGAAACCACGAACGCCGCAACAATCGCGGGAATCGAAGCCGAGACGGGCCAGCGGAGGAAAAACCACACCAGGAATGTCGCGCCCCGACCCAAGAGAATTCCCAGCGCACCGCCAAACAGACAGAGCACGATCGACTCGATCAGAAACTGCCTGAGGATGTGCTTGGCACGCGCGCCCACGGCCATCCGCAAGCCGATCTCACGGGTACGCTCCGTCACCGAGACGAGCATGATGTTCATGATTCCCACACCACCCACGGCGAGCGAAATCATGGCCACGATCATGAGCAGGCCACCCATCATCTTGGTCATCGAAGACATGGCATTGATGATCTCGGCCATGTCTCGAATGGCGAAGTCGTCATCCTCGCCCTCCTGAATGCGATGTCGTTCGTGCAGCAGGTTCGTGATTTCGGCGATCGCTTCCTTTGCCCGCTCGGCCGAAACCGCCTTGGCCAGAATCGTATCGACATTTGTGAAGCGAACGGGCATCGGCGTATTCGCCTTTTGCGATACCGATTGCTCGGGATACAGTTTGGTCGAGCCCGGATAGAGCTGGTTTAGCGAGTTGACTTTGTCGTATCCGGGCGTGGTGGAGGTGGACGAGGCGAGTGCGGCAGCGGCCCGCCCCCCGGTGATGCGATACTTCATGGTCGTCCAGGGAGTGACCAGGATATCGTCCTGGTCCATGCCCATCATGCTGCCACCCTTGCGGCCCAGCACGCCGACGACGCGCAGCGAAACATTGTTCACGCGGACGTCCTTGCCGATCGGCGATTCGCCCTGAAACAGCTCTTTGGCCAACGTGAGGCCGATGACGCACACCTTGTTGCTGGCTAGCACGTCGCGTTCGGTGAACATCTCGCCTTCGTGCATCTGTTGCCAATCGCGCACGATCAAGTAATCCGGAACCGTGCCCGACATGTTGGACGGAATCCAGTTGCGATTCTGGTAAACGACCTGACCGCTGCCTGAAACGATGGTCGCCACCGCGACCACCGAGGGACATTGGGTGGCGATCTGCTCGGCGTCTTCGGGGGTGAGCGTTTTTTCGCTGCCGGTACCCCAACTGACGCCGCCGCTAGCCGCGGCCCCGGACTGCACGATGAGCATGTTCGCGCCCATGCTCGACATGGTTTTTACGAGCTGCTCGCGCGAGCCGGAGCTGATTTCAAAGATGGCGATCACGGCCGCAACGCCGATGATGATGCCGAGCGTGGTCAGCGCCGAACGCATCTTGTTGCGGCGGAGCGCGCCGAACGCGGTTCGTATGGACGCCGGCACGACCGCCGAAACCCAACCCGCCGCCAGGAGCCGCCGCGCATGATGATGGAGCGGCTGATCCGCGTTTGCACAGACGACTTCTTCGGACAATTCAGTTTCAGCCGCTTGTAGGTCGGGTGAGCTGGCGGCCGCCAAACGCCCGGTGCGCGACCTGGTTGGAGCGGCCACGGCCACGCCGCCAGACGCGACAGGTTCTGCTGCCACGGCCATCGCCGGCGTGTGCTTCACGCTGCCACCGTTGTTGCCGCTGCCATGGTCGTGGCCACTGCCGTGCCCATTACCACTGCCGCTACCATGCTCATGTTCGCTACCGTGCCCATGCCCACTGTCCTTCCCCCGGCCGTTCTCACCGCCGAGAATTGGCACATGCGGCGCAGGCATGAACACGTGCTTGCCGGCCGGTCGCGTCTCGTCTTCTTCAATGAGGCCGTCTTTGACATGGATCACGCGATGGGCATAGTCGGCCACCTTGGCGTCGTGGGTGACGATAATCACCGTCAAACCCTGAGCATTGAGTTCCTGAAACATTTGCAGGATTTCAACGCTGGTCTTCGAATCAAGGTTGCCCGTGGGTTCGTCGCCCAGCAGCAACGCCGGCTCATTGACCAGCGAGCGAGCGATGGCGACTCGCTGTTGCTGACCGCCGGACATCTGGGCAGGCACGTGATCGAGCCGTTCTCCCAGGCCAACGCGTTCGAGCAACTCCAATGATCGATTGACCGCCTGGCCCGGCGTGCGGCGTTTGGTTGAATAGTCGAGCGGCATCAGCACGTTGCTGACTGCCGTCGTGCGGGCGAGCAGGTTGAAGCTCTGAAAAACGAACCCCAGCTTGGCTGTGCGGACCAGGGCGCGTTGATCGGAGCCGAGACGGCTGATCTCCTGCCCGTCGAGCCAATATTGGCCCGAGGTCGGTCGATCGAGACAGCCGAGGATGTTCATCAGCGTGGTCTTACCGGAGCCCGAGGCGCCCATCAGGGCGACAAGCTCTCCGCGGCGGATCGAGAATGACACGCCGCGCAAGACAGGCACGTCGATCTCGCCGACGTGATAGGTCTTCGTGATGTTTTCGCAGCGAATCAGTTCCATGCGGATGCGGCTCGCGTGATTGCTTAGGTCTTCTTCTTGCCGCGGAAGCGAGGCGGAGCAAGCGGATTGTTGGCTTCGGTTGAAACCTCGGCGATCTCTTCACCCAACACAACCTGCATGCCGGGCTGCAAGTCGCCGGCAATGACTTCCGAATGCAATCCGTCGGTCAGTCCGATGACCAAATCGAGCGGATAGACCTTGTTGTCGTGGCGAACCCAAACGCGGCGGTCGGTGGTCACGGCATTGGCGACTTGCGGAGCTGCTTCGTTCAGTTCGGTGGAATCGGCAGTGAGCACCTCGGTTTCGGTTTCGGCCGCGGCGGCGACGTTCGCTTTCTTTGCTTCGGAGGCGGTCGTCACCAGTTCGGGACGCGGCGTATAGCGCAGCGCCGCGTTCGGAACCAGCAAAACGTCCGGTCGGCGATTGATTTCGAACTCGACGCGTGCCGACAGGTAAGGCAGCAGTTTCAGATCGTCGTTGGCCGTCGAAACGATCACGCGGTACACCACGACGTTATTGGTCATTTCAGCATTCAGGCGGATCTCGGCAATCTCGCCGTGAAACTTCTCGCCCGGAAACGCATCGACCGTGAAGTGTACTGGCTGGCCGATTCTGAGCTGCCCGATATCGGCCTCATTCACGGCGGTCCAGATTTCCATCCGCCGCAGATCCTGGGCGATGAGGAACAAGCTGGGAGCGTTGAGGCTGGCGACGACCGTCTGGCCGATGTTTACGCGGCGGTCAATGATCGTGCCGTCGACGGGGGAAGTGATCGTGGTGTAGTCGAGGTTGGTCTTGGCCGAGAAGACCGTCGCTTTAGCCTGGTCGACCGCGGCTCTAGTAACGTTCACATTGGCCTGGGCGATTTCGTAGTTGGCCTTGGCCATGATGAAGTCAGCATCGGAGATCCCGATGATCGTGGCGGGGGCCGGCATCTGTCCACCCAACTTCGCCAGCGACGAACCGCTTTGCATCTTCACGTCGCGGAGCCGTTGCGCTCGTTCCCATTCGGCTTTCGTTTGAGCGAGCTTGGCCTGCGCCTGCATCAGATCTGCCTCGGCACGCGCTTGAGAGGCAAGCGCCTGATCGTACGTCGCCTGAAACAGCGCAGGGTCGATTTTGGCCAGCAAATCATCTTTCTTAACGGGACTGTTGTAGTCGATATGCTTGCCTTGGTACTTCGGATTGTCCTCTCCCCGAGGATCGAGCCCGAGTTGCTGAATCCGCCCCATCACTTGCGCGCCGACGTCGACCACTTCTTCGGGCTCGAGCGTGCCGGTGGCGCTGATCGTGACCAGCAACTCACCGCGCTCGACCTCGGCCGTACGGAGGTTGGGCGCCGTCTCGGCGCGCAGATACTGGGTGTAGTAAAAAGCCCCGCCGCCGATGGCAGCGAGCAGCAGGATGATAATCGTGGTGCGCATAGTCGTAAGCGGTTTACGTGGCCAACTCGTTAATCGTTCGCGCCGTCCAACTCTTGGGCCGCGGCGCCAAATCGCCCCAGGGACTCGAGCAGCATTGCCCGCTCGGAAGCGGACAGCTGCTCCAGGATTTCCTGAACCCGGTCGATTCGCTGCTCCTCGCGTTCGCGAAGCAGCTTTCGTGCAAGGGGGGTGAGCTCCAGGTTCTTCACACGGCGGTCTTCGCCCACGGCTCCGCGCGTGACCATGCCGGCGGCTTCCAGGCGGTCGGCGATCTGGGTGATCGCACTTTGTGAAACCCCAAGCTCGACGCTAAGTTCCTTCATCGAACGCGCACCTTCGAACAGTGCCGCACAAACGCGGAACTGGCGCAGCGGGATGTCCAGCGCCGCGTCGTCATGGACCAGGATCCGCCGGCCAACAGCCTTGAAGATCGTGTCCATGGCGCGGGCCTGGGCCTGCACGGCGGCGGACTTTGCGGAAGTCGCTGGCGTGCGGCGGCGGACCTGGGCTAGATGATTCATGCCCCTATATTATAAATCCGCCTTAATTAAGACAAGATGAAGCACGCTGGCACTGGAAAATACTGAGAAATCCACCCCCCGCGCAACAAAAAACCCGCTCGGCGCGGGGCAGCAACGCGAGCGGGCCTTGAGAGTCAGGAACGGCAATCGTCCAGCTCTAAACTAGATTATCGACAATTCACCGGACTTCCGTCTCGCACGCCCACTAAAAAATCGCACTTCGATTGACCAGTGGTGGTGCGCACGCGGGCACGCCACTGTGCGAACTTGTCACAATCGCGTCAGTCCAGAAAGCGATGATATCGCCCCATCCAGTAGGGCAGCAGAATGGCGTGCCCATCGTCTCGTTCTCTGCCCCCGGAGCCACCGTCCAAGGTGTAAGGATCGCCGTTCCAACGCATTACGCGGCGTTCGCTCGCTGGCAGCACGGTCATTGCCCGGGGGCGACGCTCGCGGTTGTTACCCACTAGCGAGATGTCGCGCCGGTGCGAGTTTTTCACCGTCCAACCCACGGTGTCTGCTGGCACGTCGCGAAACCACTCGAGCGATTCGGCCGCGTCGTACTCCTCGGGCGCGACGAGTGCACGATCTGGACGTTTCGAGGGGTCGGTCCAGGTGTTTGCTTGCAAGGCTGCCGCGTAGATGTAGTTGAATAGTGGACTATGTTCCGGACGCTCGATCAGCCACGAGCGGCGAATGCTGGCCAGATAAACTTTTCTCAAATGCACGTCGCGCTCCAGCACGACTAGCGGGTAATACGACAGGAACGCCAACTCGTCGTCGCTGTGGTTCACCAGGTGCGGCGGCCAGACCTGCTTCTGAAGAACCGTGTTCGTCGCATAGCCGTGCTCGGCGATGAGTTCCTTGAGCTTGGCCGTGTAACGCGGGTTGCCCACAATCTGCTCGGCCACCTTCAGGTGCGAAAGAATTTCGAGCGAGTTCAGACCTCGATCGCCAATCCGCCGCAGATCGTGATTCAAACCTTCGGGCGACCAGACGCCCCAGGTCGTCGGCTTGCCTGGCGGGCCGACATAGTGCAAACCGTGGTCAAGAATGTGATCGGTAATTCGCTCGACGAAGGGGCGAATCTCCGCGCGTTCGGTCTCGTCGGCGCAGACGTTGTAGTACACGTGATAGGCGAAATAGTGCCCCACAACCTCGTCGCTCGAAGTGTCCGCCTTCCACCACCACTTGCCGTCGGCCGAGGGGTGCCATTCGCCGCCATGCCGCTTCGGATCGCTTTCCGCCGGAATGACGCTACGGGCCACGAAGCCCGGAATCGTCGAGACGCGTTCGAGAAACATGATCGCGTCGAGCGACTTACGAGCGTTCTGCTTTGCTTCGGGGGCGCTGGTCGCGGCATAACGAAACGCCTCGCCCGCCAAATACATGCAAGTCCACAGCCCGTCGTTGTCGTTCGACTCCTGCATCCGCGCGGTCGACAGGTCGCCGGGGGTCGGGAGACTGACTTCCGAGACAAAACCACCGCGAACATGGTGCTTCTGCAGTGTGGCGTCGATGGCGTTCATCTTGGCTTCGAGCGATGCCCTTTCGCGCCGCAGCCTGACATTTCCGCCGCTAGTGCGCACGTACAGCGAACCATCGTCGGAGAGCGAAAGCTCGCGCACGTCGTCGCTCGGCAGCCAGCGCTGCGAGTGAAACACCTGCCAGCGCGTGGCGTCGCGGGCGAGCAGTTGCAGGCCATGCGGCGAGCCGACCCATGTGTCGCCGTCCGGCGTGCGCAGGCCGGTCGTTGCCTCGGCAAAGGGGAGCGTGGGCTGGCCGTCGGCGAGCGCGGCGAGTTCGTCGTCGTCGAGCTCCGCGGCGGTCGATGCGGGTAGCGACTCGGCGGCGGCCGGTTCGACTACCCAGGCCAGGAACGTGTCATCGGCAGGCGCTGCGGCAAGCGCAAGCGCGGCCAGGAAAGCGAGCATGGGAAAAACTCCGAAATCAAGCGCGCCGGCGGGAATGTCAAGGCAGGATGCAACCCTAGCAACCCTATAAGTAGTCGCCCCGAAGCCGCGACGCAAGGGTCTTTTCGGCCCCCGTCAAAGCCCGATCCGCACCCGGTCCTGCTCGGCCAGTACATAATCCACAAGCTGCGCGGCGTCGGCGTCGTAAGTCTTGATTGGCTCGCGCGCCAGTGGCTCGACCAGGTACACAAGCCGCACGAGATCGCCACGCGGCGAAAAGTGCGGCGCGATGCCGGCAAAGCCAAACCCGTAAGCAGCCAGGGCTTCAACAACGTCGGCCGTGCCTGGATCATCGACCGGCAGGTCGACAAATACCACCTGCGCATGCGAGCGCTCGACGAGTTCACGCTTCGCGTGGCGAATGGCGTGCACCGTGTCCGCGCCGAGCTTGTCGGCCCGGATGAACGCCGTGCCCGCGCCGGTATCGGCCTTCACGGCGAGCGTCCCATGCCCCGTGGGAGGCGCACCTTCCGTGAACTTAACTGGGCATTCGAGTCGCCGATAGATCGACTCGACGAGATCGCGATGCCGTAGGGGCAGGCACACCCTGCGCTCGGCAGGCGGCTTCAGCCAATGGAAATATAGCAGGCACGTCACACGCTGCGATTGCTCGCCAAACCCGCTGAACTTTTCCGTCTTCGGCGAGATACCCAGTTCCACGCCTGTCAGTTTGCCGCCGTGATTGACGTTCGACTTCTGCGTCAGCTCGTGTACGGCCACGGCGTCAGCATACCAGCCGATCAGATTGCGCTGCGTGGCCACCTCCAGCGAAAGCTCTTTCATCCGCTCGAGCAGCCCCCGGCCGCGATGTGCAGGATCGACGGCCGCCTGCCCCGACTCGGCCACGCGTCCCGGCTGATTAAGCTCGAGCGCGATGTGACCCGCGACATAGCCATCCTCAGCCACCGCGACGAACGAGATCACCGAGCCATTCGCGTTGTGAGCCGCGACGCGCTCGGGATAGTAAACGTCGGGATTGAAGTACGTGCCGCCGTAGGTGCGATACATGAGTTGCGAGACCTGCACCGCTTCGCTTGGCTGCATCCGGCGCACCGTGTACTGCTGCTGCGGGGCGAGCGGAGCGCTCTCGACAAACGGCGTCAGGTTGGCCGCCTCGGTGTGCTCGGTGATGGACTTGTCGTGCAACCACTTGCGCACCTGCAGGGCCTTGCCCTCGGGGCCGAACGCCAGCCAGTGCACTTCGTCGATCGCCGTCACTGGACAGCCAAACAGGCGATCGGCCGAGTCGACATTGTCGTGCAAGCGTCGCTCGAGCTCCGCCACATCCTGCGGCAGGCCAAAATCTCGCACCAGAATCTCCAGCCGGCCATGCGTGTCATTGATTGAGAGCTTGATCGCGCCCTCTTCGCCCGGTCGATAAGCATGCGCGACCGCATCTTCGACGGCACCCACGACAAGCTTCTCCAAGGCAGCGGCGTCCTCCTGTGAGAGAGGCACTTGCCGGAGCGTCTCATGAGCGAACGCGCGTACGCTGGGAAGCACGCGCTCGTCGTTGGTCAATTGGAGTTCGAGTTGCAAGACAGCTTCTTTCGCAGGTTGGAACGTGCGGGGCAGCTAATGGCTACCTAAACCCGCATTTCCCAGATGACCTCTCGATCTTCGGCACATGATTTGCGCCAGACCCTGGAAAACCAGGGGTATTCTGCCGTTTCATGTCGAACTGACCGAGGAACCCGATGGGTGACTGC
>Ga0172362_10002279_pt1 | contig 16709 bp, 10 predicted proteins | sample LakKivs1_kivu2a2_FD_114534 | JGI IMG/M metagenome (GOLD analysis project Ga0172362, IMG submission 114534) | Sediment microbial communities from Lake Kivu, Rwanda - Sediment s1_kivu2a2 | ecosystem: Environmental > Aquatic > Freshwater > Lake > Sediment | place: Rwanda: Western Province, Lake...
ATCCTCGTCTTCTTCTAGTTCCGAGGTAGAGTGGAACAAGATAAAACCTTTAATATTAGGGTTAGATTCTGTAAATTCTGTACTGATAAAAAATCGATTGGCACAGACAATATATATAAGTGATGATACTTATGATATAGGCAAAGTGTTTTGTTATCTATATGGTCCTTTTGGTTTTTCTAATGCTTTTACGGTTCATGTGGATATTTGCGATTGTTATGATAGTGGCGAACCTAAAACGATACTTGCCTCGGAAACATTGGCAGGAACAGCTATCACTCAGGATGGTTGGTATCCTTTTGATTTTAATTTCAGCGCAATAACCCCCTCTAACAAGTATGTTTCTATTATTTTATGGCAATCTAATGGTGATGAAAATAATTATGTATTGTGGGGATATAACTATGCCGAGACTAATGGTGCTAAAGCGTGGACGAGTTATGATAATGCTACTTGGGAAGAACAAGTCGGTGTTTTAAGAGCCTTAAAAATAGTAGGAAGTTTTGATGCTTATGATTTAATTAATTATAGATTATTAAGTCCTCCGGCACAAGAAAAAGTCTTAGTGCAAGATTTAACAGGTGGTGAATTAGACGGGTTAAAGTTAGTAACTGGTGGCTATGGATATGCGCAATCTAAAGTAACTATCGATAATCCTGACTTTATATGCTCATTTGTTATAGATGCTAGTGGAAGTATGGGATGGAATGATCGTTATGATGCTAGAATAGTTGCCGTGAGAAAGATTATAGAAAAATTCAAACAACACTATCCGGCTAGTGCAAATGTATTATTTGATATTATAAAATTTGGTTCTATCAAACTAGACCCTGCTTCTATACAGGATAACATAAGTCCTTCTGCTCGGATTAATATAGATTATAACACACCTACAAGGACACTTTATTCGTTTTCTGTTTCTTCGGCGAGTGCTCAAAAAAATGCAGTTTATCAAATAAATAGTGTAAGTTATACCGTAACCTCAACCATTTCGAGTGGTGATCAATTATTATGTTTGGCAGAAAGCGACCCTCCTGATGACGGGACTCTTGTTTTAAGTAGTGGAACAGGAGATGCTAATATTTCCTATACTACTTATTTTAAGGCACAGTCTACAGATTCTATAGTTGCTTATGGATTTAAAAATTTTGAAAGTGGACATACATATAATATCGGTGAAGTCGCTGTTGATGATTCTACGATAAGCCAAGTTGAGTTAAAGAATTGGCAGGTTTTTATCGAGGGAGGAGGAACGGCAAGCTTAGCTATTAATAGCAATGGTCCAAAAAATACAAGTTCTTTGGATTTCGTAGCACAGAATGGCATGGTATTGCGAAAACCCTTTGCTGGTTCTACTTTGACGACTTCTCATATATTGGGTGATGTTAAGAAAGGTAGTATTGCTGTTACGGTAACAGATCCTAATGCGATAACTGCCGGGAATTATGTTGATTTTGTAGATGGTCAGGTCGTATCAACAGGGCATTTGTTACAATCACCTATTGGAAGCGAAATGATTTTTGCTCCTTCATTATCTTATGATATTAACAGTTGGGCTAATTTTAACGGAATTGTACAGGATTCTAACAATCAAAGCACTATTAATATCAATATTGGAACGACTCTTCAATTGTTAGTTAGAGATACGGCAAAAACACAGAACATAACTTTCTTTTTACAATATTCAAACGGTTTAATGTTGGAATGGGATATTGATCCTTATACTAAATGGATTTATAACGCCTTATATTGGTTAGGTTCAACTGCCATATTACCTATTAGTGTTTTTGATAGCAACGGGAATCCTTTACCGGATGGGACTAGAGTAGAGCTATATGTTGGTGGAAGACCAGATATAGAACAAAATCAAGTGACTTCTAGCCTCTCAACACAAGATGCTTTAATTGGTAGTAATAGAATTTATGCGGCTTCTACTACGGGTTTTGCAGTAGGTGACAAAATAGACATATTGGCAAGTAATGGCGATATTCAAACTACTACAATATATGCTATTGGGGAAGACGCTACTTATGGACCCTATATAGATCTTGTAGACCTTTTGCAATTTGCATTTGTTACAGGCTCTCAAATTCTTCCGGTTACAGCGGCTACTAGTGAGGTGGGCACTATTAATAATGCCACTTTATTACCTTCTTCTCTTGCCATGGTAGATACGACACCTATTTATACTGGCAAGAATTTAAATCCGTCTTTATTAAAACCTTATGATCCTACTCCGGTGTCTCCAACCACAACTTATGATGAATTGAATTTGGACAAAGAACGTATAAGAATGAATATTAATGACGAGCCTACTATTAGTGGTTATGCTACAATTAGAGTGTTGCCAATTACAGAAGATAATTTAAAAACCATACAGGAAAAACGCGAGGAAGGAGAGGCGCTATTTACACAACAAAAAGATCCATCGATAATATTCCAAATAGAGCAGAACGAAGGAGATTTAAATAGCTTGGCTCAGAATCAAGCAAATGCTCAGTCTTTGTTTACTACTACAACCACGACTTTAATAACAAAAGGAGAAGATTATAACCTAGATAATCCTATATATCTATATAATGGATATGCGCAATCAGCTATGACTTCTTATGCTACTGAATTAGTGCCAGAGACTATTGACGGATTAAATGTTGCGGGTTTAAATAACTTTATTGTAAATGCTAATTCAGTATCGGCTACTTTATTAACTAAAAAATATGAGATTTATCCCGCAGTTATAATGCAGAATGTTAATGGTACTCAAATAGCTAAACAATATCTTGAACCGTTCGAAATATATTTTACGCCTCCGATCCATATAGAGGGTATTTATGATTTTGAAAATTATGGTGCTGTTAAATATATCATTGATAATGGTTTTGAAGACAAAACTAGTACTTGTCCCGGGTTGCATTTGGGTTACGCAACTAAATATGCTCCAGGTGTTTATGCAACAGATAAGGGGTTTAGTATTAATTATGTAGTAACTAACGAAGGAAGTTTAGTAAAAACCGGAAGTCTTAAGATAAAAATTTATTCTAATCCAATTGTAGATTTAGATAAGGTTGTAGCAGAAAGGGATAGTTATTTAACTAATGCGGGGATAGTAAGTTTAGTAGGGAGAGAAAGTTACGAGAGAGAGGACTTAAATGTTAAGCTGCCTTATACAGCTAATGTTTCTACCGAAAATGTCACGATTAGTCACCCGTTATCAGAAATTGATCAATGGAAACAAGCAGTAGAAAATAATCCCCAAGCTCAGTCAGTAGAATCGGTTGGACAAGGGGGAACACTAGGTTCGGCTTCTTCAAGTGCTTTTAATTCTATTTCTGGGGGTGAAAGCGGAGATAGTTTGGGGGAGACATTATCCCAATATGGTTATACTGGTAATGTTGGAGAGACCGCAACTTCTACTGCTTTTGAATATTATACAAATCCTTATGAATGGACATTGGCAACGCAATATGAAACATTAAGTGACACCACCATACCCATTGTTAATGGGATGGCGACTTTAGTAGTTCCCGAATCAGAAGTTTCGGCTCTTTTGTTAATACAGGCATCAGTAGAATTTGGGGATGGGGTTTATGAGACTATAAAATCTAATTTAGTTGTTGTGGCTAATCCTATAAATATTGGGCTTCTTAACCCTAATAGTATTTTTATAGAAGGCGAAAACACTTATGATATTTCTACAACTGTTACTTGGGTAGAGAGTTCTATAGCTGATAACGTTATTGTTAATTTACTACCTGAGTTTACGACCGCAATTCCATCTATTAGCAAGGTCAATAATGGTGTGGCGGCAGGGGTTAAAATAGGTCCTCACCCACCTATTGTTATGAATTGTCCCGAAGATTGTTCTACATGTTTTGGAGTGTATGAAAATATAAAAATTACAGTTTCTTATTTAGGTTTTACTAGAACTGTTAATAGACTAATTGAGTGGACAAACAATAAATATCAGACGGATAGTATTAATGCTCCTTTTAGATTCCCGTTTTATGTCGCAGCTACTTCTACGTCTACTGCTTATGCGGACGGAGTTGGTTCTATACAGGTACAATCCGATCTAACAGATGCTCATAACGTTTCATGGATAGGAGATGAGGGGATTGAAGCATTAAAAGGGAAAAATCAATTACCATCAACTGAATATCCAAATGGGGTTCCTCGGTCGATAAAATGGAGTGCGGGTTCTTTAATTGTACAACCAGATCAATCAAGATGGACTAGTGATGTTGTTTCCGCCTCGATAAAATCTTTAAATGCCAATATAGGACATCCCCAGCCTTATAATGAGGGTTGTTGTCCTAGAGAGAACAGTCCTTGGAAAGTTTTTGTAACAGCCAGTACTAGTTATAGAACGGTAGATTCTAGTGGTAAGACTAATGGCGCATATAGTGGTTCTGGTATTTTTTCAGATGTAGGTCCTTATGTTGTGGCATGTGAAGGAGGGTTTGCCGAATGTTGGCCGAAATTAGAGCTTAATTTTACAGAGCCGCTATCTATCGATCTTAGTGTGGAGGCTTATGATGCTAAGTTTGTTCGAGATGGTGTAGATTCTCCTAATATTATAGCGGAAGTAAAATGGGAAGGACAATACATAACAGACAAATTTATAGTTAATAAGGGGTTGAAAGATGCCACTACCATAGATTATCCTTTTCCAATTGTTACTTTTAAAGCGGGTACTTGCCAAGAATCTAATGCTTTACCTGCTAATTCAGACAATTTAGTTTTAATCAAAGATAATAGAAATACCCCTAGTGGCTGTTATTTAGTGGGAGAGCATCAAGATATTAAACTCGATGGGTATGCAGCAAGAGTTTCCTTAAGTAGAACAAGTATTTATGCGGATGATGAAGGTTCCCACACTCACGTTTGTACGGTTGATGAACTTGGTGCTGGTATTACAACGAGTACTATCATATTATCAGGCGTAACAATTTCCGATCACACTCATAATATTGTAAATTATGCAGCACAAACTTCTGGAACTCCTGCCCATCTTCATTCTTTACGATCTGTAGCTGTTATCAAGCTTCTTCCAACTGTTAACCCGGATGTAAAAATTACTATTAATGGGTATGTTGAATATAATCCGACAGGAGTAAGTGATGGTCGGATGATGTTTTCCACACTTTATATAGATACTCAACGCAAAAAGAAAGAATTATTATTAACCCTAAATGTTAGTAACAATGCTTTAGTCGGAAGTACGTTAGGTAATATTTATACCTCTGAAACCATTACTAATACCGATAGAGGATTTGATATAGTCACTTATGCGAAATTTTCTAGTTATACGGTAGAGGCATCACCTGGTAATTTCGTCCTTTATCCAGAAGAAACGGTACCAGACGGATCTAGAATAGTCTTTGAAATTAATTCGTATCGTCCTTTGGTTTCTGAAAATGATTTGTTGGTTGTTGGGACTAATGAAATACGGGAATATATGTATGTCAAAATAAGAGCCTCTATATTTGCGGGAGGATTAACGGCATCTCAAGAACAGAATATTCTAGTGTTATCAAATCTAACATGGTTGCCTGCTATTACTCGTTTGGTGCCTGAAATGACGTATGATGATGTTTATATAAATCTCGCATTGGCACAAATTAATATGATGGGCGCTAGTCAAGTTCATGATGCGGTTAAAGAAGCGGCTCAATATATTATTCAACATCAGACAGACAATACTAGCTGGAAGAGTGCTAAAAAAGCCATATTTTTATTAACAGATGGCGATGAAAATACTTCTGAATATTCTATAGATCAAGCAATAGATAATGTTAATTATATAGATGGAACTTGCGAGGTACCTGTTGTTCCAATTAAATTAGGCTTTTCATATAGTTCTGACAATAATTTGCTTAAAAAGTATTCGGAAGAAACTTGTGGCTCTTTTAATTATGCTATAGATGCCTCTAATAGTGATATCCAGAATATGTTAGATGATATATTTGTTAGCGGCGTTTTGAAAAATAATGATGGCACTTATTCCAACACCATAGATTTGGGTTCTGATAATGTGGCTTTTACGTTCCATATGGTCAATTATACATTACCGACAAATAGTAAGATTGTCTTTAGAGTGCGTTATAGTTCTGATGAGGTTACGTGGACATCTTGGAGTGAGTGGATAGATGCGTCTGATCCACTTAATATGGATCTTGATCTGACCTCCAAAGGGCGATACTTCCAATATCAAATACATCTTTATGGTAATGAGAACTTTGAGAGTCCCGAATTATATAGCGGTTTGGAAATTAATTATTATAAAGCGCAATCATTTACTACTTTCTTCCAGCCAGTATATTTAGACATGAATACTGATGAATTTCTAGCTTCAATCCACATCACTCATAAAGCGACTGTTCCTGCCACTTCTGAGATTAAATATGGTGTGGCTCAATTTAATAGTGTTACATATGAGGATTATTATGGAACAACCAGCCCGTTAGTTACTCCAGATAGACATTCGATTATGTTGACGAGATATAATGAGGCGTTTTTAACTGACGACAGACAAACTTATACTGCTATTAACGGGAGATGGCCAGAAAATGCAGAAATACAGGTCTATAAGAATGGCATTTTAGTAGATGCTTCTCTTTATATGCCCAATAGTAATTTAGGGGTTATCAAATTTAACAATATACAGAAAGAGGATGATATTTTCTTACTTTGTGTCGAATTTGATCCGTTGTTTAGAATTTTATGTGACGTTAAAAATTACGGACCAGAAACAGTTGTGGTAGATCATATTGGATTGTTGTATAATAAAACCAAAAGGATTCCTAAGGATAGTTCTGGAAATATTATACATAGTTCTATTAATAAGAGGGTTTGAGCTTAATGATTAGGCGATATGATTTAAGACGTTCTGATAATTACATGTATACCGGCAGAATATCCATGATTAGTGGTAGTTCTGGCACGGTAAAAGTGTATACAGGGTTTCCGGTTACTAGTGCTACTGTTAATTTTGCTACTATTCCGTGGCCAGATACAGAGAATTTATTTTCAAGTTCAAGCTCTTCGAGTGATATAGATTCCTCTTCTAGCGAAAGTTCTGTAGATATCAGTTCGACTAGTTCTTCTGATAATCCACATCCGATTGCTACATTACCTAGAATTTATGTTTCAAGTTATGATGTAGATGGGTTTTATATTACTTATGAAGGAATTCCTGAATATATAGGTTACATTGAATTTACTTATAGCGCAGTTTAAAAATCTATGAATATCGTTTTTGACAGACAAACACTTCGTGTAATATCATTGTTTGATAATAATCTTTCTCATAAATCTGACCAAGAGATACTTCGGTCTATGTTCCCTAATGATTTCAATCATCTTTCTTTGTGGAGTATTAAACAAAGTATTTCTAAGTCACCTGTTGGGCTTAGTATTAAATTGGATGCGAACAACAATCCCGAATCTATTTTGTATAAGGGTAAAATAATTTATACATCGACTAAAGAAGATAAGGAAAAAATATTAAAGCAAAATGAAAGGCAAAAGGAGAAGATATTAAAACAAACATTGTCTCGTAATTTGAGTTCGGCAATTAATTCCGACATTATAAAGTTATGGACGGACTCTCCTTATACTCATCCCGACATTATTGAGTCATTACGAAATCTTAAATATTTTTCGGAAAATAGAATAGTCCCTATTGCTTGGTGGGGTAATTTTATTGATGCTGGCGGATACGGAAATATGAATAGGTCTTTCTTGTTTAGGCTTCATAATTATCATATTCTTGCCAAAGCCGATGTTATACCTACCATACCTCAGATTTCTCCAATGGGACAATATTATGTTCGTAAACATGCTTCTATAAATTATAGAGGAGTGAAACGATATGTAAAGGTTTGTAGTTTTGGACCTCATGCTCAGACAAGATGTGGTGGTAAAGTAGTGTTTTTTACTATGATGGAGACGGAAACCTTGCATCCGGCATTCAGGGATATGTGTAACGGATACGCTGATGAGATTTGGGTGCCATCGTCGCATAATAAGAGGGTCTTTACTGAAGGCGGTGTTAAAAAACCAATTTATCTAATGCCACTTGGAATTGATGAAACTATTTACTCAGATGCAGATATTGTCGAAGCTAAAGATTTGAGTAGAATGAATGTTTGTGATATACTGGGTAAATCAGCATCTCAAGGAATTAACTCTTTTAGATTTTTTACGTTATTTGGGTGGAGTCTTAGAAAGGGAACTGATATTCTTATTAAATCATTTGTAAGAGCTTTTAAGGGCAGTGATGACGTTGCTTTAATTATATACTCTAATCATGTTGGTCCTGCACAGGTCATAAAAGAAGCAATCCCATTTGCAAAGACTGTTAGAAGTTCCGATTATCCACAAATACTTTTCATACCTGGCGTAACTCCTGAAAAAGAAATGCCATCCCTATATAAGATTGGACATGCTTTTATACACACATCTAGAGGAGAAGGTTTTTCATTAGCTCAGATAGAGGCTTCCGCTTGTGGACTTCCTGTTATTTCTTGTAATCATACCGGCATGAGTCAATATCTTAGGGATGATAACGCTTTTTTAATTAAAACAGATAAGACGGAACTTAAACCTGAAATTAATTGGATAAGTCCATTTTATAATGGTCAACTTTTTCCAAAACTTGGCGAAGATCAAATAACTCAAGCTGTAAATCATATGAGATTTGTTGTTAATAATTATGACAAGGCATTAGAAAAGAACAAAATATTGAAGGCAGAAGTATTTCAAAGATATACGTGGGATAAGGCGTCAGAAAGAGTTGCACACAGAATAAAACAAATTTCTTAGAAAATACACTTGGAAGCATGCGACCGCCAACATTGCTAAAAGAATTAACGAAATTTCCCAATGAATTCGGTCTTGCTTTTTTTAAAAAAACTTGTATAATAGAAAAAGGAGAAAAATGCATGAAGAAAAATAATGATGATAGCAAGGCTTGTTCTAATGATGTTTCAAACAAGAAGATTTCTTATCTAACGTCCTGGTCTAAAGAGGATTTATGTAAACTTTATGATTTGCGTAAGGAAGGAAAGTCCTTTTCTATAATTGGGAAAATTTTGGGTAGGGGGACGGGAGGGACTATACGGAAATATAACAGGACAAATTGGCAGCATTTTTTTAAAAATCCTAATGGTTATGTGGAAGGGGATATGACCTCTGGAGCAGGAAAATTAGGTAGATTGTGGACTCAGCCTGAAATGATACAGTTATATGCTTACTTAGAGGCTGGAAAATCTTATAGTTTTATAGCTAAAAAATTAAACAGAACAGTTACATCTATAGAAAGCCGATTTCAACGTACAGATTGGAAAGCCTGGAAACAATTACAATTACCGGGAGCGTCACAAAATTCAAACGCCTTTAAAGATACTGAGGGGCAACAGGAACGAGAGGAAGAGATCTATTCAAAAGAAGAAGAAGGGTTTATTTTGCAATTAGTTAATGCTTTGCTAGGAGTTTGCAGACACGATTTTGCTCGTCTCAACACCATAAAAGAAAAAGAGTTTTTAAACAGGGTTAATCTAGAGTCAGAACGACTAAACGAAGCAATAAGTTTTTATGATTTGAAAGGAAAGGCGATTGAAGAGTTAAATAAATTGGGTTTTGGTAATCCCGAAACCTTAGAATTAGGACAGGGTAGATATATTATCGTGGGAGATTCACATGGCAAACAAATTAAAAGAGGTGTTTTTGCCCTGCTAAAAGAGATTAACAAGTTTTTAAAACCCAATAAGATAATCCATATTGGACATATTTTAGACGATGACAACGATATTAGTTATGATTGGGGGGGGTTTAAAAATCTTATAGTGTTATCTAAAATAGAGGAGCTTCGAAGCATACAAGAGCAAAGGTTTAAATACAAGTTTGATTTTGACATTGTAAGAGAAAGTATTAGTTTGGGTGATTTGGCGGTTTTTAATCAAGACCTGATTAACGATTATGTTACAACATCTATTAAAAATTTAAATAATCAGGTTTTTGACGAACGAGTAGTAATCAATTTACATAGAATGGAGTTCCATTCTCGTCCGTATCATGGGGTAATATCATATTTCGCTTCTCCGGGTTGTTTGTGTGAGAGACATATTGCCAGAACCGTTAAACAAATTGATTTTACGGATGGAAAAATTGTTAAGCAAGCCTTGTGGGATGGTTTTTCAAAATACAGAAGAATGAGACATACTAATAAATTCTGGGAAATGGGACTGTTGGTTGTCGAAGTGGATAAGGAGGGTAATCACACAATTATTCCTTGTCCCATTAAAAAAACCGATAGGGGATTTACAACTTCGTATTTTGACAAGTTAATTTCCGCTACGGGGGTTTTTGATCCGGAAGCGAAAACCTTTGTTAATGGAGATTTACATTGTGATAAGCACGATATTAGCGTCTTAGATGTACAGGAATCTGTCGTCAAAGATTATAAACCCGATAATTTTGTTGATGTAGGGGATAGCCTGAACTTTTCTTCCCTTAATCATCATATTATGGATCGTGGTGGTGTCATTATAGATAAAGAGATACTTTCCGAAGCTGCTCAGGGACATTTTGTTTTAAAGAGATTGGCAACATGGGCAAAGAACAAGTATATTATTTGTGGTAATCATGAAAGGTTTGCTAAAGATTTCGTTGAAAGATATCCTCAGTTTGGCGAATATCTTGATTTTAAGTTTTTATGTGATGTAGAGGAAATAGGGTATCATATTATCCCTCTTAAAAAGGTTCTTAAAATAGGTGCAGCAAGGTTTATCCATGGGGAAATGAAAATGTTCGGTCAAACTGGTGATAAGTTGGATAGAGCGGCTAAAACCTTTGGTAGAGATATTTTTATAGGGCATATTCATTGTCCTGCTATACGATCAGGTTGTTATAGTGTTGGTTTGAGTGGCAAGTTGGATCAAGATTATAATGAACCCGAAGCATCTGAGTGGATACATGGGTTTGCTCTTTGTAATCATTATAAGGGAAAATGTTGGCCAACTACCATTGCTATAATTGATAATCAGTGTCGTTTAAATGGAAAAACGTATCGACCCTCCAATCTTGATTCTTGGAAGCTGGGAAAATACAAAGTAAGATTACATTATGACAGCAAATAAAGCGGAAGATCCTCGTGCTCAAATAGCATTACAAGTATGGTATCAACCATTAGATAAAGTACGTAATGGAATCACCACTCCTGTACTGGAACAGGTTAGGTCTGAATGTAGTCAAAAGTTATTAGCGCAAACGAAGGCACAATTAGAACTAACTGTGGAAATGCCATGGAGCAATTACTACAATACTCTATTGGTTGAGCATGTTAGTACAATAATATGGAATCATGTTTGTCACAATTTGAATTCGAGGGCTTTGTGAAAAATAAAAAAGCGAGCAACTATTATTTGATTTCTATGATGACGCATTATAAAATAATGGAATCCATGCGTTCTATATTCACACCGGTCGCTAATGCCATAAGAGATCAAGTACATTCACGGATTCAAGAAAGCGTATATGATTTTGTGTTCGATATAGCGGATGATAAAGTGCGAAATCAAGTTGGAAATCGTATATTTGCGGATACAAGAAATAGTCTAAATTCTAAGTGAATAAGATTTTAAATTATTTTGTATTTGAAAATAAAGGCGCAGCTTTTGTTTTAAAAGCGCCGGTGACTATTAATGCCGAAATAGCTAAAAAGTTATTGGAAAAGCAGACAAAAGCCAAACAGTCGCTCCCTCTCCATATTTGTTTAGATGCTGATTCTGGTTATGTTTATTCTCCTAACAAGTCCTCTTTCTCCAAAGATACTGCTATAGGGTTGTTTAAAGCCGCTCAATTCGAAATACTAAAAGAGTACCCAAATATACCTATAAGTCGTGTCATAGATGGTAGTCCGTTTAGCGCATTAAGAATCAGGAGTATTAACAGTTTTACTAATATGGCTGGACTAATCAAGAAAAATTTTGGCATTGAAAATTTTAATAATCTACCTGTTTTAGAAGTTAATTTGGAAAGAATGCCATCTCTTTTGGACAAATTACCCCCGATATATAAACAACATTCTAATTATCTAGGTGGATATATAGGACGATCTCATGCCAAGAGTATCGAGTTTAAAGATGAAATTAGCAATGATGGCGAAAAGAGAAAGTTCCCTATTCCAATCCTACAACAAGAAACACCATTTATTTTGATTAATATATCTCGGAATGCTAAACCTAATCCTACCGAAAAAGAATGGACGGTTTTGATGGCATATAGAGAGCATTTACAAGAAACCAAGCAATATGATTTACTTAATGGTTTGTCTAAATTTGCAGATCTTTATGCTATTAAGCGAAATTTGTATTTAGGATGGTCATTTGAAGAGGTTACGGCATTTTTATTAGATCAAGTCGATAGTTTTGGATCTTTATTAAAAGCCTTAAGCTTATTGAAGGAAGTCGCTGGTTCATTAGAAGAAGAGGGGTATAAAAATCCAGCCTCTATCCCCTATTATATGGTATTCAAAATAGATCCAGTTGATTTTCCTTTAAATTTAGATTTTTTAAAGAATAATAGATTGGTAGAGAAACAACCGGATTATTTTGAAGTGGTTGGTTATGACTATGAAACATCTTATATCATAATTAGGACGAATGCGCTCATAATGCCTCGTTTGTGTGATAAACTATTAAAAGCTAAGAGTAGGGTGTTTGTAGCTAAATATGACGATGTTTATAAAAAGATATTGGTTAAAAGTGAATCATCCTCTTATGGAGATCTTAAATTATTTAATCAGGGTGAATATTTAAAGAAAGTGAAATATCTCTATGCTAAACATTGTGATTTGCATAATTTAGAGTATGAGGTTGGTTCTGGATCGTATGGTGTTAAAGGGGCTAATCCTGATAAGTTTATAAAAAGAAAGATATCAGACTATTATTATGCTACCGATTTCATTAAATCTATGTGTGTTAAATATAAAGTTGATTTTAATGATTTTGAAGTGGTATTAGGTCCAATAGAAAGATTATTTGGAAGAGGAACTAGAGGCGGTTTTATGGGGAAAGTAGCATTCATAAAAAGTGGATTAAAGACCCCACATAAGATTACTGATAATCTCTTTGTTACTCCGCCTGTTATTTTTATTGACTCTATGACGGAACCCTCTTATGCGGAACAAACAGAAACGTTGATACATGAATATAGACATTATATCTATAGTATCCAACATTCTTACTATGAGAATGAGTACGGTAAGGAGCAAAAAGATTCACATAAGAAATGGTTTTTATATTTTAAGGATGATAATGAAATTGCAGCACATAAGGCTCAAATACAATACCTGCTTAAAATTGGCAGGTCAGTTGACGAGATTATACGAGATAAAGTAGAAGGGCAGGTCACAGAACATAATTATCAAGTTGCGTTAAGATTTGCGGAAATAGTCGAGGATGGCATCAAAGAAATGGAGGGGTTATGAAAAGTTTATTAGAACAAGTGGAAGGTCTTAACTTCCTAATAAGAGAATTAGAAAAGATTCAGAGTAAAATGTTGTCGGGTCAGTTCATTAAGGCAGAAAGAGAAGTGAGTAGGTTAATGGGAATTATAATGGCAAATAAACACTCATTATTGAAAGAACCATCTGCCGAATCAAAATCAAAGCCAAATTGAGGTATCATGATCACTAATTTTTGGGAAGAAAAATTTATGAATAACAAAGGTTTATTAGAGCATCACGAAAAGATTCTATTAGAAATGGGGGCACCAGATTGGATTGCTAATATCAAATGTCCCTTTTGCGGTGATATATTGGGTGTTAAGGGAATTCGTGGTATAAATCTTTGTTTGAACACTCGTAATTTTGGAGATATAAGTATTGAAATCTTATGCGAGAAATGTTCGAAGTTAGATACGGTATATTTTAGAGAGAAAATAACTAGTATTATGGGTTTTATAAGCTTGTTAACTGACAAGAAACCTCAGTCCGAACCGATTCTTGAGGAAAATATGTATAAAATGCAGTATAATAACACTATAGAAAGCATGATCAAAGAAACTGGGGGTGAGATTATTAAATTTGAACTTAACGAAAAAGGAGAAAACAATGGCAATATATAAGACAGGGAAATGTAGTGATTCCAAGGTTAAGGTTTCTAATTCTGTTTATGTGTGTTCTACTTGTGGTCATACAGAAATGGCTTCGGGAAAACGTAAAACCAAGAAGTGTCCTAAGTGTAACGAAACTATGAATTTGGTTTCTAATAACGAGACAACAGAATCCAACGATTAAACGACTAGAATGGTTAAAATTATCATAGGTAATATTTATTCTAAGATAGTAGGATATTTACCCGAAATTGTCCATCAAGATCTAGATACTTTTCTTAGTTACAAAGTCCAAAATGCTAGGTTTATGCCCAGTGTTAAGCGTAAGGAATGGGACGGATGGGTGAGACTTTACAAGAAGAACGGGCAATCCTTCTATACCGGTCTTTTATCTTTTGTTAGAGAAACTCTAACTAAACATCAAATTGAGTTTCAGAAGGAAGATAGAAGAATAAAACCTGAACAAAATAGACCTGATCTGAAATTTAACCCGCCCCCCAATTACGAAGAAAGAGATTACCAAGATTATACCATTACAAAAGCTATGCAATATACTCGCGGAATTTTAGGAGTATCAACGGGTGGCGGAAAAACCGTTATTATTTCCAGATTAATAGGTGAAATAAAGACGGTTCCTTTTATGTTTTATGTTTTAACAAAAGATCTGATGGATCAAGCTTATCAATATATGCGTACCACCTTAAATTGTCCTATTGGGAGAATAGGTGATGGAATTGTTGATATCCAGCCAATAAATGTTTGTACTATTCAAACGGCTGTCCTTGCATTAAATTGGGGTAATCCTAAAATCGATATTAAGCAGTATATGTTTGACGATGAAGACCAATGGAAAGAAAAACAAATTGCTAATATTGAAGATATTAAGGCGGTACGAGAACTTATTCGTAACGCAAAGGGGATATATGTAGACGAAGCACATCATGTTAGTGCCAAGACATCGCAGGCGGTTTTGATAGCGTCTGAAAATGCATACTGGCGATTTGGTGGTTCCGCAACGCCTTATAGAGAAGATAATGCCGACTTGTTAATACAGGCTATGTTTGGCGTAAAGATAGTAGATATTAGCGCTTCGTATTTGATAAAACGAAAAATGTTAGTCAAGCCATATGTGTTTTTGGAACCAATTGATAGTGACGCTAATTATCATTCTTGGAAAAAAATATATGAAAATAGTATTGTTAAAAACAAACAATTAAATGATCATGTGGCAGAAACAGTAAAACATTTAACGTCTAAAGGGCTGAGTGTGTTAGTGTTAGTTCAACAATATGCTCAGGGTGATTATTTAAAATCAATAATTCCCGATTCTGAATTTATGACTTCTAGGCTTAATTCGGATCAGAGGCTTGAAGTGCTTGAGAAATTACGATCTAAACAAATGATGTGTGCGATAGCGAGTACTTTGGCAGACGAAGGTGTAGATTTACCCTCTCTTGATTGTGTTATTATGGCGGGTGGTGGTAAATCTTCAACTAGAATATTTCAAAGGATAGGTAGAACATTGAGAAAAAATAAAACCAATACAAAGACACAATCTATTGTTGTTATTTATGAACATAACGCTAGATATTTGGATAATCATGCCAAGAGGATAAGAAGATTGTTAAAAAGAGAAAAAGAATTTGTAATTATACCGTCAAGAGGTCCCAAGTTTATTTTAGATGAGATAAACAAGGTGTTAGGAGAGAAAGAAACAACTCAACAATTTTTTGAATTATAACAATGATATTAACTTGATGCAATTATGGATTCGAAGATATATAATGCGATGGGATTGGTTACCAGTCATGACCCCAAAGAAGGCGGATCTTTTATACAGATAAGTTCCGACATTCTTTATCTTTATAATGCATTGCCACAACCATATATCCAAAGCGCACTTGCTATTTTTAATTGTATTATGCGTACTAAGTATTATGGCGGTACTAATAAACCAAATGAAGACAGGCGTATTTATAATGATCAACGTTTAAATTTATCAGATATCTTAATGGAGATACAGCCGCAAAAATATCTTGAAAATCCAAATAGATTAAATATATTAGATGCAGACATTAACAACTTGACGTACAAAGTAAAATGGCTAAATGACAATAATATATTCTATCGATTAAATGTTGGTAGGGCTCATATTTTTTTCTTAGAGAGGAATTGTGTTAGTTGGAAGCATTTTAATTCGACGGGTTGTGTGGTTCCTAAAACTATAAAAAAGATACTGTATCTTAGAGAGGATTTTACACAGAGACTAGTACAATTTATTGAGGACGAAGATAAAAAACCCAATATGGATCGAGTTTATAATTGTGTCGGAGAATTTATTTGTAATATGATTCGAAAAATGAACCCCGATATAGCATCGCAATTTCCTGTTTGGGAGAAAGATTTGGACTTATCAGTTTATTGTTTAAAAGTAGATGATGTTGTTAAAAATATGAAAGACGATGCGGGAATAGTAATAGCACCTGATTTTCTTTCGAAGATACCTTTGAGTGTTAAAGAAAAGGTTAAGGGAGAGTTAAATATGACAGATAATACTCAAAAAGATATGGATTTAGACAAAGACCTTGCAC
>Ga0172362_10002280_pt1 | contig 16708 bp, 1 predicted proteins | sample LakKivs1_kivu2a2_FD_114534 | JGI IMG/M metagenome (GOLD analysis project Ga0172362, IMG submission 114534) | Sediment microbial communities from Lake Kivu, Rwanda - Sediment s1_kivu2a2 | ecosystem: Environmental > Aquatic > Freshwater > Lake > Sediment | place: Rwanda: Western Province, Lake...
CCGGTGCCCAGCAGTTTGTCCTGGACATCGTCGAAGCGGCGGAGCCGGCTGGTCGCCGAGATGATCGCCACCGGCGGCCCAACGGTATTTGTTGAATACGCGACACGGGCAATGTCCTCCGGGGACGTGTACACCAACTCGACGTCCTCACCGGAGTCGAGATCAACGGTATTCAGGTGAATGTCGCCGGTGAGGATCCCGCTCCGCTCGATAACCGAAGACAGCGCCTCTTCTACGGTCATTCCGTCGGGGTTTTCATCACGCAGGACAATACCGAACACAAGGTCCTCACCACCATTGTTGCTGATAGTCATTGTGCGCGCGGTCGACTGATCACACAACAACAGCAGATTGACGGCAGTCGGCTTGAGGACAATCCCGGCCGGCAGTAAACCGGTTCCTTCCACTACAACCGTTTTTCGCGGGTCGTCGGGATCATCACTGGAGATCGTAATGGTCCCCGTATGGGCGGCAACGGTACTCGGCGCGTAGGTTACCCATAGTGCCTGATGTTCTCCGGGGCGCAACATACATTGTGTCGGTTTACAGGAAAAATCAGGGTGATCGGACGCAAGGGTAATCTGTGAGAGTCCGTCGGTCCCGTCATTGAACAAGTCTATCGTGTCCTGCGTCTTCAGCCCCAGGTACACCTCACCGTAGTTCAGGGTGTCGGGGAATACGACAAGATCAGGGATACCGGCCACCCGCAGGCGGGCATAGACCAGCGTATCGTGCCGGCCGCAGTCGTTGGTGTGGATCGCCAGTGAGTCCAGATAAGTTCCGCCGAGGATATCTACAGAGGAGTAGTCTACGGCAATGGTCACACTGTCATTGGTCGGTATCTCGCCATAGGTCGGGCACACGCCGGTAATCCACTGTGGTACGCGGCTAAAGAATATCGCCAGGTCTTCATGCAGGTAGTCGGTGTTGCAGGCAACCTCCAGGCCGTCGGTGCCATGGGCATTTTCGATGCCGACCGTGCCCTGTACAGGCTCGAAACCATTCTGAAAATCACCGTATTGGAAAAGGATGCTGCCGGTGGCATAAATCACGACATTGACATCGAATGTACCGGCGCCGTAATACTCCCTTAAATCATCGAATTGGATCACCAGCATATCACCCAGCTGCTGGTAATAAATGCAGCTGTTTGTTCCATCCAGCCGACGCCAGAACCAGGCCAGCAGATTATCATAGCCGTCGTCCAGCGGCAGCCGCTGGTTGATGGAAATAATATACCGGTCATCGAAATTGATCAGCCCGTTGGCCTGGATGTAGAACTCGGTATAGGCGCTGTCGTAGAAGGGGAATGTGAAACCCAGGGGGAACGGTCCGACATAGTTATTCGAGGTCAAGCCGGTCACCGGTATGCCGGTCGAGGAAATATCGATGAAGTTGAAGCTCGGACCGCCCGGCTCGTCACTGTCGATCCAGCGGTACCCGGTACTGTCAGGACCTCCGGCTCCGAGGACAACCGGATTGCCGATCCGTGGATCGGTTTGCCCTTCCTCCAGCTCGATGAACCCAAAATCATGTTCCGTGTTATTGTGTTCCCGGGTTGAATCGGCTAATACACTCAACGCCGTGTATGAAGGAAGAACAAACTCCAAAACATCCAACCCGACATTTTTCAAGATTAATGTGTCGCCGCCGGTTTGCCCGGATTCCAGGCTGTCGAAGAGCGTATCCGGGTAAAACGTCATTGCCGGGCACTCGCGGGCGATGGCATCGACGGCGATACTGATCAACGGTGTATCACGGTCGTCGCTGGCAATTGACAGATGTCCTGCAGATATACCGGCGGCCAGCGGTGCACATGTGACCTGGATAACGGTATCTTTGGCCGGCTTCAGCGTCAAACTGGGATAATCAACGGAAAACTCGGGTAGATCCGCCGCGATGTCTGAGATCACCAGATCGGCAGTACCATGATTGGCGATCGGCAGCGGCAGGGTAACCGGGTACCCGACGTACACATCGCCAAAATGCAATGAATCGACATCGATGACGATATCCGGGGCATTGATGACGTGAAGGTGCACAGACACCGCCGTCTGCGGTTCGTCCGGGTCATTGCTGAGCACCAGGAGTTCAGCATAATGATCGCCCCCGGACAGACGAGCGGCGTCATATGTCAGTTCTATGTTCTCACTGGTGCCGGGTGGCAGCGTGCCTTTCCTTGGCGCGGCCCCCAGCCAACCGGAGCCACTCATCATCCAGTGAATGGCATTGGCCACGAGCCGAGAGTTATCCGCAGCCCACATATAGAAGAGATTTTCGCCGATTAATACTGTCGGGGCAACACCCAGAAAGGCCACACCGTAGTCGTGTCCATCGGTTCCGGCAAACAGCCAGTCACAACCGTCCGGTATATACCAGTCGTTGTCGCCGTCGACTTCGTATACATAGTCTATGTCCTGGGTAATGGGGTGTGACGGGTTGGCTATTCCCCAGTGGAACGTGCCGTCGGCAACGCCCGAGATGCCAAAAACGGGATAAATCATGCCTTGCACCGATAGCGGTTCATCGTCAAGGTCATCCATGCCCATAAGAATTGGGCGACCGGATTGGTACATGTCATAGATTGCTGCTGCTTCGGTTTCAGTGATGCTGTAATCGTATTCGGCAATGATCACACCATCATAGTCCTTCAGCACCGGGACGTTGTAATCGTCATTGACATTATCGAACACATAGTTATTGCCTAAGGAGGTATCGCTGAGCAGGTAATACAACATTTCATAACTAGTACTGCCGGCCACGGCGATGCGCGGGACGTCGGTGACATTGATTGTCTGCTGAGAATACTTTTCCATGTGCGAGGCAAATAATGCACGCTCGGTATCGGTAAACGTGGCATAACGTTTGCCATCGGCGTCGATTTCCCCGGTGCGGGTCACCCCGTCCAGGCATTCGGCAGCAAGGTTGCGCAGGTGGCTTTCCGGCCTAATATAGATAGTGAAGGTCAAATCGTTAAAACCGTCATTGGCGATCGACAGCTCTTGAGTCGATGTCTCATCATAATACAGGGTGTCGGTGCATGTCGGCGGTGTTACCGTTATGTCCGGCGGCAGGAGTCCTGCGCCGCTGACCGGAATGTGCAAAGCGGGTTCGTCAGGATCATCACTGGTGATCGTGAGTGTTCCAGTGATCGGCCGGTCGGTACTTGGTGCGAAGGACACGACGACGGGTTGCGCCTGCAGGGCGTCGACCGTGAAATGAGTCGTGTCAACCCGGAAATCGGCATAAGCCGAGGCAACATCAGTTACAGTTAATACATCGGTGCCATCATTGATCACCAGGAGGGTATCGGTGACGGTCAGCCCGATGAACCGCGGGCCGAAATCGATTTCCGGTGGATTTGCGGCAATGTCCGGGATGCCGGTAAGATGCATTCCGGCAATAAGTACGGTATCCGGATGGTCGCAGTCGTTGGAAAACAGCGGCAGGTCACCCCAGTACATTCCGCCGATCATGCCGGCTGAAGAATACTCGACGTCGATGGTCAGGCTGTCGCCGGCGGCGATGGCGCCGGAAGCCGGAATAACATTGGAAATCCAGCGTGGCAGGCGAGAGAACAATATGGCCAGGTCACCGTGCAGATAATCGGTATTGAAGGCAACCTCCAGACCATCCGAACCGTCGGCATTTTCAATACCGACCGTACAGGCGGTCACCTGGAAATAACCATTGAAACTCCGGTACTGAAACAGGATGTTCCCATAAGAATTAAGTATCACCTCGGCATCTACGCTGCCGACATTCGGTTCACCATAGTGCTGGAATTGAATAACCAGCATATTGCCGAATTGCTGATAAAATACCTCACCGGCGCGACCGTCAAGGTAATCCCAAAACCAGGCCAGCAGGTTGTCATAGCCGTCCACCTGCGGCAGCGGTTGATTTGAGGGCGTGATGTATTCATCCACGAAATTTATCACGCCGTTGGATTGGACATAGAATTCAGTATACACACTGTCGTAAAACGGAAAATCAAAACCGATGGGCAGAGGACCAACCCGGTTATAATAGCCCAACCCGGTTATCGGCGTTCCGGTTTTGGAAATATCTAGATAATCGAACGCCGGCCCGTTTGTTTGGTCGCTGTCGATCCAGCGATAGCCGCTGTTGTCGGGGCCACCGGCGCCGAGAATGACCGGATTGCCTGCTCGGGGATCGGGCTCACCCGGTTCGAGTTCCAGGAAGCCAAAATCATGTACGGTATTATTGTGTTTGATTGCCGGATCGTCCAGCAAATCCTTGGCACCAATCGACGGGATGGAATATTCCAGCACATCCGGGCCGATATTTTTCAGCACGAAAGAATCACCGCCAATCGCATCAACCTGCATGCTGTCCAGCAGCGTATCGGGATAGAACGCGATATCGGGGCACTCGCGGGCGTTCCCCACAAGATAGACGGGATTCGGCGGCGGACAGGGATCATCGCCAAGCATCGAGAGCGTGCCGCCAATCAAACCGGTCGCAGTGGGGTTGAACGTCACCTGTACCGATGTATCTTCATCAGGATTAAGAACCAGGCTCGGATAGTCAACCGCAAATTCGGGCTGGTCAATCGGCATGTCGGCAATCGTCAATGGCAGGGAACCGATATTATGAATAGCCAGCGGCAGACTCCGTGCATAACCTAGATATACGTCGCCAAAAAGCAGCGAATCTGCGTCCAGCCGAAGGTCGGGTGCAGCGGTGACGGTCAGTTGGAGCGGAAAGACAACTTCGCTTTCATCGGGGTCGTTGGTTGTAATAATGGTGTGTGCGTAATACTCACCGCCGTTCATGCGTTCGGCGTCAACGACCGCAGCAAGTTCCAGGCTGCTCCCCGGTGAGATTGAACCGGATTCCGGGGCAATCGTCAGCCAGGGTACAAAAGGCACGCTCCAGCTGATCGCATTGGCTACAAGCTGGCTGTTGCCGTCAAAATAAACAAACCACAAGTTGCCGCCAAACAGGACGGTCCGCACCTTTCCATCATAGGCAACAGCATAATAATGGCCATCACTGCCGGCGAGGATCCAATCACACCCGGCCGGCGTGTACCAGTCATAGTCGTTGGCCCAGGGTTTGACTTCACCGACGGTACGGGATATGGGATGATTATGGTTCAAGCTGCCCCAGGCGTACATCCCGTCGGCCGAGCCGGAAACGCCGAATATTGGAAACAAATAATCGCCGATCATTCCATAATCATCGTCAAGATCATCCAGGCCCATCACGATCGGGTTACCCAGTTCATAAAAATCGACTATTGCCATTGCCTCATTTTCGGAGATGCCCCGGTCACGTTCGGCAATAACCAACGCGTCGTAATATTTTATCAGTTCCACGGAGGAAAAGTCGTGCACCAGATAGAAGACGTATCGGCCGTTCAGGTCGGGATTGTTGAGCAAATTGGCATGCAGGGAAGATGCATAGTCACCGACCACGGCGATCCGCGGCAAGCCCGCATGTTCGACGGGATTCGCCGCCGCCTGATAATAGAATTCCAGGTTTGTCTCATATTGGCGGAGTTCGGCGTCACTGAAAGCAGGCAGCATCCGGCCGTCAATATCAACCATGGCGGTTTGGGTGACACCGGCCACACACGCCTCGGCCGCGGCCCGCAATTCGGGAACAGACTCGTTGAACAGCGAGAATTCGAGGTCATTGCCGCCGTCATTGGCAACGGTTATGGTATGCGCCGATGAACAACCCGTAAACAGGCTGTCGGCCAGGAAGGTGGGAAAGATGGAAATGTCCGGGGGTTCGAGACCTTCGCCGGAGACATTGACGATGATCTGCGGGGTGTCCGGATCATCGCTGTGCACGGTCAGTGTTGCAGATGTTCGGCCGACCGTGCTGGGTGCAAAGGCAACGCGCACCGGTCTGGATTCCCCGGGTACGAGACTGAAGGTCGGGGTATCGATGGTGTAATCGGCATGATCGCTGACAATATCGGCAACGGTAAGCAGGTCGGTACCGGTATTGAGCACGTAAAAGGTGTCGGTGACGGTCAACCCGACAAACAGCGGTTCATAATCGATTACCAGCGGGTTGACGGCAATATGGGGTATTCCGGTGATGTGTAACCGGACATAGAGCAGCGTATCGTGGTTGTCACAATCGTTACTGGAAAGTAACAGCGAATCAAGATAATTGCCCCCAACATGGCCATAGGTCGATAGTTTGATTTCGACAGGCAGACTGTCCCCGGCAAAGATCCGGCCGGAGGCGGGATAGACACCGACCAGCCGGGGAGGAATCCGGCTGAACAGCACCGCGAGTTCATCGTGAATATAGGCACTATTGAAGACAACTCCCAGGCCGTCGGTGCCGTCGTCGTTTTCAATGCCCACCGTGCAGCGCAGGGGAGAAAAAACGCCATACATGCCTTTATATTGATACATGATGTTGCCGTTGGCATAGAGGATGACCTCGGCATCTACCGTTCCGTAAGCGGTGCCGTACTTCACAAACTGAATCACCAGCATGTGGGCGAGCTGCTGGTAATAGACCTTGCCGGCTTCACCGCCGAGGTAATCCCAGAACCACGCAAGCAGGTTGTCGTAACCATCTGCTTGGGGCAGCGGCTGATTGCTCGATGTGATGTATTCATTGTCAAGGTTAATGACTCCGTTGGATTGGATGTAGAATTCGGTATACTTCCTGTCGTAGAATGGGAACTCGAAGCCGATGGGCAGCGGGCCGACATACTTGTGGTTGCCCAGGCCGGTGATCGGTGTGCCGGTCTGAGAGATATCGATATAATTATAATAGGGCCCGCCGGGTTCGTCACTGTCGATCCAGCGATATCCACTGCTGTCGGGTCCGCCGGCGCCGAGCACGACGGGATTCCCGACGCGGGGGTCCGGCTGTCCGGCTTCGATTTCCATTAAGCCAAAATTGTACTCGGTATTGTTATGCTCCAGCGCGGGATCGGCGAGGAGGGCCACAGCAGCAAACGCGGGAAATGTGTACTCGATGATATCCGATCCGACGTTTTTCAGGATCAGGGTGTCGGTAAGGAATTCGTCGACCAGCATGTCGTTGATTAAAGTATCCGGTGTGAAGCTTATATCCGGACATTCACGTGCGTTGCCGCTGAGCCGGACCTCTAGCGTTGCCTCGTTTGGATCGTTGCTGATAATCGTCAACGTCGCCGACACGATGCCCGTCCCGGTCGGCGCCCAGCTGACGTATACCTCCGCTGCCTTACCCGGTCCGAGGCGCAGCACCGAGATGTCCGTGGAAAATTCAGTTATACTCGCGTGGAACGCCGCGATTAACAGGGAGTCGGTCCCGACATTGGTGATCACGAGCGGCACCTGTTCAGGATAATTAATATAAACGTCACCGAATTCCAGCGTGTCGCGATCAACGCTGATGTCCGGGGCATCAGTCACCTGCAACGTGAACTGGACGATCGTTTCAGCCTCGTCAGGGTCATTGTTCAGGATCGTGGTCTGCGCCCAATGCGGGCCGCCGGATAAGCCGGAGGCGTCGAACGTCACCTCCAGCTCCACCTGACCCGCCGGGGGAATGATGCCTCCCTCGGGCGCAATGGTCAGCCAACTTGGCCCGGCCATCATCCAAATCACGGCCTGTGACACCAAGTCAATATTTCCGGCATACCAGACGTTGAGCAAATTACCGCCGATCAACACCGTTTTGGCGACACCGTTATAGGAGACACCGTAGTAGTTGCCGTCTGTGCCGGCGAATAACCAGTTGCCGCCGGCGGGCACATACCAGTTGTCGTTCCCCGTCCAGGTCCAGTCTTTGACTTCATCAATGCCGATCGCAATCGGGTTGGCCGGATTCACATTACCCCACTGGAATTCCCCGTCGGCCGCCTCGGCAATGCCAAAAGTGGTGTACAAGTATTCACGGGCGGCCGTGGACACCTCATCCAACCCATTCATGCCCATAAGGACCGGTTTGCCCGCCCGGTAAAATTCACGTATGGTATAAGCTTCCTGATCGGAGATGGAGGCATCATACTCGCTGATAATCAGACCGTCATACCCCTGCAAGGCAGCATAATCGTAATAATAATATTCGTAATGGAAGACGTAGCGGCTGTTCAATGCCGACTGTGTCAGTAAATAATAGTGCATGTCATAGCTACTGCCGCCGACCACGGCGATATGTTGCAGTGGTTCAGTCTCGGCCAGCGCGGCGGTGCCCTGATAATATGCTTCCAAACGTGCCGCATATTCAGCAGCCTCGGCCGCGGTAAAAGTGGTGAATTCCTCGCCGTTGATTTCCAGTACCCCGGTGGGCGTAATGCCATCCACACAATCGGCGGCTAGTTCGCCGAGACCGTCCACCGCCATTGATTGCAGCAGGAATTCCAGATCATTCCCACCATCGTTGGCCACGGTGACCAACTGGGTCGAGGTACAGCCGTTGGGCAGGGTATCACTCAGTTCCGCAGGTGTGACCGTGATATCCGGGGCGACCAGACCCTCACCGGCTAATGGCACAAGCAGAGATGGTTCATCGGGATCGTTACTAGTTATGGTCAAGGTTGCCGGGATGGAACCTGTGGAACCCGGTCGGAAGGTAACAATAACCTGTTGTGTCATCCCGGCCCGCACGGTGAAAGATGTTGTATCAACAGTGTAGTCGGGATGAGTGGAAACAATATCGCTCACCGACAATAGATCGGTTCCCCGGTTGATCACTACCAGAGTTTCGGGAACGGCCAATCCCTGAAAAACACCGCGAAACTCCACTGTGCCGGGAACCACCGCCAGATCGGGGATGCCTATAGCGCGCATATGTGCATACAACAATGTATCGTGGACCGTGCAATCGTTGGACAGTATCACCAGCGAATCGAGGTATGTCCCGCCGATAATATTCTGCGTGGTGAAGTCGACTTCCAGCAGCAGGCTGTCATTGGAGGCAATGGCACCGGATGACGGCTTTACCCCGGTCAGCCATTCCGGTGCCCGGCCAAACATAATAGCCAGCTCGCTGTGCAGGTACTTTGTATTAAAAGCCACTACCAGTCCGTCGGTACCATCGGCATTCTCAATCCCGACTGTACTGCGGTCGACCGTGAAGCCGAGATAAAATCCCTTGTACTGATATAGAATATTGCCATTAGCATACAGGATGACCTGGGCGTCCACCCGCCCCCCGTAAGGTCCGCCGTAATCCAGGAATTGAACGACCAGCATATCGCGGAATTGCTGGTAATAGACATGCCCTGCGGCGCCGTCAAGATAATCCCAGAACCATGCAAGCAGGTTGTTGTAACCGTCTGCTTGGGGCAGCGGCTGATTGCCCGGTGTGATGTATTTATTGTCGAAGTTAATCACTCCGTTGGATTGGATAAAGAATTCGGTATACTTCCTGTCATAGAATGGGAAATCGAAGCCGATGGGCAGTGGTCCGACATAACGTTGCCCGCCCAGACCGGTGACCGGCGTGCCGGTTGTGGAAATATCAACGAAATTGTAGGCCGGTCCGCCAGGTTCGTCACTGTCGATCCAGTAGTATCCGCTGTTGTCGGGTCCACCGGCGCCCAGGACTACCGGGTTGCCGATACGCGGATCGGTCTCGCCGGGCTGCACTTCCAGAAAACCGTAATCGTGCTTGGTGTTATTCTGTTCCAGTGTCGGGTCGTTGACCAGTGCCATGGCAGCAAATGCCGGCATGGTGAATTCGAGCAGATCGAGACCGACATTCTTCAACACGATTGTGTCTGCGCCGCTCTCACCGATGGACAGTTCTGCGCGGGCGGTATCCGGGTAGAATGAGAGTTCCGGACAATCCCGGGCCACGGCAGACAGATGGACCGGGTGGACTCCCGGGCAGGGGTCGTTACTGACAATCGATAGCGTTGCCGTGACCGTTCTACTTGTCGTCGGGTCAAAGGTGATGTGCACCGTTGAGTCGGCGTCCGGAGGGAGTAGAAGTTCGGAAATATCAATAGTGAACTCTTCATTGTCCGCCGATAAACTCGTGATTTCCAGCGGCAACGTCCCGTGATTGAATATCGTCAGAGGCATGGTCACCGGATAAGTCAGATACACATCGCCGAAATCCAGTGAATCGGCATCGACGTGTATATCCGCAGCATCGGTAACCGTCAACTGAACCGGCACCGACACTTCCGGCTGGGAGGGATCGTTGTGGGCAACATCCAGATTGGCGGAGTAATTGCCGCCGGGCAGGTGGAAGGCGTCAAAGATCAGCGTAATTTCCCGGCTCGCTCCCGGCGCGACTATCCCCGCGTCCGGAGACACCGACAACCAGGTTTCTCCGGTCATCATCCAATTAATGGCATTACGCACCAGCGCGTCGTTGCCGTAACCCCATATGTCCGATAGGCCCTCTCCCATGAGGACTGTATGGGTGAGTCCACTGTGCGAAACTCCGTAATACCGGCCGTCGGCGCCGGCAAAAATCCAATCACACCCGTCGGGTATATACGCGTCGTTATCACTACCGAAATAACGGACTTGCGTGATTCCATCGGTGATCGGGTTATCCGGGTTCAGGCTACCCCAGGAAAAATCGCCATCGGCGACGCCGGCGATGCCGAACACCGGGCAGAGCAGGTCTCGTATGTTTGTGGCCTGATCATCCAGGTCATCCATCCCCATAATTATCGGGCGGCCGGTCTGGTAGAATTCCGCAACTGTCGAGGCCTCATCGACACGGAGGCCATAATCCGTCTCGGCCACGACCAGGCCGTCATAATCATCAAGCAATTCTGGAGATGAAAAAGAATCTTCACTATAGAAAGCATAGCGATTACTTAACATCGTATCACTTAGCAGATAATATTGCATATTGTAGCGGTAGGCACCGACCATGGCAATTTTGGGGATGGCCGCACTCGCGGCGAGCTGGTCAACTCCCTGGTAATAGGCCGCCAGGTTTTCCTGATATTGTTGCCATTCCGTTTCGTTGAATGTGGCTGCCAATTCGCCATCGATCTCCTGTTCGCCACTTAGCAAGATCCCCGCGACGCAGCGCGAGGCCAAGGCCTGCAGACTTTGGGCGTACGTGACGGCGGCCTCGAATTCCAGATCATTACCGCCGCTGTTGGTGATGGTCATCGTTTGGGTGGCAGTACACCCGGTAAAGAGAACCTGGCTCAACTCGCCGGGCGCAATCGAGATAACCGGCGGGTCCAGGCCGATGCCGGAGAGCGGAATTTGGACAACCGACTCATCGGGATCATCACTGGTGATCGTCAGCGTGCCGGCAATCGTAGCAATTGAACTGGGTGTGAACGTAACCAGAATCGTCCATATATCCAGGGGATTAAGGGTGGACTGCGTGGTGTCGACGGTGAAATCAGGGTGGTCCGAGACAATATTGTCCACCGTCAGCACGTCGGTGCCGCTATTGACGATGCTCAACTGTTTGGTGAGGCTCAAGCCGATAAACAACGGCCCATAATCCAGGGCTTCGGGGGTGACTAGGATGTCCTGGATCCCGGTGACATGCAATCTGGCGGCGACAACCGTATCCGGCTGTTCACAATCGTTGGATTGCAGCCATAGGACTCCGGAATAATCACCGCCGAACATGTCCAACGCCGAAAAGGACACTCCCACAGCCAGACTGTCGCCCGCGGTCACGGCGCCGGAGGCTGGATTCACGCCGCTTATCCACTCCGGTACACGAGAAAACAATATCGCCATTTCGTCGTGCAGGTAATTGGTGTTGAAGGCGACCTCCAAGCCGTCGGTGCCGTCGGCATTTTCAATCCCCACGGTGCTGCGTTCCCCGCCGAATCCGTCGTAGAAACCCTCGTATTGATATTTGATTCTGCCGTCGGCATAGAGGACCACTTCCGCGTTGACGGAGCCGCCATTAGTGATGCCGTATTCTTTGAACTGGATGACCAGCATGTTGTCGAAATTCTGGTAATAGACTTCGCCGGCGTCTCCACCCAGATAATCCCAAAGCCACGCCAGCAGATTGTTGTACCCGTCGGCGAGCGGCAGTGGCTGATTGGCGGAGGTGATATAGGTATCGTCAAAGTTGATCACGCCGTTGGACTGGATGTAGAATTCCCTGTACGTGCGGTCATAAAAGTGAAAATCGAAGCCGATAGGCAACGGCCCGATGTAGTTGAAATTACCCAGCCCGGCCACCGGCGTGCCTGTGGCGGAAATGTCAACATAATCGTAGACAGGCCCGCCCGGTTCGTCACTGTCAATCCAGTAGTATCGGCTGCTGTCCGGGCCCCCGGCTCCGAGCACCACCGGGTTGCCCACGCGCGGGTCCTGATCGCCGACAGCTACGTCCAAAAAGCCAAAATCGTGGCCGGTGACGTTATGTTCTATCGTCGAATCGGCTTGCAGCGCCAGGGCCGCGAAACAGGGAAAGGAATATTCCAGAACATCCGGTCCGGTATTGTGAATATACCTGGTATCCGCACCGAGTTCGCCGGTCAGCAGGCTGTCCTGCAGTGTATCCGGACTGAACCCCATGATCGGGCAATCGCGCGCAACGGCAAACAATTCGACTGTTTTCAAAGGAGAGTCCGGATCGTTGCTGGCAATCGACAACGATTCGTGTATGACGCCGGGCATAACGGGAGCGAAAGTGACCTGCATGACCGTTTCGGTGAACGGTTCAAGCTGGAATTCGTTGAGGTCAACGGTGAATTCTCCCGCACTGGAATTAATCTCCGTGACCGACAGGATATCGGCGCCGATGTTGGCGATAGTCACAGACAGCGTTTTTGGATAATCATGATAGACGTCGCCAAAAATCAGGGTGTCGGGTTCGACATAAATATCGGGTGCCGCCGTGACCGATAATGTGGCAGGCACGACCACAAGTGGCTCAACCGGATCGTTACTCTCAATGACAATGTTCCCCTCGTAGTCACCACCCGCCAGCCGGGTGGCGTTGAAGGTCAATCCGATTTGCAGTGTGGTGCCCGCCGGCACCACGCCGGCGTTGATCTCCGGCAGCAGCCAGGTCTTGGCGTTCTGCAGCGATTGGCACACATTGAGGCGGCCACCGGTTACCGTCTTGCCCGCCAAAGCAACAAGGGGATTGGTGTATTCCAAAATGGCATCTCGGACTTCATAATTGCTTAGGAAAGTTCCAAAAGACCAGACGAGTGCACAGGCACCGGACACATGCGGTGCAGCCATCGACGTCCCGCTTTTATAGTCATAATAATTTCCCGGCTGCGCGCTCAAGATACCGACACCGGGAGCGCCCAGATCGACGGAAGTCGGCCCATAACAGGAGAATCCCGCCATTGCGTCATCACCACCGGTGGCGGCGACGGCGATGATGTTATCCAGGTTGTACGAACTGGGGTAATGCGGATACGAATCATTATTCACGCCGTCGTTGCCCGCTGCGGCGATAAATAATTGATTGGCCGCACCGGCGGCGGCAATCGCATCATACAATGCCGAACTGTAGGCCCCGCCACCCCAGCTATTGCTGGTCAAATCCACTCCGTTGGCGATGGCGTATTCGACCGCGGCGACCGCATCCGAGGTCCACCCATATCCACCGGCATCGAGGAATTTCAGGGCCATGATTTTGGCTGACCAACAAACACCGGCCACCCCCAAACTATTATTGCCTTTTCCGGCGATCGTTCCGGAGCAATGCGTCCCATGTCCGTGATCGTCATGGGGATCATTGTCATTGTTGACGAAATCCCAGCCATGTATATCATCCACGTAGCCGTTGCCGTCATCGTCAACACCATTATCCGGCACTTCTCCGGGGTTGACCCACATGTTGTCCGCGAGGTCTTCGTGATCATCGTCAACCCCGGTATCAATGACACCGACAATTACTCTGCCGCCGGTGCAAATGTCCCATGCCTCCGGCGCATCGATATCCGCATCCGGAGTACCACCCAACTGACCTTCATTATGCATGCCCCACAGTTCAGCATAGCGAGTGTCGTTCGGCACACGTAATATTTGACACCGGTAATCAGGTTCGATATACTCCACGCGCGGATCGTCGGCATACTGTGCCACGGCGTCTGCCACGCTGATGCCGGAAATCTGCCATACCTCGGCCCCGATGGTCGGGTATTCGCGCATTATTTTAGCGTTGAACAGGGTGCGAAATTCTGCGGACTCTCGCAGGTGTACGGTATCCCGCAGTTTGACAATCACCCGGTTGGGTGCATAAACCGCATCGGCCGGGATGGTGGTCGGAGGCGCGGGCGGGACACGCGTGTACATCTGCAATCTGGCTGAGGTCGCCGTCTGGCTTTCGATGTGTATGGTAAATTCTAAGTCACTGCCCCCGGCCGTATTGTCAATGGTCAGGTATCGGGTGGACACTCCTCCGGTCAGCAGAGTTTCGCTGAATGATGACGGTGATACTGCAATCTGCGGTGGGAGGGTGCCTTCGCCGGAGAGCGCAACGACAGTGATCGGGTGGTCCGGGTCGTCTGAAGTGATCGTCAATTCACCACCGACTTGGCCGGCCGTGGTAGGCGTGAATGTCACTTCAATTTCAGTTCGTTCGTTCCGCTGAAGGATAAATGTAGTGGCATCAATAGAGAAATCGGCATGGTCCGAGGTGATATTCGTGACTGACAGGGGCAGCGTACCATCATTAGCGATGGTTAGGGTGCCGCTTGCCGTCCGGTCGATGAAAACACTGCCGAAGTCGATGGCGTCGGGTACGACAGTGATATCGGGAGCGTCGGTGACTGTCAAGCCTACAGCCACCTCAAGTTCCGGCGAAACCTCATCATTGCTCGTGATGCGGATTGTCGCGCCGTACTCACCCCCGGCCAGGCCAACCGCGTCAAATGACGCATCGATCTGCATATCCTCGCCCGGCGCCACGGTGCCGGCGTCGGTTGATAGGGACAGCCAGACCACTGTCGGGAGCATCCATTTGATGGCATTGCTGATGATCGGCTGGTTCCCCCGCTCGCGGATCAGAACGAGATTTTCTCCCATCAGCACGGATCGGGACCGCTCATCGAATGAGACGCCGTAATAGTGGCCGTCCGCGCCGGCGAATATCCAATCAGCGTCATCAAGCTCGTACCAATCATTGTCGCTGTCCGAAAAGGAGTAAACCTCGCTGATCCCCTCCGTGATCGGGTTGCTCGGGTTAATGGTGCCTTCGTAATACGCTCCATCATACACCGTCGAAATGCCGAATGTCGGGAAAAGATAATTCTGCACCGCATTTGGGACGTCATCGAGATCATCCATGCCCATCAAAACCGGGCGTCCGGAATTGAAAAAATCAGCCACGGTTGCAGCTTCCGGCTCGCTGATCGAATGATCGCTTGCGGCGATCACCAGGCCCTCGTAGCCATCCAGGAGGGTCACGGTTGAGTAGTCATCGACCGGATAGAAGATGTACCGGTTGGTTAGGGTCGTATCCTGCAGCAGGTAGTACAGCATTTCCGCATTGTAATTTCCGACGACTGCGACCGATAGCAGGTGCGCGGCAGCGGCCACACCTGTCACATTTTGATAATATTGCGCCAGATTTGCCGTAAACTGCGCCTTAGCGGTTTCACTCAAGGTCAAAACCGGAACGCCATCGGATATTCGCTCATCCGTAAAAAAAATGCCTTCCAGCGCGGTGGCGGCCGGCAGTGACGAAACCTCTGCGCGTTGGATAAACAATAAAAACGTCAAATCACTACCGCCGACATTGGCAATGGTCAAGGACTGGATTGTTGTTTCCCCGGTATACAGGGCGGCGTTCAGAGCGGTCGGGGAGACAGAGATCGACGGCGGGTTTGACGATGCAATTGCAGCATTGCTCGAGTTGGCGGAGAGTCCCGTAGTGCGTACGGCGTATCCCGTGCTCGAAATCATCAATATGGCAACCAGGATCAATGCCGGGTTTCTCAACATTATTGCACGCTTACACATAAACCTCCCTACCCCGGGCGTTCCGGTCTGCCCGTATCTTTCATTAATTGCCGTCCGATGCGCACAAACGTTGGTGACATAAGCACGGCATGTACCTGCGGCTCATCAGATAGACAACCTGCAGCAGTGTACACTCTGCTCACTTCCGAGCGTTCCGGATCGCCGACTCCCGCATGAACCACCGACACTGTTGCACTCGCTCGTCTTAATCCATATGCCTTAATATGGTTTATTGTCTCGTTGATGTCAATGGATTTAAACCAACTAATACCATTTGAACGAGAGGTGCCGGTAACCGGACTGTATGTCGGTAAGCAAAGTGGACAAATGGAATGTGCGATTCAAAAGACACTTTCCTTCACCGCAAGGGGCAAGCTTCCCCGTCAAGCAGATAATTGAAAGGTTGTGATTCCGTCCACTATTCTCGACAGGACGCCATCACTTTTCCCCCCTTCGCGTAATCCACCTGACTCAGGAGGTGGGCGATGAAAATGAAGATGGCATTTGAGCGATACGACCGGCAACTGGCGGCGGATGGCCGGAGTGGGAATACGCAGGCGGCCTATCGCGGGGATTTGTGGAAATTCGCGGAATGACTTGGGAGTCAATGTATTAGCAGGATCAAACCTGATGATTTGGCCGGATTTCTAACTACAGACAGGGTGCTTTTGGGCCCAGATAGCCAGCCCAGGAAGCCAATTTCTGTTAACCGAATAAAGTCGGCCCTAGGTCATTCGTTGCCTTCTGCGCCAATTCCGGAGGGACTAAGGAAAATCCTGCCCGGTCGGTTAAATCATCGCCGCCAACACCCAAAGAGCCGATGGTTCTGGAAGCCAGCG
>Ga0172362_10002281_pt1 | contig 16702 bp, 13 predicted proteins | sample LakKivs1_kivu2a2_FD_114534 | JGI IMG/M metagenome (GOLD analysis project Ga0172362, IMG submission 114534) | Sediment microbial communities from Lake Kivu, Rwanda - Sediment s1_kivu2a2 | ecosystem: Environmental > Aquatic > Freshwater > Lake > Sediment | place: Rwanda: Western Province, Lake...
TATTCATCAAGAGTGGTTGCTCCAATACATTGGATTTCACCACGAGCCAATGCCGGTTTCAAGATATTAGATGCATCAAGTGAACCTGAAGCATTACCCGCACCAATCATTGTGTGGATTTCGTCGATAAAAAGTATTACGTTATCAACCTTTTCAAGTTCTTCCATAATACCCTTTAATCTTTCCTCAAATTGACCGCGGTATTTTGTACCAGCAACCAACAATGCCATATCCAAAGAAACTACTCTTTTATCAAAAAGAATTCTAGGACATTTCTTTTCAACAATCTTAAGGGCTAACCCCTCAACAATAGCTGTTTTACCAACACCAGGTTCACCAATTAAAATTGGGTTATTTTTCTTTCTTCTACTCAATACTTGGGAAACCCTTTCCACCTCATCATTTCTACCAATGATAGGGTCAATTTTACCTTCTTCAGCAAGTTTTGTAATATCCCTACCAAAGTTGTCTAGAATAGGTGTACTACTCTTACCGTTAGATTTACTCTTAGAGTCACCTCTTTCATTGAAATCGTCTGTAATACCACTCATGTCGTTTTCTTTTTTTAATTCTATTAATGTACTTTTAACTGTTTTATATGTTATACCTTGTAAAAATAATACTTTACTACAGTCTAACGTTTTATTCTTCAACAAAGATAATAATAAATGAATACAATTTACATCTTTATCACCTAATTTATCAGATTCTAATTCTGCTGAGTTTAGAATAATTTTAGAACTCTCACTAAAAGTTAATAATTTATTACCAACCATAGGATTTCTAATTTTGAGTCTTATGTAACCTTCAATTTTAGCTAATAAGTCTTCAATGTCTGAACCCATATTTAAAAGAACTTCGATAGCTTCATTATCACCATCATCTAAAATGGCTAGTAATAGATGTTCAGGTTCAATTTTATGACCACCCAATCTATTTGACTCCCTAAAAGAGTTTTTTAAAACTAATCTTACTTTTTTATTTAAAGATTTCATTCATAAACAATATTAATTATAAAAACCCATTTTAACAAGCGGGGTTTCCTTTTTTATAATTCATGATTAAAATTAGTAATAATAAAAATTAAAGAAAACATTATGGGGTATAAAGAAATAATTATTATTTTTAAAAATAATTTAGAATCAGATGATATATTTGATTCAGGTTCATATTCTGTTTCATATGAAAATGTTGATTATAAAATAGAAGGTGATTACCTTATATTGGAAGTAAATAAGGAATCAGAGATTGAAGGTCATGTTTTACCTTTAAAATCGGTTATAAATTATAAAGTTATTAAATAGTTATGGCAGTAATTAAAAGAACAGTTAGAGAAGATGGGGTTATAGAATGTTTGATTGAATCAACAAATATTCTTAAAACCGAATATAATGAAACTACAAAAGAATTTACTGTAACCTTTAAGGCAGGCTCAAGATATAAATACTTAGATGTGTTAAACAGAGATTATGTTAGATTTGAGGTTTCAGAAAGTCAGGGTCAAGTTTTTAATAAAACAATGAAGAACTATAAATTTGAGAAACTTAATCCTGTAGATACAACCCCAATTAAAGAAATGATTACTGAAATTACTAATAAGTAACTTTATTATAAGCATCAACACGGTAGATATTCAAACAAAGACTATCTTCTGTTTGTTCACTTCTTGTATATATAACAAACATAGGTCCTTCGGTATAAATAGAATACATTAAACTATCATCTTCTGTTTTACCAATAAATTTTAATCTAATATCTTCAAAATTAAAAGATTCTAATTTTCTAATTACTAAATTTTTAACATCCTCACCAGTACACTCAATAGATTCAAGGGATTTAGCAATTTCTGAAGTAGAAACTTCATTAATTCTAACCTCCATTATTTTTTTAACTTGTGATTCTGTTAACCTAATTACTTTTTTCATATTAATAGTTCTCATCATTTTCTTCATCATATTCTGAAGGGTCAAATCCATATTCCCTTCGTTCTAGGTCCTCAACTTCTATACCAGCTTCATAGGCTCTACCTTCTTCAAAGGCTATATAATATGTTTCTTCTTTACCTTCATCATAACCTTTAGTATACCCATCAGATAAACCTTCGTCATAACCCTCATCATAACCTTTTTCACGTTCAAGTTCTAGTTTTTCATCGATATCTTGACTACCTTCATACCTTCCGTCATCATACCCCTCAGAATAACCATCTCTTTCACCATCAGAATAACCCTGTGAATAACCATTTTGATTACCAACATCAATACCTTCACCATGTGAATAATCAGCTAAATGGTATAAAGCTTCAAATAGTTTATCAAACTGATCTTGACTTAAAGCTAAATTGTAAACAATTTCAGTAAGTTTACTTGATTCAGGATCCCTTCTATATCCAACATCATAAAGGTCATATAACTTTTTTACAATATCTTCTTTTGATACTGGATTTGTATCATTAAGCCATTCAAAGTCATTTTCCTTTAATATTTTCTTAATTGTATTTCTCATTATCATTTAATAAATATCGTGATATTTATGAATATGAATCTAAATGAGAAAGAAATAGAAAAAGCTAGTAGAAAGATTGATTTAGGTGGTTTTGAAATGCGTGATGAACTTAACCCTAAAATATGGGATGAAAATCAAAAAATGAAACCTGAAATTAGAAAAAATCTTTTAAAAATAGCTGATGATTATTTTGAATCTTTAGAAATACCTGGTGTTGATATAGAGGATGTAACCATGACAGGTTCTTTAGCAAATTATAATTGGTCAAAATATTCAGATGTTGATTTACATATTGTTGTAGATTATAAAGAAATCCCTGTTGATGAATCTTTAGTACAAGACTTCTTAAAATCTAAAAGTTCTGCATGGAATAAAGAACATGATGTTACAATTTATGGTTATGATGTAGAACTTTATGTACAGGATATTAATGAACCACACCATTCAACAGGTGTTTATTCTATTCTAAATAATGAATGGAAAATTAAACCTGAAAAGAAAAAAATAACAGTTAATGATAAATCTGTTAAAGATAAGGCTAATATGTTAATGGACCGTGTTGAGGATTTATATGATGAATTACTTGATGGTGATTATGATGTGGCTATTAGAGGTGTTGAAAAATTAACAGATAAAATCAAAAAGATGAGACAATCTGGTCTTGACTCTGGTGGTGAATTTTCTGTTGAAAACATAGTTTTTAAAGTACTTCGTAGAAATGGTATGTTAGATAGGTTATATGACATTAAAAATGTGGCTTATGATAAATCTGTGACCTTAGAGTCAATTCAAGAATCCAAGAAAATTGATACCCTTTTAGAATCTATGGATGGTGAATTTGATTGGATTAGAGATGTACAAACAAAAAAATTGATAGATAAACAACCATATAGGTCTTCAGAATATAATCTTGTTGATGAATTCTTTAAAAAAGGAACTCAATTTTATGAAGGGTGGGAAATAACTTGGGATAGTTGGCAAGGTATTGTAGAATGGAGAAATGAACAAATTCCTGATATGTTTTATTTAGCAACGCCTTATTGGGATGGTGCTGATAATGTACCTGTAAATTATGATTATAACTATGGTGATGATTATGGTATTTTAGGTTTTATAGATATCCCCGAATTTGAGTATGAAGAAGATTTAAATAATTGGTTGGAACATGTCTATTTTGAAGGAGTTTATAAAATGATTACTGAGCATAATCAAGAATATTTAGGTCCTGATGCTGATTAATTAAACAATAACTCTGATTTATTTAAAATATTGGATATTTATATAAAAAACTAAAATTAAAATAAAAAAACTATAAAATGGTAACTGGAACAACTGAAGAACTATTAGCGTTGATATTACAACAAATTTCTCCATGTCCTGAAGTTTGTAATAATGAGGATCCATATGGTTCTGGTCTATACGACATTAAGACAGGGTTAAAGTTAAGTCCAAATGGTGAGTCAATATTACCAACGCCACCATCAACACCACCTGATTAACATATCATTTATTTAATATAAAACTAATAAATTATGAATAAAAAAACATTAAATAGAATGTTAGAACTGGCTAACATTAAGCCAATCACAGAAAATAAAGTTGAACTTTCGTCATTAGAACTTGTTAAAAAGGCAGCTAATAATAAAGTTTATGCTATTATTAGAGAAAACAGTAAATATTTTATTAAAATTACTGATAAAAAAGAAAGTTTAACAGAATCTGATTTTGATTACATTGGTGGTTTAGGTAATAAATCTAAACATTCTTATAATTCATTTGAGGATGCCACCTTCCATTTAAATTTAATGTTTAATGAATTAAATCGTATAAATGAAGGTTCTTATGTTAACATTTTAGAATCTGATATACATTTATTAGATGAGAAAAAATATGTTTTAAAATTAAATAAACCAAAAGCTAAAACTCAACCGGCTGATGATACATTTGACTTTGGTGGTTCTGATGAAAAATCTACTGAAGATACATTTGACTTTGGTGGTGAGGATGAAGATTCTAGTGACGAGTTTGATTTTGGTGGTTCTGATGAAAAAACTGATGAAAAAACTGATAAAGATGAAGATTCTAGTGACGAGTTTGATTTTGGTGACGAAAGCACTTCAGATGAAGAAACTGAAGATGAATTAGATACTGAAGATGACTTTAGTGATGATGAGGATTTTGATGAAGAAGACTCTATAAAATCTATACAAAAAATGACAGGTAAACTAGGTCAAAAACTTAGAGATACTGAGGACATAACTTCCGATATGCAAAAATGGGTTGCTAAATCCGTATTATCGGCATTAGATTTAGGTACTATGGATACTGATGATAAAAAAGATATCATTAGAACTATAAAGAAAAAATCTAAAGAAGAAGAGGAACCAGAAGAAGAAATTACGTCAAGTGAAGAGGAATTTGATTTCGGTGGTGAAGATGAAAAAATGGAAGAATCTTATATGTCATATATGGATGATGAAACATGTACACATTGTGGTGGCACAGGAATAGACGAATTTACTGATGAAGAGTGTGAATGGTGTGGTGGTGAGAATAAAGACCATAACCTAATGACACAAAAAGATATTGATGATGCTATGGGTTACATCTCTTACATGAAAGATGATAAAGCTTCTGAAAAAGAAATGGATAATTGGATTCGGGACATGGAAGATGAAGGTTTTTATGGTAGGCCAACTACTAAATACGAGTCTTACATGGATGATGTACGCGTGTATGAAGATGAGGAAGAGGTTGAAAGAGGGGGCGAACGTGAACTTGATAAGGGTGAAAAGATATTATTAGATTATTCAGATATAGAAGATGAAGCATTATATGGAATGAACCCAAATAAATATGGTAGGTCAGGACTTGATAGAGCTAGAAGGGAGGCTGACATAGATATCACTAAACATTATAATAAAAATGCTTCACCTTATTATGATTTAGGTCCATCAGAAGATTGGCGTAAACATAAATTACCATACGATATGGACATCAACCCAATTGATCCATATGAAAATTATATGTCTGATATTACAGATGAATTTGAAACTTACGAACAAGAATTAGCTTATGAAGATTTGGTACAATTATCTTCAGAATATGGTTATACCGTGAGTCTTTGTCACGCTGATAAAACAAACGACCCAGAAGAATCAACTATTTATTTTGATATTAAAGATGGTAGTAAAAAAATAATGAAAGCTAGGGTTAATTCTGTTGGTGACATTGAACTTGGTTCTATGAAAGGTAAACATTTTATTGGTCAACCAGTTGACTCTTTATCCGATTATGACGAAACTTTCCAAGAAAACGGAATAGATATGGGACCTCAAAGAGAAAAATCACCTGAAAAACCTGGTAGAGAAACTGAAACAAAACCTGGTAGAGAGAAAAAACGTGATACTGATAGACCTTCTAGAAGACCGTTTAATCCACCACCTCATATCACACCGGGAGAAGAGCCAGGTCCTAAAGCAGGTCAAAGAAGACAAGGTAGTAATTACGACCCTACTATGGCTCCAGCACCAGCTAAAGAACCTTCTGAAAAACCTAGTGAACCAACAACAAAACCTGGACGTGAAAAAAGACCTGATACAGATAGACCTTCTAGAAGACCTTTTAACCCACCTCCACATATTACACCAGGAGAGGAACCGGGTCCTAAAGCTGAAGATGATGTAGAATTTTCATAATAAAAAAAATAATTTAAAGAAACATAGTCTGAAAAGGTTATGTTTTTTTATGCTATCTAAGAATATTTATATTATATGTATTTAATTTATATAAATCGGATAGGTACCACATTTAAAGGTGAGAATGTTTTTGAGTTTTTATTTTCAAACTCAACTGATTGGGAATGGGATGATTCTTGGTACGAATCTTCTGTTGTTGTTGAAAAAAGAGATTTATCACCTGATGAAAATATAATTAAAATGGTTGGTACCTTAAAGACTGATTTATTTGATTTAGAACTTATACAAGAAGATGGGGTACGTAATATTTATGATGCAGTAGAAGGTATTATTGCATTAGGATGGGAAAAATATCAAGACGGTGAAGATTTTCCTGAAAAAAGAAGAATTTTTAAGTTCGGTGATTTAAAAGAAACCGTTGATGAACAATTATATGAATATGATCTTGTATTAAAATATAAAGAAAACAAAATAAAAGCGTAATGTCTGATAATAAAAAATATAACCTAAAAGAAGATAAAGAATCTAGATTAGATTCATTGAATAAGGAGTTAGAAAATAAAGAAAAAACTTTAAAAAATTTAGAATCAACTAAATCTTTAAAACAAATTGAATTAAGGTCTGATGCGGTTGCTAAATCAAAATCTTCACAAGCCACACCAGGTAGTGAAGCTAAAGAAGTTACTTCACAAATACTAACTAAAAAGATACCAGCATTACAAAACTACATACAACAACAATTAACACCACAAATAACTCAAGCACAACAGGATGTTAAAAATACTAAAGAATTAATAAATATCGAAAAATCACAACCTGAAACTGAAGAAGGTGAAGAAACAGAAAAAGAAGAAACTATGAAAGAAAATAAATTAATAAATTTTTCACAATTTAAATCTATTGTTGAAAACTACACTAAAGTTAATTTGTCCGAATCAGATATTATTAATATACTTGTGGAGACTCAAAATCCGGTAATGACAAAAGCCGAACTTATTGAGTCTTTACAGAATAAATTAATAATTGAAGCAGATATGAATAGAGAAGTAAGTGGTAGTTTTGAAAGTGGTAGTAATGAATATTCTGACTTACTTGGTCAGGATTTAGCTAAACAAATGGCTAACCAATCTTTTGCTGAGATAGCTAGAAACATTCAAAGAAAAACAGGTAAACAAAGGGTTACCATGGATGATGTACAAAATTTATTAATGACTTCATTAATTCAAGCAGCTAAAAAAGAATATGCTTACGGTATTGACAGATTAGAACAAAAAGCTGTTGATTTAGTTAGTAAAAAATTTAATATACCTTCAGGTTCTATAGATTTTGAAGTAGAGATTACAGGTTTACCTATACAATTAGCTCCAGCTGTGGCACAAATGTCAAATCTTAATAGACAACAAATTATGAGTGTGATGCAATTAGCACAAAATCCAACACCACAAAATTTGTCACAACTTTCAGAATTGTTAGGTGTTAAATTTGGTAATATTAACAAGGAGGGGTTAAAAATGAGTAAAGGTAGTACACCTCCACCACAAGGTAAAACTGCTGAACAAATGAAACCTAAAGTTAAAAGAAGAAGGTTTACTAACGCTATGATGCAAGGAGCGGCTAGAAAAACACAAAATCTACATTTCGCTGATGATCAATTCCGTGATGAAAATCCTGAATTAAGTAATCAGTATGGTAATATTATGGCAGCAAATGACGCTAGTTATTGGATGATGGACGATAACTTAATCAGACAACAAGGTGAATCAGGTATTCACGCTGGTAATTCTAGAGTTAAAGTATCGAGCACAGGGGGTGTACCTAAAATTATTGCACAAGGTATGGTATATCCTATTTTATTACATGAATTGGGTAAATCTATTCCAGAATTAATGGCATTATGGTCTTTACCAAAAGATGTTGAAGAAAGAAGATATGTATTAGACCAAACAGATAATTTAGAAGCCGAAACTAATGACATTAGATTAGGTCCAGCTCTTTGGGATAAATTTGTTGAACAAATTCCTGTAGATAATCAAGAAGTTATTTCTTTAACTTGGCATATGTTACAAGAATTAGATGATTATGAATTTAATGGTATTGTAGAAGGTTTATTAAATAATAGTACCAATGCACAACGTAGAGTTCAAGAATTAGCTGAAGAAGCTATGGATGAACTTAGAGGTGAATCTTCAGATGAGTCTTTAGGTGTTTATAGTGATGACGAAGATGAAGAAGGAGATGTTGCTACACCTGAAGAAGATGGTGAAGAAGAAGGTGGTTATAGTGACCCTGAGTTAAAGAGAATTCTAGGTGGACAACAAGGTGAAGAAGGTCCTGAAGAATCGAAAGACCTTGATGATATGTCTAATCAAGAATTACAAAATTTGATGCAATCCGCAATTGAGGATGAAGATTACGAATTTGCCTCCCAAATTAGAGACATACTAAATAGTAGAAGATAAAATAAAAACCACCTTAATGGTGGTTTTTTTATGCTTACTCTCTTTATGCATATTTATTAGTAAAAAGAGAGATGACAAAAGCTCAAATGTTATATGAAGTAGGTAAATGTTTAAATGACCCTATTTATGCTATCGAATCCTATCTAACCACAGAAGATAGGACTCAAGGTGGTTTTGTACAGTTTAAATTATTCCCTAGACAAAAGGAATTAATTGGTGGGTATAAAAAACACCAACACAATATAGTCATGAAACCTAGACAGGCAGGTATATCAACAACTACCGCAGCCTTTTTAGCCGTTTTAACCGCTTTAGCTTCAAGTAAAAGTACTCAAAAAATACTTATAGCAGCAAACAAACAAGAAACTGCTAAAGAATTTTTAAAGAAAATTAAAGATTTTACAATGCAATTACCAGGTTGGATGGATGTCCATAGACCACCCAATTCTGATAGTTGGTTTAACCCTGAAAAGAATTCAAGTTCACATTATAAATTATGGAACGGTAGTGAAGTTAAAGCTGTGGCATCTTCAAAAGACGCCTTAAGAGGTTACACACCATCAGTAATTGTTGTGGATGAGGCAGCCTTCATTGAAGGTAACAGGGGTGAAGAATTTTATACGGCAGCACAACCATCCCTCTCAACAGGTGGTAAATCAATATTAATATCTTGTGTCACTGATGATACCTTTGTTTTAACACCCAAAGGAATTAAAGAAGTTTCTGATTTTATTGAATATGATAAAGAAGGCGGTTATTACACAAAAGAATATGAAGTTTATGGGTATGGCAAATCTAGAAAGTCTAATATATTCCACAATAATGGTTATGTAGATACTAAAATTATTAAAACTAAATACTCCAATCTAGAAGGTAGTAATAATCATAAACTTTATGCTTATTCAGAAAAAGATAAAAGATTTGGTTGGTATAAACTGGAAGATTTGAACGTTGGTGATTATGTTCCGATTGTTTACGGTCATGATGTATGGGGTAATAATGACGATTGTTCAGATTTCCAACCGTTAGAAAATAATAGAAATAAAAATAAATTTAACCCAAATAAAATAACTGAAGACATTTCTTATTTTATGGGATTATATCTAGCTGAAGGTTCTTCATATAAATTTATTAAAAATGGTAAACACGTTGGTACAAGTATAACAATATCTTGTGGGGATGATATATCTGGTATATTTAATAAACTAGATTTAAATTATTCTTACGATGAAAAGTGGCACTACACCACAGGTTCTAAGGAATTGGGTGAGTTTATGGAATACATTGGTTTTGACTTGTCTAAGAAAGCAAAAGAAAAAGTTATACCAAAAAGAATATTTGAGTTGTCTAGAAAAAACGTGATATCATTTATAAGAGGATTTATGGATGGTGATGGGTATAGTAGATCAGATAATGGTAAGGTCGGTTTATGTTCTTCCTCTAAAAGATTAATTGAACAATTTAGAATTTTATTCATGAATTTAGGTATATTATGTGAATACCAAGAAATAATGATGAAACCGACTGAAAAAGTTAAGGTTTATTCTATAAATTATAGATTAAATATTTCTGATTCCAAATACTCAAGGAAATATTACGATATGGTTGGTTTTGGGTTTGAGAGAAAACAATTAAAAGAAGAATACCTAAATAATAGGGTTGTACGTAATACCCATGATGTCGTACCTATGGGTGCTGACATAATTAGAGAAGTTTACAATAACAGCAGTAACGGATTAAAATATTTTAGGGATAATGGTTGTAATATTTCACACATAACCAAAAAAAATAGCAAAAGTAAACATGTTAGTCGTGAGTTTTTATTGAGTTTTTTAGATATTGTTAATGAAGAACGTGGTTTGGTAAAGGATAATATTACTTGGGTTCAAATAAAAGGTATTGAATCCAATAAAAACCATACATACGATTTTTCATTGCCAGATTCACCAGAGGATTTTTGGTGTCATTCCGTGTTATATAACGGTATATTGGGTCACCAAACACCAAACGGACACGACCCTCTTTATTATGTAGCATATAAAAATGCCAAAACAGGTAGAAACAACTTTAATATAGTTGAGATGCGTTGGTATGAGGACCCTCGTTATAATAAAGGTATGAAATGGTTATTGAAGGACCCTATGACTGAAGATCTTATTGAAGAAAAAGAAGAGTGGGACCCAGAAAAATGGCCAAAAATGGTTAAAGAAGGTTGGCAACCAACTTCATCTTGGTTTGAAGATATGTGTGCACAACTTAACCACAATAAACGTTCAATAGCACAAGAGTTATTATGTGATTTCCAAGGTTCTGGTGACCAAGTAATTGATGACAAATATATTAAATTCCATGAAGATAATAATGTCATGGAACCTATGAGAAAAGAATGGATTGACGGTAACATGTGGATTTGGGAAGATCCTATTGTTGGTCACAAATATATAATGGCTATTGATGCTGCCAGTGGTTCTGCTGATGACTTTGGTTCTATTTGGCTTTTAGATTTTGATACGGGAAATCAAGTCGCTGAATATCATGGAAAAGTTTCACCCGATATATTAGGTGAGATAGGTCATTATTATGGTGAATCTTATAATGCCTATGTTGTTGTTGACGTAACTGGTGGGTACGGTATTTCAACGGTATTAAAAATGTTGGAATTGGGTTACCCTGTTAAAAGAATGTATTACGACACCCCAATCGGTATTGATATGTTGGAAAACAATAAACAGTTACAAAAATACATGAGTAACGGTAGAATGCCAGGTTTAAATTTCCAAAAAAATAGAAATACAATTGTAATGGAAGGCGAAAAAGCTATCCGTATGAATTCTATTAAAATTAGGTCAATTAGAACTTTAACAGAGTTACCAACGTTTGTATATATTAATAATAGACCTGACCATACAAAAGGTTCACACGATGACTTATTAATGGGTCTATTCATGTGTAATTTTGTTGGTATGACTTCTTTTAAAGATTTGGAAAAATCTAAAGGTCATGTTAAAGCGATGGTTAATAGTTGGGCAGTAGCTACAAATGATACTACTGATATTTCAGAATTAAATGAAGTTGTTAATATGGGTTTTTATACAGACCCTAAAGCTATAACAAAAGATAAACAATCTTTACAACAAACACAGGAGTATATGTGGATGTTTAGTGGATTACCAGGATTTAAGAAACAAAGATAATGAAAAGATTTAACGTAAAACCATTTCAGAATAAACAATTTAAAGTACAAAAAGGTGCTGGACCTGTTTATACTTATAATAAATCAAGACCTGTACCAGAAGGTGTAGCCGTGACTCAAAATATTAAAAAGGAATTAACTAAAGAATACATTTTATGTGGTAATGGTATCGACAATGTTGTACAATATGTTTATGAAAATTTACCTACAGGTGACCATTCAGCATATGTGGACTGTGATTACGTTGATTAATATTCACATTAAAAGTTTATAGATTACATTTAATTTGAATATTTATATTAAATAAAAAGATTATTGAAATAGTTTAAATGGCAGATAATAAAGATTTAACAGTATATCAGAAATTATTCTATATGTTCGGTCAAGGGGGTGGATTAAAAACCAACCCAGAAAGAAACCCTAAATATAGTTTAACTGATAAAGATTTGATTGTAACTTCATCTAAAGAAGATTTTGAAAAACAAAAACTTCAGTTACAACAACAAAAATATATGGAAGGTCAATGGCAAAGAGTTGATAATGAACTTTATCAAAGGGCCATTTTCTATGAAACAACTAGAATAGCTTCATATATGGATTATGAAGCCATGGAATTCACACCTGAAATAGCCGTAGCTTTAGATATTATGGCGGAAGAGAGTTGTCTTGCCGGAAACACTATAATATCATTATTAAATGGTGAAAATATTACCATTAAAGAATTGTATGAAAGACAATATACAAACTTTTGGGTTTACGGTGTTAAAATAGATGAAAACAGTATAAAACCTTCAATGGTAGATAAAGTTGTTTATAAAGGTTATAAAGACGTTTATAAAGTAATTTTAGATGATGATACAGAAATTATTTGTACCCCAGACCATAAATGGTTAAATACAAATAATGAATGGTTAGAAACTAAAGATTTAAAGCATTCAACAGCTTTAAAATCTATATATAGTAAAAAAACCACTAAAGGTTATGAAAAAGTTTCTTTAACTGACAATTGGGGTGATTATAAATTAACACATAGAATTGTAGCTGATGATGTTTTAAAGGAAGAAAAAAATACTTTGTTGAATAACCCAAAAAGTGAAACTCAAAAAATAGTTGTACACCACAAATCTTTTAATAAATTAAATAATGATCCTAATGAATTACAGTATATGTTTTGGGATGACCATCAAAAATTACATTATAAATTAAATTCTGAAAGATGGTTAAACACTGAATATCGTGAAAAAATGAGAAAAATATTTAGTGATACAGCCAAAATAACATGGTCAAAATTGAGTTCTGAAGAAAGGTTTATAAAACGATCTTTAATTATGAAAAACTTAATTAGTAAATTAAGTTTAGAAGATAGAAAAGTTATTTACGGTAGAAAAGGTGAAAACAATGGTATGTATAATTCACAAAGATACGGTAAACTTAACCCAAACTATAATCATGATAAAAACCACATAGAAGATATTAATGAAGATGAGTATATAAAATTTATAACATCAATTAAAGGTGACAGAACTATTCAAGCTGTAAACCATTTTAATTTAACTAACCAATCTGTTATTAATTTTAATAAAATTATTTGTAAAAAATTTAATATAAAACGAATTGAGGATATGGATTTTGTAACTAATAAAGAAGGTTACTCAATTACAAACATGAAAAATTTTATAAAAAATTCAAATAATCCACACAGAGAATTTAAAAAATATTGTAATATAAATAATTTAGATTACCATGTAACTAGAAGGTTTATAAATAAACAAGGTTATACTAAATGGGGAGAATTAGTTGATAATATTGATAACCATAGAGTTGTTAGTGTTGAATATGTAGGTAAAGAAGACGTATACGATTTAGTTAATTCAAGTGTGGATAGTACTTTTGGTGTTAAGTGTAACAATGGTATGATTATATCACATAACTGTACACTTAATGAACAAGGTAAAATATTATCAGTATATTCAGATTCATCTAGGATTAAAAAGGTTCTTGAGGATTTATTTTATAACGTAATGGATATCCATTCAAATTTACCAATGTGGACAAGAAACACATGTAAATATGGTGATAACTTTTTGTATTTAAAATTACATTATAAATACGGTGTTGTTGGTGCATCACAATTAACCAATATTGAAATAGAAAGAAAAGAAAGTAACATATTCCCTTATAAGGGTATGGATGATGAAGAAGAGTCTAAGAAAAAACAAGTTAAATTTGTTTGGAAGGATAAAAACTTAGAGTTTAATGCTTGGGAAATAGCTCATTTTAGATTATTAGGTGATGATAGAAAATTACCTTATGGTACTTCAGTTTTAGAAAAGATTAGGAGGATTTGGAAACAACTACTTTTAGCTGAAGATGCTATGTTAGTTTATCGTGTTACTAGAGCACCTGAAAGAAGGGTATTTAAAGTTTATGTGGGTAACATAGATGATGAAGATGTTGAAGCATATGTACAAAAAGTAGCTAATAAGTTTAAAAGAACTCAAACAGCTAACAATCAAACAGGTCAATTAGATATTAGATATAATACCTTAGCTGTTGACCAAGACTTCTTTGTACCGGTTCGTGACGCTAATGCTTCTAACCCAATTGAAACTTTGGCTGGGGCTGCCAATCTAGACCAAATAGCTGATATCCAATTTATCCAAAGAAAATTAGTTACAGCTTTAAGAATACCAAAACCTTTCTTAGGTTTTGAAGAGACTAATGGTGATGGTAAAAATTTAGCTTTACAAGATGTAAGATTTGCTAGAACCATTAATAGGATTCAACAATCTATGGTACAAGAGTTAAATAAAATTGCTATTGTACATTTATATATTTTAGGTTTCCATGATGAATTAGGTAATTTTAAACTTTCATTAAATAACCCATCTACACAAGGTGAAGTCCTTAAAGTTGAACAATGGAAAGAAAAAGTACTTCTTTATAAAGACCTTGTTAGTGCTATTGATGGTGGTTTAGCCCCTACATCACATACATGGGCTAAAAAGAATATCTTTAATTGGTCTGATGATGAAATAATTTTAGATTTAGAACAACAAAGATTAGAAAGAGCAGCTTCTAAAGAACTTGAAAACACTCCTGAAGTTATTAAGAAAACAGGTTTCTTCGATAAAGTAGATAAACTTTATGGTGAAACACCATCTAAAGGTGGTGAAACAGAAGGTGAAACAGAAGGTGAAGCTGGTGGAGAAGAATTTGGTGGAGGCTTCGGCGGAGGTGGAGGCTTCGGCGGAGGTGGAGGCTTCGGCGGAGGTGGTGAAGCTGGCGGAGAAACTGGTGGTGAAGCTGGCGGAGAAACTGGTGGTGAAGCTGGTGGAGAAGCTGGTGGAGGTGGTTTTGGTGAAGGATTTAGAAATGATGATGTAATAGATAAACTTTTATTAGAGGGTAAAAAAAGGAATGAAGATATACTCTTAATGACGAAAGGAATAAAGGATTTATTAAAAGAAACTGACTTTGATAATGAAGAAATAGATTTATTCTAAAAATAGAGCATATTTATTTTAAAAATATTAAAATGAATTTTGGTACTATAAAAGATATATTTACTTCTATCCTAGTTGAATCACATTTAAACAACGATAAGAAGGGTAAAGAGTTGTATAAAAACTTCCTTAAAATACTTAAAGAAAGTGAAACTCTAAGTACAGCGTTTATTGTTTATAAAAACATTGAGAGTAAAACAATAAAAAATGAGGTATTAGCTAATGAATATCTTAAAGAATCTATTTCTGTTTTTGATAAATTTAGAGGAGATAACTCATTATCTGTACAAACAAAAAAATTAATTTCTTTACTTGAGACTAACGGTATTGATTATAACTCAAAAGAAGTTAAACCATTACATGAATCCCTACAAAAATTAATCTCAACCAAAAAAGAGGCTAATAATTTAGATGTTATACATGAACATAAATATAATATTGTTAATTGGTTAACATCAGATAAAGAACCAATCTCAGAAAACGAAGAATTTATTAGACCTAATGTTGAACCTAATAAATTTTTAGAATTAGCTGTATCAAAATTTAATGAAAAATATTCTGAATTAAACGAAGAAGAAAAAAATATTTTAAAGGTTTTACGTGAAAATAATGAAGAAAAAAGTAAAACCTTAGTATTAGATTTAGTTAAAGAAACTGTAGAAATTATAAATAAACATTTAGAAAGCTATAGTGAAAATGTTAATGTTAAATCAAAATTACTAGAAACTAAGGATGTTATCTACAAAATGATTGAAAATAACGACAGTTCTAGTGACAAAATTTTAAAACTGTATGAACTAAAATCTAATTTAAAAAATGATTAATAGATTTCTTAACCACTTTGTTAGTTGTTTCGGATTTAATTGTACTACCGATTTTAATAATTCCTTTGTACATTCAAATTTATTAATGATAACAATCCCTTTTGCGGCTATTTCATCTTTAATTGAACAAATAATGGGTTTACATAGTTTAACTATAATAGCTTTTGGTTTATTAGTTATTTTAGAATTAATTACTGGTATAGTGGCATCAAAAAATAGGGGAGAAAAAATAGTTTCTCACAAATTTAGTCGTTTTGGTTTAAAAGTTTTTGTTTGGTTATCCTTATTGTTTATAACTAATAGCCTAAAATTAGAATATGAAGGACACAAAGATTTATTATCTATAACTACTTTAGGTATTTTCACATGGTTACACGATGCTTTATTTGTTTATGTAACTATGGAATATTTAATTTCTGTTTTTGAAAACATAAATTCTTTAACAAAGACAAAAAGTAAAAAAAAGTTTATAGATTATATAATAGATAAGTTAAAAAATTTTTCACCTTCAGAAAAA
>Ga0172362_10002282_pt1 | contig 16700 bp, 14 predicted proteins | sample LakKivs1_kivu2a2_FD_114534 | JGI IMG/M metagenome (GOLD analysis project Ga0172362, IMG submission 114534) | Sediment microbial communities from Lake Kivu, Rwanda - Sediment s1_kivu2a2 | ecosystem: Environmental > Aquatic > Freshwater > Lake > Sediment | place: Rwanda: Western Province, Lake...
CCACCACGTAAGAATATTTCTTGTGATAGTCCACTCCAATGTAGTGCATAGTGCCCTCCTTTAAGCTTTTGGCTCCATTTTAGCCTGGAGTTGCACTATGCTTTCATGTTACCTTTCATGGTACCCCTTTGGTATTCCCCCTTTGCCCTAGCAACAGGAAACACGTTTATTGTGAAGCCGTCCCCACGCGACCCCATAAGCCAGGTGAAGCTGGCTGAGCTATTTGATGAAGCCGGGATACCGCCTGGTGTCTATAACCTTGTCCACGGCGGGGCCGAGGTCAGCGGGGCTTTAATCAGGCATCCGGACATCAAAGGTATAACCTTTGTCGGTACAAGCAAAGTAGGTAAGGATATTTACCAGAAGTGCGGGGAGATGGGGAAGAGAGCCATAGTTCAGGGTGCTGCCAAGAATTTCATGATAGTCATGCCTGATGCCAACACTAGTGCTACCATACCTGCTCTCATGACATCCTTCTTTGGTAATTCTGGTCAGAGGTGTCTCTCCGGAGCTAATCTGGTCATCGTTAGTGAAGAAGACATCTTCTATAACAAATTCCTAGATGCTTTCGTCACAGCAGCTTCTAAGATAAAAGTAGGCTACGGCCTTGACGAATCAATCCAGATGGGGCCCATGCAGTCAGTTGATGGCAAAGAAAGAGTTCTGAGCTATATTGAAAGGGGACTTAGCGAAGGCGCAAACCTCGTTCTTGATGGGAGGCAGCCAAAGATTAGCGGTGACTATCCCGATACCTGCTTTATTGGTCCAAGCGTCTTTATCGATGTTAAGCCGGAAATGATCATTGCTCAGGAGGAAATCTTCGGCCCAGTGGCCGGTGTTCTGAGGGCAAAGGACCTTGATACGGCGATTGAGATAGCGAACCGCAGCCGTTACGGTAACGGGAATGCCATCTTCACCTCAAACGGCAAGAGTGCCCGGGAGTTCCAGTACCGTATAGAATCGGGGAATGTAGGCATTAATATCGGCATTGTGGCACCAATGGCATTCTTCCCCTTCGGTGGTATGAAGGAATCCTTTATGGGTATCCTCCACGGGCAAGGAAGAGACGTGATCCGCTTCTTCACCGAGAGTAAGGTGGTCATCCAAAGGTGGTTCTAGATGACCTTAAACACCGCATCCGAGGTAATTAGCCTCTCCCGAAAACTTGAAGAGGAAAGCAAAAGCTTCTACCAAGCTCTGGCCCAGAGACACCCTGAACTTTCCGAACATTTCCTCTCGTTTGCAAAGGAAAACGAGAAGTACACGCGAGAAGTGGAAAGAGTCTACTACGGGGTTATCACCGATGCCCTTGAAGGAGGCTTTACCTTTAGGATAGAGCCAGGCGATTACCGGATTTCAACGAAACTTCAGGAGGAGATAAGCCTTGCCAGAGCTATCGGTGCAGCGATAAAGATGGAAGAAAAGCTCCAAAAGTTCTATATGGATAGCGCTGAGCAATCAAAATCCTTGATGGCGGATATACCCCGAGCCTTTGCCCAGATTGTCAGAAAGAGGCAGAATAGGATTGAAGAGCTAAGAGCGATGGTAGTGATGAATTTAAACAGGCATGAGTTTAGAAGCAGTGTTTACTGACACCGAGAAGAGGGTGATAGATTATTGCGATAATAAGTTATGTGTTCAGCGGACTGAAGTTTTACGAAGAAGGATTAAAATGAAACTAGAAGGCAAAGTGGCTAGTGTTACTGGAGCTGGAGGAGGAATTAGCCGGGGTATTGCTCTCTGTCTAGCTGAGGAGAGAGCAGATGTAGCCACTCCGCTAAAAAGTGTGACCAAACGGGTCATATCGGACACCGACCTCCCGAGCGATGATTCTTAGGTCTGCCGCAACCTTGGGATTGAGCGGGATTCCTTGTCGGGCATAGAGTTCGGACTTCTCGAACTCCTTCTCGCCATGGATGTAGATTCGATACTGGCCCTCTGCTTTGGGGGCACCCTTCATTTGCCGCTGGAGATCGTCCATCGCTGTCTTAAATTCGTTGATGGGACGGAAACTGTCTACATTCCACGCGCCGAAGAAGTGACCAAGGTTAGCCGGCAAAGGCTTACCACCAGTGGTCTTTGGATAGACTGAAGTCGCATAAGCCGCACCCGAAAGAATGCCACAAAACACGTCTACCCACAGGGCTAAGCCATAACCCTTGTAGCCACTCAGCAACTCACCCTCGCCACCGAGAGGCAACAAACCGCCGCCGGCTCGCTTTCTAAGGTTCTCTAAGACTTTGTGCGCATCCTCAGTTCCTACACCACGCTCATCAGTAGCCCAGCCCATAGGCAAAGGCTTACCCAGCCGCTCGTATACTTCTAACTCGCCTCGGGTGACGGTACTGGTAGCCATATCCAAGACAAATGGTCGCTCTTTATCAGCGGGGGCAGCTACTGCTATGGGATTGGTGCCTAGCATAGCATCCCTTGCGAAGGTTGGCACTACTAAGACATCGGCATTGGTCATCGACATACCAATGCAGTCATGTGGTAATGCCATCATGGCGTAATAACCAGCAATGCCATAGTGATTGGAATTGCATACTGTTACAAATCCGGCGCCTGCCTCCTTAGCTTTTTGAATTGCTTTCTGCATTGCCCGATAAGAGACGGGTTGTCCCAATCCCGCTCCCGCATCAATAAGTGCGGTAGCCGGGGTTTCCCTGACCACTTTAACTACTGGTTTTGCGACCATCATGCCACTGCGAAGGCCGTTCACATATCTACGAAGGCGAGCGACTCCATGGCCTTCAATTCCTCGTAAGTCAGCCATTACCAGCACTTTGGCTGTTATACAAGCGTCTTCCTGCGGAACGCCCACATTCTCAAACACCTGAATGCAGAAGTTTGTCAGGGATTCCGCTTGAACAAGGAACTCGGCTGTGTCTGCCATCTTATCCCCTTTTTGGTTCCAGATATGCTGAGAGTGTATCATATATGACAAGGTTTCTGCCACTTATATTCTATTCCACGAAGATTAATTCCGCATTTGGTTGACATGAGCCACCATATCGAGTATTGTTGGCAAATCAAAGCCCAAAAAACTTTCTTTGTAAAAGGAGAAATGCTATGGAGAGAAAAGTGCAGAATGTAGCCATTATTGGTGCCGGGCTAATGGGCTTCGGCATCGGTGTTGAATATGCCCGTTTCGGATATAACGTGAGCTTCTATAACACGAAAAAAGCTACCAGCGAAGAAGCGATGAAACGGGCAAAGGAAGCCCTGGATTTAATGGTGAAAACAAGGCTCATAACTCGCGAAATGGCAAAGGCAACCTATAATCGAATTAGACCAACCATCGATATTGCTGATGCTACTAGCAGAGTTGACCTGGCTGTTGAATCAGTGCTCGAAGACCTTCCCCTAAAGCAGGATATCTTCGCCAAGCTTGATGAGATTTGCCCGCCGACGGTTATTCTTTGTACCGATACATCTGGACTCCGGGTGACGGATATTGCGTTAAAAGCAAAGCACCAAGAACGCATTCTGGCAACCCACTATACACAACCGCCCCATTTTGTACCGATGGTTGAGGTTGTTTCAGGGGAGAAAACAGACCCCGCACTGGTACCTTTTGTTGCCGACATGCTCAGGAAAATGCATAAGAAGGTAATTGCCATAGGTAAAGACTCACCACTATTCATTCAGAATCGTATTCAGGGAGCTATCGCACGAGAATGTCGGTCGCTTGTCGATGAGGGACTCGGTACACCGGAAGTGATAGATAACGTCATTACATTTGGCTTTGGCCGCCGTATGGGCTACACGGGTTATTTCAAGCGTCAAGACTTAATTGGTTTGAAATTAAGAGGCAGTCAGACATGGAAACCAATTGTTGAGCATGTGGAACGAGGAGAACTCGGCATGGAGACTGGCAGAGGTTTCTATGAATGGCCCAAAGAGAAGAAGGATAAATTCCTGGAATGGTACCACACTGAACTTATCAGGCTCATGAAGCAGGATATGGAAAGGGGGGATATTTAAAGACACATTTAGTCAGTTATGTGCAGTGGTATTCCAAGTTCTTTTAGCTTGGGGCAAAGAGGTGGGGATACATTTTTCGATAATCTTGCGTTATCCGTACCAATACTGATGGCTGGAATTTCTAGTTCCCCATTAAGGCTGCTGGCCATTACGTCCAAATGTTTAATTATTTCACCATGATGCTTTGCATAACAAAGCCGAACGATATGTCACAAAATGCTAATAATCCTGCTGGATGAGGCGAAGGTGTTCATAATTAGGCGAGGGTCATCTACACCGCCAAAAGCTGTACCAGAAGTTAGGAGTGTAGCTAATGGGCGTGGTTCTAATCCCAGGCTCTGGTGCCACAGATCATCTAAACCTTCCATATCAAAGCCATATACCTCGACCAAGGCGTCATCGTAAGGGCTGCCTTCCTTGAAGACTCCCAGCAATTGAAGCATCTTATCCTTACCATAGTCATGAATAAGAAAGTCAACCAAACTGTAGCTTTCGGCATAATAAAGGCTAGCCTCTTCAGTCTTAGCCGGAAAGCTTCCACATAAGCTCAGCACCGAGATAAGTTTATCTTCTAAGATTGCCTGACTTAGCACTGAGCTAAGGTCGCTTCTAAGGTTGCCTTCGGCATACATAGACAGCCCTTCATTAAGCCAGCTTGGCAAATCTCCATAGGGGTTGAAGGTCATCTGATATGTTACCAGGTGTGCTAACTCATGAGCCAGAGACCTCTTTCCCCAAGTGAGGTCACCAGTATCAACTCCAAGAGCTACAATGCCATATTCAGTAAAGGCAACACCACCTGTCCACTCCTGGGGGTATACCATAGCCCCACGAAGGTCTCTTGAGCTAGCATAAATGTAGACCCTGACCGGCTGTTCAAGATGGGCACCGGTATCCTTGGCTAACCTATCTAGCGTATCAAGCGCAGTGTCCAGTAGCTCCTGGGCAAAAGAGCTATCACCCGAGTACCAAAACAGGGTCACGCTGTCACTTGTTAAACTCTTCCATCCATAGCGGTCGTCATCGAATCTGAGGCTGTTCCAGCTAGTTTCCTTCTTATCCCCGGCGGTATTCTCTATTATCCACCTATACTCGATATCCGCACCCGGTGGCAACCCAGCCTTTCTCATATCCCACGTCCAGCTTACCCTTACCTTTGGCGCTGATGTGAACTCAGGTCTAGCCTCGCTTACCAGAGCGGCCAGGCTAATCTTTTCCACCTTGTACTGAAGGACTATATCACTAATATTGGCAGTACTTTGGACATCCAGACCAAAGGTAAGGGCTGCAGGAAAGTCCACGTTAATAGTTGTCGATGTGACCTCGATGCTGCTTTCGGCTTGAGTTGCGTTAGGCATACCTCTATTGAGTGACACATCTTTCCAAGTGAGGACACCCATTGGGGTGAGGACAAAGCCCTCAATATATGGCTTGACCAGCATATAATTCACGCCAAAATATATGGGCAGGCAAGCAGCATCGTTAACCAGTATCTGCTCAATCTGCTGATAAAGCTGCAGACGAGAGGTGACATCTTGCTCTATCCGTGCCTGCTCCAGCAACCCGTCCACTTCGGGATTGCTATACTCGCCGGTGTTTTCCTCACCTCCGGTATGAAACAGGATGTCCAGGAAGTTCTCGGGGTCAGGGTAGTCGGCAATCCAGCCTGACTCATATATCTCATCCTTCTCTTCCTTAAGCACTTGAAAATACGTTTCTGGCTCTAATTGTCTTACCTGCACCTTTACCCCTAGGTTTTTCTGCCACATGTCAATCAGTGCTTCATTCAGGTCTGATACTTCTCCGAGGCCAGAAGCGGTAAAGGTGATAGGAGGTAGATTGGCGACATCTCCATACTTTGACTCCCGAATTAATTCTTTTGCTCTGTCTGCGTCAAGGCTCAGCCCTTGTAAATTCTCATTGTATCCGGGCATGCCTGGGGGTAAGATCCCGTCGGCACGCCTTACCGCACCCTTAAACACCACGTCAATTACCTTATCTTTGTCTATGGCGTAACAGAACGCCTGCCGAACCCTGACGTCATCAAAAGGCGGCTTAGTCGTGTTAAAGCCAATATACCACAGGCTGAGCTCAGGAGCAGTAACTAGCTCCTTACTCAGGGGATTGGTAGGATCAAGCACACGCTCGATATCGCTTAAGGAAACGTAGGTAACATCGGTCTCATCCGTTTCGTACATATTCATGGGAATCCCACCCCATAGACGGAACACAATGTACTTGACCTTAGTTAACTCTCGGTAATAGATATCATTTTGCTCTAAAATGAATAGTTCATCTTCTTGCCATTCCCTGAATCGGAAAGGACCAGTTCCGTTGGGATTTTGCCACCACTTATCACCAGCCTCCACATTGGTCTGGTCGACGACAAAGGCCGGTGAGTGGGTGAGCTTAGCCAAGAAATAGGCTTTAGGTGCATCAATGGTAATTTGGAGGGTGTAGTCATTAATAACCTTTACCCCGCTTATCTCCGTTGCCTCTCCATTCAGCATCTCCTCGACGCCAACAATATCACCTAGATATGTCTCAGCAGTTGGAGAATTAGTTTCGGGATTACAGGCACGCTCCAAGGAATATTTAAAGTCACCAGCTTTAACCTCTCTGCCATCATGGAACCTCACACCCTTGCGCAGGTAGAAGGTGTAAGTTGTACCATCCTTGCTTACCTTCCATTTCTCAGCTATGTCAGGGACTACCTGAAGGTCTTGGTTCAAGGTAACCAGACCACTAAATATCTCCCTAATATAACTCCCGGATGTTTCTTCCCTGGCTAGTGCTGGGTCAAGGGTTATGGGACCGGTATCCCACATGGTTAAGCATTCCTTTCGTGAGATGCCAAAGGGACGGGGTTCTTCCAATTGAAAGCTGGAGGTAAGGTTATCTATAGAAACCTGGTTAGCATCAAAATCGTCTTTGAGGCTGAATGCCAGAATTTCAAAGACCTGCGTGCCCCGAATTATACATACATATTTGCCCTTCACCTCATAGTCCTCTTGCGGAAACATGTATACCACTTCGTACTCAGTGGTACCATCTATTAGGGTAATCTCCTCTTCAGAGATTATTTGGGAGCCTGAAATCGCCTCCACTTCCTCAATCAATGAAGACGCTTGTTCTTGGCAAGACGTCACCTCAGTGAGATAGCCTAAGAAAACACGCACTATTGGCAGCCCGGTAAACCCCTTTATCTCAATGATAGGGGCTCGCTCCCCAGTCTCTTCCATTGCCCAAGAAGTGGGATAACTAAGGGAAAAGCCGTAAGTGCTGTTTCTGTAGAAGCCTTTCTTTACGGTGAGCACCTGGCTCTGCCCGCCGATTTCTACATCATAGTCACCAGCCTCATCTTTGCCAATATCAAAAGTTAGAGTCCGCGTCATCCTCGGACCCAGCCAGATGTCCTGTCTTTTCACCTCTATCCCATCAATGGTGAGGCTTGCGGTATAGGTACCTTCAACGTCACCAAGATTCTCCACATCGGCTGCAACTGCGACCAGCTCCCCAATCCCGGCTTCAGTCGGTGTGATATTGAGCGAGGTCACTTCGAATTCCGCAGGCGCCTTGCAGGCAGAAGGGATAATCACTAAGGCAACTATCAGAATAGCAACAACGCACTTTATCATCTTTCTCATCGATCTTTAACCTCATCTATTAGAATTTGAGATCTTGTCACCTAAAGTATAGCACCTTGGTTATAGCAGTTGTAATGGTGAACCTAAAGCGTGGCGCTCACTATGAGTTTGACCAAACAAGCGAAAACACAAGCCTGGATTCGCTAGATACTGATATTATGTAATTATAGAAGACCTATTAAAAAAGGGGGGTGAAAGTGAGCCGCCGAGGAATCGAACCTCGAACCGGCTGATTAAGAGTCAGCTGCTCTGCCAATTGAGCTAGCGGCCCACATGTGACCTCAGTTTAGCAAACCTTACCACCGAGCGCAACTACCACTGAGCAGACAGACCATGATGGGAATAGTAGAAAATGAATAATAGGGGATAAAAAATCCAGCGACTTCTATCTACATATCAAGGTTAAGGAGTAACCTTGTTGAATTCTGGGTTCCCCCACTCCCTATTTTATTCCTGCCGTAATTCTGGCTAGCTCCCAGGAATATTCATAAAGGTGCATACCTTTACTCATGGCAATTATTTCTCCATCACCAACTCCTATCTCGCTGGACATATATTCCTTTAGAAGCTGAATGGCAGCTAAGTTAGATGGGAAGCCAGCCCATAAATCCCACGACCTGAAATAGACAAAAAAGTGAAGCCTATTATCATGGATCCTGGTATCTATCCCCCTCAGGCACGGCGGGTCTGATAGAAAAATTGACTGGCTATCACCTACCGCCATAAAAGCCTGATTAGTATTATAGCCATTCTCCTTATACATCTTAATTACTTCAGAAATCTGCTTCTCTAAATACTGGCCGTAGGTATATTGCTCTCCCTCGGCTTTATGTGCTGTCATAAGGTAAGGAAGGTAGTTCTCTATATATTCCATAGAGGTAGGTGATGGCACCCCCTGTGGCACATCGGGTATTAAGGGTCTTGTTCCTGGATTCTTGATTTGGACAACGACAAAATCAAGCTCTTTACGGTGCTGGCCAGTGTAGCTCCCCCGGTCAATCTTATACTCACGTCCTTCAGTTAAGGTCTTGCGCAAGCAAAGAAACCATGCCTCAGAAAGGTCTCTGGCTGTTATTTTCTCAATATTCACGCTGTGAAAGTCTCTCTACCGCCTCTTCTTAAAGATGTTAAAAAACTTGTCCTCATATTCATCAAACAGGTTCCAGCGGTCAAGTTCAGCTTTCAGCTCACGAGGTTCACTCTCGCCCCGTGAAACTTTTCTAAAAAGCTCGTCAATCCTTAATCTGGCATCAACCGGGATACCCCTCCTGTCTATATCTAAAAGTCCTCTAGAGCCCATTTGCCATAGGTTATCGCGCAGGGAGTTTCTGGTCGTTTCATAAATGAACTTCATCAATGAAACGTCCCAAAATTCATCTTCACCCTTAATAATAGAGGTTAGCGGGTCACCACGCTTATTAATCTCCGCATTTAACTTTTCTACTACTGATAGCAAATTATCAGATACAATGTTAAGCTCTTTAGGCTCATTCTTATAGGTATAAAACATCCCTGGGGCATCGGGGCCGTGTGCCTGAATTAACGCCTCAAAGTATCTTCTAGCCTCTGGGCTAAACCCTTCAAGTCTAGAAAGGTAATATGGCGTTACAATCCGGGGCCTTTCGGCAATTACCCTACCCTCCCTAACCACTGTCTCGGTAACATTTTTTACCAGTTCTGAGTAAACCGGTTCAGTAACCAAGTAGTAGTATATGTTGGTGGTGCCAAAGGTAGCTAGGCTCTGCTTAGGTGCCCTTAATATCTCAGTGTGCCTAACTGCTTCTCTAATCCTCTCATCATCAATATCCATTAGATTCCTCTTCAAGCACCAGCATTACAGTCTAAGCTATGTTTGATAGCTCCTGCTTGTACTCATCTAGAAGCTTAAGGTATTGCGAGTCTAGCTGAGCTTGTATTTTGCGCCATTCCTCTTGAAACTGTGGTTGTTTTTCCACATCTATCCTGATTCGCAAGGATGAGCCTAGTTGCTGCTGAATTGCCTGCTGTAGTTTGGCTTCAAACTCAGTCTTTAATGATTCATAAGCCTGCTTTCTCTGCTGCTCTCCCTGCCCAGTATAATGATTAAAGATGTGCCTCATCTTGCTGCAGGTATTTTCTACAGCCACCTTATCATCCTTCAGGTTTTTTAAACCTTCCATTGCCCGTTTGTTGTTTCTCTTGGTTAAATCATTCCTGGGGAGGCTAATATTTCTAATTAGTATATCGTTGGCACCCTCTATAACATACTTTCTGGCTGCTGTCTCATACTGGTTCAGCTCGAGTGCCAGATTACAATCCTGTTTAAGGTATCTAGCCGCCAGTTTTTCCCCTTCGGGGACATATTTCCACTTCAGGCGCTCCTCATCAGTTGCCTTGCCTAACTTTTCTATCTTTTCCATAGCTATCTCAAGAGCACTCTTTACATCACCCATCTAGGTCCTCCAGCCATGTTTTTCAAATGTTATTATTAACATTATACCAAATTGTGTAAAAAGCCCAAAAGGAGAACGAACCATATTGCCTCTTTTATCGGGTATGCTCTTACTCTAGGTTTGGTGCGTTTAAAACCTCAAGCATGTTGTAGTAGAGGCCCTGTTTAGCCAAGAGTTCCTGGTGCGAGCCCATCTCAGCGATTTTTCCTTGCTCAAGGACTATAATACGGTCAGCATCAGTCACGGTGGACAGCCGGTGGGCAATAATGATGCAGGTACGTCCTTGAGACAGGTGACGAAGTGATGCTTGCATAATGCGTTCAGTATTGGTATCCACATTGGAGGTGGCTTCATCCAGTATTAAGATAGGTGGATTAGCTAAGATTGCTCGGGCAAGACAGACAAGCTGGCGTTGCCCGGCGCTAAGGTTACTACCTCTCTCCCCGACTTGAGTGTCATAGCCTTGCTCCAAACGCGTAATTAAGCTATGGACGCCAGCCGCTTCAGCCGCCTCGATGACCTCCTCGTGGCTAGCCTCAGGGTGTCCGTATCGAATGTTGTCCTCTATGCTGCCGGAAAAGAGAAAGGGGTCCTGAGGTACAATACCTATTTTTCGTCTTAATGACTGCTGGGTGACCGAACGCACATCGTAGCCATCGATAGTTACATTACCCTTTTCCGCCTCATAGAAGCGGGCAATAAGGTTTGTCAGGCTGCTTTTGCCAGCCCCCGTCCGTCCTACCACCGCTACTGTTTCTCCGGGGTTGACGGTTAAGTTTACATCGTGAAGCACTTCTACACCGGGCTCATAGGCAAAGCTAAGATGATTAAACTTTACCTCACCTTTTATTGTGGGTAGTTCAATTGCGTTAGGACTATCCTTAATTTCAGGCTCGACATCGAGTAGTTCGAAGATGCGCACTCCGGAGGCCGTAGCCCGCTGGAGTTCAGTATACATCATGGTAAGTTCGAATACAGGGCGAAAGAAGTTCTGTATATAGAGCAAAAAGCCAATGAGAACACCAGGACCCATTTGTCCTTCCAGAACCTGATATCCACCGAAAACCAGAACCAAGCCAAAGGCAATGCCGCTCAATATATGGACGGCAGGGGCGATGAGTGCTTGCATCCTGACGGCATCTATGTTAGCGCCTAGATGTGCCTGATTTACATTGCTAAACTCCTCAAAGCTTTTTCTCTCACGGGACAGACTCTGGGTTACTCGCACCCCGGATATGCCCTCTTGAAGCTGAGCGTTGACTACGGAGATAGCCTGCCGCACCTTAATGAAGGCACGGCGAGCAAACTTCTGCCATATGACCATTACTATGCCTAGCACTGGCACCACGGTAAGAGTAAGCAGGGCTAATCGGGCATTCATTATAATCATGATGCAGGCTATTCCCGCTAGCGTCAAGACACTAGTTATAATGCTAAGGATGTCACTAGTAACAAGCTCTTGCAATTGTGATACATCATTTTGCACCCGGGACATGAGTTTGCCCACTAAATGGCGGTCGAAGAAATTCATCGAGAGCCGATGTAGGTGGTCAAACATCTCGGTGCGCATTCTAAAGAGAATCAATTGGCCAGCATAGGCTAGGAAGCGGGTTGCCATATATTCACCAGCCCATACTGCCAGTGCCGCCCCGATATAGAGGATGGCAATGATATTAAGTCCGCCAAGGTTACCCTCTATTATGAAACGGTCAGTGGCTACAGCCACCAGATAGGGCAGAGCCAAGGCAGCTAAGGAACGTATCACCGTCCCAGCGGCCCCCAGAGCTAGCCATGATTTGACCGGAGCTATGTATTTGGGTAGCCGTGATATAACCTTGCTGTCATATACTTTACCCAGCACCTCATCTTCATCGAAGGCGCCATGAAGGTGACCGCCCCCGCCTGGATAACCACGAAACATACTTGCTCCTTTTTAACCCTCCTCAGGAACCTGAGCTATGGAGAGTTTCGAAAGTTTTCTCCCGAGCCTTGGGTATCTGCGAGTTGTAAATCATAGGTTTGACGATAAAGACCATTCTTAGCCATAAGTTCGTCGTGTTTGCCCATCTCTACTATTCGACCCTTGTCGAGCATCAGGATAAGGTCAGCGCTCTTGATGATAGGCAGGCGGTGAGTAATAATGAACGTAGTCCGTCCCTTAATAAGCTTTTCTAGAGCCTGACGGATGAGATGTTCAGTTTCAGCGTCCACGCTAGAGGTAGAGTCATCCAGAATAAGGATACGGGGATTCAAGAGCAGGGTGCGAGCTATAGCTAACCGCTGCTTCTCACCGCCAGACATAGTAACACCTCGTTCTCCTACCCAGGTGTCATAGCCATTAGGTAAACTCTGGATAAAGTCGTGAAGATGGGCTGTTTTGGCTACAGATATTATCTGCTCCGTGTCAGCATTTACTGCACCATAGGCAATGTTATCCCGAATGGTGGCTGAGAATAGAAAGACATCCTGTTGCGCTATCACCACATTCTTGCGTAGTGAAGCTAGAGTCACGTCACGGATGTCAATCCCATCAATGGTGATGCGTCCGCTACTGACGTCATAGAACCTACAGAGGAGGTGGACTATGGTGCTTTTACCGCTGCCTGAGCCTCCCAACAGAGCCACCAACTCACCTGGCTTCACGCTAAAGCTGATATTATTAAGTACTGGAGCCATTGAGTTGTAGCTGAAGCTGACGTCTTCAAAGGAGACCTGTCCCTTTACATGGCCTAACTCAATGGCGTTGGGTTTCTCTTGGACTGGCGACCGGGTATCAAGTATTTCTAGGATGCGTTCCCCCGCTGATACGGTGCGAGAGAATATATTTACCATCATTCCCAGACTGCGTATAGGCATCGCCAGCATACCTAGATACAGAATGAACTGGCTCAGGTTACCTATGGTGAGGCTTCCGGCTATCACCTGGCGGCCACCATACCACAGGATAAGAACTGTAGGTAGGGTTGTCAGAAATACCATAAGGGGTATATTGAAAGCTCTAAGACGAGCACCTTTAATTTGTTCGTCATAGAGCAATTTTGCACCGGTAGAGAATTTTTGGCTCTCTTCCTTCTGGCGTGAGAAAGTCTTTACTACTCTTATTCCGGTAAGGCTCTCCTCCAGAGTAGTGCCCGTAACTCCCATTAACTGCTGTATTTTGAGCCAGATGGGGCGGAGATGGCTGCTCATGAAGATAGCCCGCCAAGCAATAGCCGGCATAAAGGCCAAAGTGAGCAGTGCTAGCTTCCAGTCCATCGCAATCAGGATGTAGGAAACTGCAGTGGACATGGCAAATATCTCGATTATGCCCAGCAAGCCCATCCCAATGAACATGCGTACCGCTTCTACATCAACGGTAGCCCGTGACATAATCTGTCCTGTCTGAGCTTTATCGTAATAGGCAAAACTCAAACTTTGCAGTTGGTTGTAGAGAGCATTCCGAATGTCATAGGCCGTTTTTTGAGAGGCAACCTCACGAAAATAGCGGCTCCCATATTCAGCGACACCCCTCAAGGCACTGGCACCAAGTACTATCCCGGCTGCCAGCCAAAGGAAACTGCGTTCCCCAGCGCCAAGCACAGTATCAATACCCTCACCGAGCATGCGAGGTATAGCCAGACTGGAGACAGTAGTCGTTACAAGGCATATAAAGGCGAGGAGCAACAGCCACCAGTATTTTTGGGCAAAGCCCATTAGTCTTAATAGAGTTCTCATTTCACACTGACTTGATAATTGTATCATAAATTTTCCTTATACCACTACTTTTTATACCTCGTGATTGCTTCGGGACGGGATGCAAAGACTGCTCAGGTATATAATTTATGTTTACTGGAATAAATGCTATAATTTATTTGTAGTATCCATCTTATTAAGCAGCTATTCCTTATGGAGAAAGACTTCGAAATCATAGACCATACTGCTGATGTGGGCATCATAGCTTATGGTGCTGACCTAAGTCAGGCATTTGCCAATGCGGCTAGAGCTTTGTTTAGCCTGATAACTGAGCTTGATGATGTGGAGGAGATTTTGCATCGAGATATAGAGCTCGCCGCCCTGGATCAAGAAAGTTTGCTGGTAGAATGGTTGAATGAACTTATTTACCTATTTGATACTGAGAATATTGTTTTTAAGAGGTTTGATATTACCAAGCTTAACAATACACAGCTTAAGGCTAGGAGCTACGGAGAGAAGGTAGATAGCTCAAAGCATCGTTTAAAAACGGGGGTCAAGGCAGCTACTTACCATATGCTAAAGGTTGATAAAGGTAATGGTTGCAAGGTCCAAGTATTATTTGATATTTAGCGGAGAGAAAGATGCCAGCACCGTGGCAAGAAATACTGAAAAAGATAGACGACTACCGCTGGGAAATCCCACAGAGTTATAAAGAAGGGATGACAGTGCCCGGTCTGATCTTTGCCAGTGAAGCGATGCTCAGTCATATCTGGGAAGAGCAGGTTTTTCAACAAGTAGCTAATGTAGCTTTTATACCCGGTATTGTTGACCATTCGCTGGCTATGCCTGATATTCACTGGGGCTATGGCTTCCCTATAGGTGGAGTAGCTGCTACCCGCGTGAGAGACGGGGTGGTATCACCGGGGGGGGTGGGGTTTGATATTAACTGCGGTGTCCGATTGCTACGGACAAATCTTACTGAGGAAGAAGTGAGACCTAAGATTGAACAACTAATCGCAGACCTTTTTGTCAACATCCCTTCCGGATTAGGTTCTACGGGTAAGATAAGGGTGAGCGAAAAAGAACTAGATAAGGTTCTAGTAAAGGGTAGCTATTGGGCGATAGAAAAGGGCTATGGTGAGGCAAAGGACATCATAGTTACTGAAGAGTCAGGCGGTATGAAGGGGGCTAACCCGGACAAGGTAACAAGTAAGGCTAAAAAACGTGGTATCCCACAGCTAGGCACTCTGGGCTCCGGTAATCACTTTCTTGAGGTAGAGGTAGTGGACGAAATCTATGACCAAGAGGCAGCTATGACTATGGGTATCGGTGAGGTTGGGCAAGTGCTTGTTTTGATTCACACTGGCTCCCGAGGCTTTGGCCACCAAGTCTGTAGTGATTATGTAGCCTTGCTAGGTGGGGCAGTAAAGAAATATGGTATTAACCTGCCTGACCGCCAGCTTGCCTGTGCACCAGTGTTATCACCGGAAGGTCAGGATTACCTGGCAGCTATGGCCTGCGCGGCTAACTATGCCTGGACTAACCGGCAGTGCATCACCCACTGGGTTAGAGAATCCTTTGTCAAAGTATTCGGCAAGAGTCAAAAAGAACTAGGTCTAGAGCAGATTTATGATGTAGCTCATAACATTGCTAAGATAGAAGAATACACCATTAAGGATAAAAAACTTGCCCTTTGTGTTCACCGTAAAGGGGCGACTAGAGCTTTCCAGGCGGGACATCCTGATATCCCTGATGTTTACCGGAATATAGGTCAGCCAGTTCTCATTCCCGGGGATATGGGGCGTTGCTCCTACGTGGCACTGGGCACAGAACTAGCTATGAAGGAAACGTTTGGTTCTACCTGCCACGGTGCCGGGCGGATACAAAGCCGCGCCGCAGCTAAGCGTACTCTTCGAGGGGCTGACGTTGTCAAAACACTGGCCGCCAAGGGGATTACCGTCAAAACAGACAGCATGGGTTCACTAGCTGAAGAAGCCTCTGAAGCCTATAAAGATGTAAATGAGGTGGTTGATATAACCCATAAGGCAGGCATCTCCCATAAAGTAATTAGAGCAATACCTATGGGTGTAATTAAAGGATAATTTCTCGGCTTTCCCCTTGCTTTTGCCTGCCTCTAAGTGTAAAATGAATCTCCGAGGAGAAGAGATGCCAATTTACGAGTATTTTTGTCCAAATTGCCGGAACAAGTTTGAGCTGCTCCGTTCTATAAACTGTGTTAATGAGGCTGCCTTCTGCCCCACCTGCAATGCCAAAGGGCAGAAGCTTCTCTCAACCTTCACCTCTTTGTTTAAAAACTCTGAAGGTGTATCCACCCCCTCAGAGGGATTTAGCAAATGCACTGGCTGCACCGCAACCAATTGCTCATCCTGTATCTAAGGAGATTTTCGGATAGTTTCAGCATTAAAGTAAGGAGAGAGGTTAATATGCTAAGAGAGAATATTGAGAGAGTCTTAGAAGAGATAAGACCCTCTCTTCAAGCCGATGGCGGGGATGTGGAGCTGGTAAGCGTTGAGGATGGGGTAGTGAAAGTAAGATTCTTGGGAGGGTGTTCAGGATGCCCTTTTAGAGCTATGACCCTCAAAGCCGGGATAGAACGCTACCTTAAGGAGAAGTTGCTTGAGGTGAAGGAGGTTATTTCAGTATAGCTCTATGTATTTCAAAAATGCCATTGACGCCATAGGACATACCTCGCTAGTAGAGATGGCTCAGATGAGCCCTAATAAAAAGGTAAAAATTCTAGCCAAGCTAGAAGGGCAAAGCTTGGGGGGAAGTGCTAGCATTAAGGATAGGGTAGCAAAGTATATGCTCCAAAAAGCGGAGCAGAGTGGGGAATTGACTAGGGGCAAGACCATCATCGAAGCCACCAGCGGTAATACGGGGATAGCTCTAGCTTGGCTGGGACATAAGCAGGGTTATAAGGTTACTATCGTCATGCCCGATA
>Ga0172362_10002283_pt1 | contig 16698 bp, 14 predicted proteins | sample LakKivs1_kivu2a2_FD_114534 | JGI IMG/M metagenome (GOLD analysis project Ga0172362, IMG submission 114534) | Sediment microbial communities from Lake Kivu, Rwanda - Sediment s1_kivu2a2 | ecosystem: Environmental > Aquatic > Freshwater > Lake > Sediment | place: Rwanda: Western Province, Lake...
AAGGGCTTGGCAGAATGAACGAAATGGGAAAGAAAGCAAAATAAATTGGCAGTTTACAACAAAAGATGCACGGATAAAACTTAAAAGACTTTATCCGTCAATTCAAGCTTAACATAACACTAGAATAGAAGTTGCACCTGGTTCATTTGCTGAATTCCTTCGTAATCTTCCACTTAAACCGGCAGGATCACCAGTTAAGCTTTATAATGGAAAGGAAAAAGGGAATAACTGGGTCTATGGTGCAGTCGTGGATTTACCAATTGGGGATAAGGATTTACATCAATGTGCGGATGCAATAATAAGATTGAGGGCTGAATATCTTTATAGTCAACGCAGGTATGATGAAATTCATTTTAATTTGACTAACGGATTTCGTGTAGATTACTCAGAATGGATGAAAGGCAAACGCGTCATTGTTAACGGAAATCAAACTTTCTGGAAACAATCTGCCACTCCATCGAATGCATACGAGGACTTCTGGCATTATCTTGAATTTGTGTTTAATTATGCTGGAACCCTTTCATTATCGAATGAGTTAATCCCTATTTTACCTGATCAACTGACAATTGGAGACGTCTTTATTAAAGGTGTATCTCCTGGTCATGCCGTTATCGTTGTTGATGTAGCAGTTGATTCCACAGCGAATAAAAAAATATTCCTTCTTGCACAGAGCTATATGCCAGCTCAAGAAATCCACCTTTTAGCAGACCCATATAATAAAACGATAAACCCTTGGTATTCTGTAGATTTTGGTGATCAACTCAGGACGCCAGAGTGGATATTTGCCAAAAAAGAACTAAAAAGATTTTAAAAGGCGCCATACCAAGGCAGCAACCGATCATGCCAGTCAAAGTGATCCAAAGTAAACGAAATGAAAGAAACTAATAAAGAAACGAGTACTAACAGAAAAACAATCTGAACCGGCACGTTGGCTATTGCCTGCCATTACAAATAATCCCAGCACATGTACCCATGATAAAAAATTTACTGCTTTTCCCACTCTTGATTTCCATATCTTTTACTTCATTCGGACAATGGGAATGGACAATCAATTTTGAAGACCCTGATGTTTTCGACAGGATCTTCATCGATACAACTGCCAATCCAAATAATATCTGGCAAATTGGTGAACCGGCCAAATACCTGTTCAATAGCGCCTATTCACCGACGCATGTCATCATTACCGACTCCGTGAATCCATATCCGGTCAACGATACATCCGGTTTCGTAATCACTCATGTGAGATATGGTGGTGAAGGCCTTGCAAATATTTTACTGCTCCTTGATTTCTACTTTAAAATGGATTCCGACACTCTGACCGATTTTGGAATGATTGAAATGTCGGTTGATAATGGAAATTCATGGATAAATCTGATGACAGATGACACATTGAATATTATTAACTGGTATCAACCAAAACCCGCATTGACAGGAACCATTCACCAGTGGACCCATTTCTCTGCCGACCTTTCAGGTTACACTTATTATCTTGGCTATTCAGATACGCTTCTCTACAAATTCACTTTCATTAGCGACGGCAATCAGACAAACAGGGAAGGGTGGATGATCGATGACTTCCTCTTTGAAGATGAATGGGAGGGGATCAAGGAACATCGTTATGATAATATGATTACGGTCTCTCCGAATCCCGTTTCCTATCACTTGTCAATAATTAAAAAAAGAGATGGCCATAATGAGACTGTGGAGGTTACGGATCTACATGGACAGGTAATTTTGAAAATTCCGCATTTTAAAGGAGAACCCATTGACATCCGGTCACTAAAACCGGGTATGTACCTTCTGAAATACAGCGATGCAGAAATCATGGCAGTCAGGAGATTTGTTGTGATTCATTGATCGTTTGCCGCGATGCAGCTGTAATGCTCCCGTGATTAAAAAGGTTTTTAAAATTCGGTTGAATTTTTTTCTTTAACTTTAGCGGTGCATTTACAGGATTCCATATTAAATACATTAACTTAAGGAGCCATGAAAAAAATTATACTTTTCCTGCTTGGCGCGGCTTTTACCCTTGGTCTCACGGCCGGACCCGTCAATGTGGAGCAGGCAATGAAAATCGCGAGGAATTTTTACCTTCAGAGTGCCATGACCCAAACGTTGCCGGGATCAGATCTGGTGCTGGCTTTCACGGTCAGATCAAAGGATGTGGCTCTGCCCGACGGGCAGGATACACCTCTTCTGTATGTTTTCAATATCAACCGGTATGACGGTTTTGTCATTGTGGCTGCCGATGATGCCGTGGTGCCGGTGCTCGGCTATGCCGTCACGGGTACTTTTAGCGAAGCGGAGGCGCCGCCGGCCTTCAGAAAGCTCATCGAGAAATACAAAAAGGAGATCATACATGTCATTATCAATAACTTGCCGGCGGGAGAAGAAATACAAAACGAGTGGGCGAGGCTTGAGAGGGGCGAGGCCATGTTTCCGGGCAGGGCGACCGAAGGCGTCAATCCGCTGGTGACCACACAATGGCCGCAGGCACCCTTAGTCAACGACTTATGCCCTTATGACATCAATGCCGGTCCTGACAACGACTATCACTGCGTCACAGGGTGCCCGGCGACAGCCATGGCCCAGATCATGAAGTTCTGGAATTATCCCGCCACCGGCACCGGTTTTCATTCTTATAACCACAACACTTACGGCACCTTATCGGCCAATTTTGCCGCCACCTCTTATAATTGGGGCGCAATGCCCGATCATGTCACGACTTACAATGAAGCGGTAGCCACATTGATGTTCCACTGCGGCGTGTCGGTCGAGATGGACTACGGCCCCACCTCCAGCGGTTCCTATGTCATCATCGACGGCTCCCCCACGCCCCAGCAATGCTCGGAATACGCCTATAAAACCTATTTCGGGTACAACCCCAACACCATCCATGGCTACTTCAGGGATAATTATTCCGACACGCAGTGGGACAACCTCATGAAGACCGAGCTGGATGCGGGGCGGCCGGTGCAGTATGCCGGCTTCGGGCAGGGCGGTCACACCTTCGTGGCCGACGGCTACGATAACAATGACATGTTCCACATCAACTGGGGATGGGGCGGCTATGCCGACGGTTATTACTATCTCAACGCCCTCAATCCCGGCGAGGGTGGCACCGGCGGCGGCGCGGGCACTTATAACGAAGGGCAGCAGGCCGTCATAGGCATACAGCCCAACAGCGCCGCACCTGCAGGTGATCTGACCGTGTATTCGCCCATGACCGTCAACAACAATCCCATCGGGTATACCGATCCCTTCAGCGTCAACGTCGACATTGCCAACATGAGCTCCACCACTTTCCACGGTGACTTCACCGTGGGCGTCTTCGATACCCAGGGCATGTTCGTCGATTATGTGCAAATATATTCCAATATGACGCTTGAACCCGGGAATCATTATGTGAACGGGCTGACATTCACCTCATGGGGCATCGTCGCAGCCATACCGGGCCAGTACATCCTGGGAGTCTTATACAGGCCCACGGGAGGCGACTGGGCCATTGTCCCGCCCGGATCTTACAACAACACCCTAAGCTTTACGGTGGTCAGCCAACCCAACAGCATCAAGCTCGATGATGACCTTATCATACAGGACAATCTCATTATCGTGGGGCAGCCTGTGACCGTCACCACATCCATAAAGAATTATGGCATGACACAATTCTCAGGATCCATATCAATGGATTTGTTTGACATGGAAGGCATGTGGGTAGCAACCATACAACAATACAATGGGGTTAGTATTTCGAGCTATGGAACCTGGTCGAATGTCATTTTCTCTTCATCCGGAATATCCATCCCTCCCGGCAATTATTACCTGGTGGCAATGGATTGGGTCCATAACACACCACCAGATGAATGGTTAATTGTTTCCGGTGACTATTATCCCAATCCGATTACCGTCACCGTTGCCAATCCGCCTCTCTCACCTGATGCTTTTGAACCCGATAACACGGTCGACGCCGCATACAATCTGTCCGTCAGCTTCTCGGGCAATTCGGCCGACGTCAACACCACGGGTTCCAATATCCACACCGGCGACGACCTGGATTACTACCGCCTCAGCCTCCCTTCGGGTTATGATTACACCATTGCCGCCAGGGTCCACGACAGCTATAACAGCGGCAACGGGAACACCTATACCTGCGATGTCATGTTTGCCTATGAGTGCAATGACGTCTGGTCCGACACTTACGACGACATCATGCCCTCGGATATCGTCATACATAATGGCGGCACCCTGATATTCAACGTGGCGCCTTACTTCGCCGGCGGGACGGGCACCTACCTCCTCGACATACCCATAACCCGCACACCTTCGGGCGGGATTGAAAACATCATTCCGCCGGATCACTTCAGTGTCTTTCCTGTGCCGGCCGGTAACGTGCTGAGCATTGTTTCGGAACAGAATGAAACCGTCAAGAGCATAGAGATACTTGATGTTTTGGGTCAACAGGTGGTGAAGATTGAATATCATGCAATGCAGGAGTCCCGTTTTGAGGTTCCGGTCGGGAAGCTGGAGAAGGGCGTGTACCTGATCCTCATCAGAACGAAAAACGGCCTGTGTGAAAAGAAATTCATCAAATCATGAAAATAAAATCATCCTTCAGCTATCTGTTATTTATAACGGTTATTATTTATATGGGCTGTTCCTGTTCGTCGTCCCGAAAAACACCTTCAACCGTCGCCGCCGGAGATGATAAGAGCGGGTTGGTCACACCCGATTTCAGGGCCGGTCCGCCGGCAACGGTATACAAAACGAGAAACGATTACCGGACGAACGTTCCGGTCATCTTATCGGATGATAAGTCCAGGATCGTTTCATACCCCCATCCAAAGGATCTTTACTATAAAGGTGAATTAGCTTACCCCACCGAACTCGCCGACGGCTACCTTTTAGACAACCGCGGCATCAATGCCGATGTCGCTTTTCTGAAGATGACATACGAAGAGTTTAGCAAACTCGGTGAAGCGCCCCCGTTAGATTCCCTCTACTCCCTGATCCTTGATAAAGATCCGTTGCTCGAATTGTACAATTGCGGCAACCGGTATGCCTTCAAAAACGAGATATCGGACCTGAATCAACTGATCAGGAACAAGGAGCTGGATAAATGCAAATGCCTGGTCGGTAAATAAACGGAAATCAATCATCGGTTATATGGATATTGAATTAAGAGACCGCTTTCTGACCTTGTGGAAGAAATATTTCGGGGAAGCTGAGCTTCCCATTGTATTTTATTACACCCATGGCGATGGCGGCGCCGAGAAGGCTGGAAAAGCCGTCGTGTGGAGTTGCCTGATATGTGAGCTGGCCCGGGTGCGGAACGGGGCCTCCGTCGTTTATGGCCGTCAGGCCGTGGCCTGCGGCGGTGCCAGAAGGTATCTGGGATATACTACCAAAATGGCATCCGGATTCGAATACTTCCTCTCATGCGGAAATCGGAAGACGGAAGGAGAACGCTACATCCGGACACCGGAAATGGTGAAGGAGATCATGAAGAACATCGAACCCATGGACATAGGCAGTAAACACATCGTCTTCAAACGGTGGGATAAACTGACGGAAACGGACGAGCCTGACGTCGTCATCTTCTTCGCCAAGCCCGATGTGCTGTCAGGCCTGTTCACGCTGGCCAATTTTGACCAGACTGATCCTAACGGCACCATCACGCCCTTCGGCTCGGGATGCGGCAGCATCATCCACCATCCTTATATTGAAAGCAAGACCGAACGTCAGCGGGCCGTCATCGGCATGTTCGACCCCTCGGCACGCCCCTGCGTACCTCACGATATTCTCACCTTCGCCGTGCCCATGAAACGGTTCGAGAGAATGATCGGGTACGTGGAGGAATCCTTCCTGATCACTGAATCATGGTTGGTGGTTAAAAAAAGAATGTACAGGGAAATGAAAAATTAATCTTTTCTGGTCACACGAAGAGCCACTGAGAAGACACAGAGTTCCACGAAGAAATAATAATCTTGTCTGTGTTCTCATTTGACAGACAGATGTAACCTGCTTTTTACCAGCCCGTATATGAACCTTGAATATCACAACTGAATGGTATGCTTTCCAATATCCTTGACGCATTCAGAATCACTATTGTTGTGGTGGCTTTCTTTTTCGGTTATAAAATAAGCTTTACCGGTGGCTATCATCCCGCAGCCCAGCTGCATCTCATGATCCCTCTTGTCATCATTGCCATTGCCGGCATTTCGGGCCTTGAAGGCCTGTTGTTTGGCAAAAAGGCGGCCGAAGCAAAAGGTTTTACCTCAGACCGTAATTACCAGAGGCAAACCGACTTGGCCATGCTTTCCTATACTGTGGTGGCCCTGATTGTCTGTATCTTTAACTGGGGTTTGCCGGCAGAGCTGACTGTCTTCTTCGCTTTTATTTGTGAAACTCAAATTTTAAGAACGTAGTGAATTAAAATTTGTAAGTTGAATCCCGCCTGTGGCGGGACCGGAGGCGGAGGGTATAATACCCAGCCCTTTGGGGCGGAAATTGGGTCCAGGGTACCGCTGAAGCGGCATTTCGCAGGCTCAACTTGCCCTGGGATACATACCCGTGATTAAGCGGTGAATTTTGCTCATGCAATTAATTTGTTGTATGAGGTATTCGCGAACTCACTGCGTTCGTTTCTTTGTTACTTTCTTTGTTTGGCAGACTAAGAAAGTAAACCTGACGTCCAAAATCATTGAACATCATATCATAAAGCAGTTTCAGCCAGACTAAGATACAGGGCACGGCCTTAAGGACATAAGGATATATAAAACTATCCCTTAATGAGTGGGGAATGAGATCGGTCGGTGACAGGATGGTAAAAACAAAGACCAGTGATAGCAAAATAATATTGAATGTGTTGGGTTTCTGAGCTAAAAACCAGATCATGATACCTGAAACAGCGATGACGTAGGTCGGTGACTCGGCCCTGTAATTGAAGATAACGACCCATATCAGGATAGAGGCAAGAAACATTAAACGGTACCGGTATTGTTTCCACTGACCGAAACGTACCAGAGGAACCAGCAATAAAACAGCTCCTGCCGTCAGGACTATGTTCTTGGAAGGTTCAAGACCAAACCATGACTTGAACCATCCCATGACCGACAGACCGGTTGAAACGGAGCGGTCATGGATCAACAGGCTTCCCCAGCTTTCATAAAGATGGATAAGATGTGAAGGCGTCACGGCAATCAATGGCAGGATCCCAAGGAGAACAAGACTCACCAGCACGTAAGCGGCAGATCTCAGTTTACGGGGATAAAACAGAAAAAGTAAAAGGGCGGCGATTCCGAAAATCTTGATATAGGCTGTCAGGACAATCAGAAGAGCCGCCGGGAACATCTTTCGTCTCTCCAGTGACTGAAAAGCAATAAAGATGAGGCCTGCCATAAGACAATTGCTCTGGCAGTTCTCTACGGAGGTCAGGGCCTCCAGTATGATAAAGCCTACCGCTGCCAGTCTTATCCATTCTGATTTAAATGGTAGCCTTGTGAGGGCAAAGGTGAGGATCAACAGGTTAAGAACATTCCATAGTGCAAGACCGGCAAGGTCGGGTAGGATGGCGAAAGGAGCCATCAGCAGGGCAAAGGTAGGGCTGTATTTGTAGAGATCCCAATACTCAGAAGGATATGCCTGGTACATATCTTTTTGTTGTATCAGATGAGAAAATGAGGTTTTGAAAATGAGGTAGTTATTATAATGAGCATAGGATTTTATCCCATAAGAAAATGTGCTGTGTTCGAGGTTATAGTTTTGAATTGAGATGACTAAGGAGATACCTATCATTAAAAGATAAAGGTACTGAGGTTGGGTAATTTTCTTTAACGCATTAAGTTGCATAAAATAAAATACCTGTTGCCTAACAATTAAGTAAGCCGATCTACATATTTACCGGCCAAAGGTTATATTATGGGCAAACTTATGAAATAATTTTATCCGGCAAAGGAACTGAATTAAGATACTTATTTGGATGGGATCACGGTTTCAGATTTATACTGAACCATGTTTTATTTGTGAAACTCAAATTTTAAGAACGTAGTGAATTAAAATTTGTAAGTCGAATCCCGCCTGTGGCGGGACCGGAGGCGGAGGGTATGATACCCCGCCCCTTGGGGCGGAAATTGGGTCCAGGGTACCGCTGAAGCGGTATTTCGCAGGCTCAACCTGCCCTGGGGTACATACCCGTGATTGATGTCTAGGATTATATAGGGGGGCTTATCGGGATTGTTTTTAACGATTTTTTTCGGCCCATGCATCATACTCCATGATGATCTTCACCAGGTCATCATGACGGTACCCCGGTTGCTTATCTGCAATCTCTCCTTGAATTTCTTTGGTGATCTGAACCGTGTGATTGAAGAAATAAAAAGAGTACTCAGGAACCGGGGTGCCTTCATCTGCAGCATTCCTGTTCCGGAGAGAAATCTGAAAGGAAGCACGATCCATGGAAAGCTGTTTTCGGAGAACCAATTGAAAGAACTCTTTGCGATGAATGGTTTCCGGTTTACCGCTTATAATCTTAAAAATGGCGCGCTGCTTTATTTTAGGGCTGTTTTTAATGATTAATTTTACCCCGGCAACTTTCCTTATTTTATCGAAGCCAAATTTGAACGCAACATCCCCTTTGTTTCTGAGGGCTCCTCGATGACCATCCCGTTTTATCGGTGCTAGCTCGGATATGCCGGTCATGAATCTGGGAGAAAATAAAAAGAAATATTATAAAATGGGTAACCTCCTCGAATTCAAAATGGATTACATGGGCGCCCTGCGCATCATCAATTCGAAGTACATTGAGAAAAGGGTGACGAGGTAGTTGCAGGTTGCAGGTAGAAGATGCCTGAATAGAGTTAACCCGAAGACCTGCAGACCCGCAGACCTGCAGACCTGCCAACTGAATATCCCATGCCATAATCAAAAAAAATTCCCCCATTTTGAACAAAATGGCCGTTTAAGACATTAATACCGAATAAGAATTTGGTATATTTATCATATTATTCCTGACACGTTCAACTGAAGGCGTTTTTTATCCGGTTATAAAATAAGAAACAACCATACACGGTGTATATGCTCACAAATCTGACCATTGTTTTCTGGCCTTTCCTTGTTTATGCCGGACTTGTGGTTATAGTTGCCGGAGGGATGATCGGATTATCGTATGTCATTGGTGAGCACCACAGCGGTAAATACACCGGTGAGCCTTATGAGTCGGGTATCCCGCCCACCGGCAACGCCCGTCTGCGCTTTTCCTCACATTTCTACCTTATCGCGATGTTTTTTGTCATTTTCGACCTGGATGCGGCGTTCATCATCGCCTGGGCCGTGTCGTTCCGCGAACTCGGCCTGCCCGGGTACCTCGGCGTCATGGTCTTCATAGGAATACTGGTGGTGGTGCTGGTGTATGAGATCAGCACCGGGGCACTCGACTTCGGCCCGCAGGGGAGAAAGATATTGAAATATTCAAAACGACACAGATGAAATGGACGGTACATAAAGCGGATGAATCGTACATGATGACGGATGTACCCCTCATCGACATGGCGGTACAGCGTTCTGTCCTCCTCACCCGCCTCGATGACATGATCGCCTGGGGCCGTAAGAACTCCATCTGGCCTTTCGCCTTCGGCCTCTCCTGTTGTTTTGTCGAGATGGCCACCTCCATCACCAGCCGTTACGACATCGCACGCTTCGGTGGCGAGGTCATCAGGGGGACACCGCGTGAAGCCGACATGATGGTTATTGCCGGCACCGTTTTCATAAAGATGGCCCCGGTCATCAAGCGGCTGCATGATCAGATGATGGAGCCGCGGTGGGTCATCTCGATGGGATCATGCGCCAACTCCGGCGGCATGTACGATATCTACAGCGTGGTGCAGGGCGTCGACAAGTTTCTCCCCGTGGATGTCTATGTCTCGGGTTGCCCGCCACGTCCCGACGCCTTCCTCGAAGGCCTGATATTGCTGCGCGGCGTCGTGGGCAAACAAAAAAGACCCCTGAGCTGGATGATAGGCCCCCAGGGCATCACACAACCGGAGAAAGGCAGCATGAGAGACCTTAAGATGGCAGAACGCAGTAAGATGGGCAGGTTGAGGCCCATGGATGAAGTCTGAAACGATATTATAACCCGGTAAGGACAGAGAATAGCCGGTCAGACCGGGATTAAAAATATTTTAGGGATAACACCGACAGCCAATTGTCAGCAATGATTGAAGATACACCGGTCATCTCAGCTTTGAATGCCCGCTTTGGCACATCTGCCGGTCTGTGGCAGCAACCCACCGCCGACGGCATCTCCACCCTGTGGGCAGATAAAGACCGGGTCGCTGACCTGTTGCGTTATCTCAAGCATGACATATCCCGGCCCTTCATCCTGCTTTACGACCTCACCGCCATTGACGAACGGCGCCGTCAGCACCGTCATGATGAACCGGCCTCCGACTTCACCGTCGTTTACCATCTGACCTCCTTTGAGCGTAATGAAGATATACGCATCAAGGCCGCCCTCAGCGGCGAGTATCCCTCCACGCCCACCATCACCGATATCTGGCCCATGGCCAACTGGTACGAGAGGGAGGTGTACGACATGTTCGGCATCACCTTCACCGGCCATCCCGACCTGCGGCGTCTGCTGATGCCACGGACATGGAAGGGTCATCCCCTGCGTAAAGAGCATCCCACCCGCGCCACCGAGATGGGACCTTTCAGCATGGATGACAGGAGACGTGAGGAGGAGGAGTTCTACCTTCATTTCAGGCCTGAGGACTGGGGCCTGAAACGCAAAAGCGAGGACACCGATTTCATGTTCCTCAACCTGGGTCCGCAGCACCCCGGCACCCATGGTCTGCTGCGGCTGGTGCTGCAGCTCGACGGCGAAGACATCGTCGACATTGTTCCCGACATTGGCTTCCATCACCGTGGCGCCGAGAAAATGGGCGAGCGTCAGTCATGGCATACATACATACCTTATACCGACCGCATCGACTACCTGGGTGGGGTGCTGAACAACCTGGCATACCTCCTCTCCGTGGAGAAGCTGGCCGGCATTCAGGTTCCCGACCGCGCCAACGTCATACGCCTCATGCTCAGCGAGCTCTTCCGCATCGCGAGTCATCTCGTCTGGCTCGGCACTTATGCCCAGGATCTGGGACAGATGTCGCCGGTGTTCTTCACCTTTAACGACAGGGAACGTATCTTCGACATCACCTCGGCCATCACCGGCGGCCGCATGCATCCCTCCTGGTTCAGGATAGGCGGCGTGGCACACGACCTGCCCAAAGGATGGGATAAGATGGTTCAGGAATTCCTGGATTACATGCCACGGCGCCTCAGGGAGTTCGACAGAATGGTGATAAAAAACAGGATATTCAAAGAAAGAACGATCGGCATTGGCGTCTATACCACACAGGAAGCCATCGAGTGGGGTGTCACCGGCCCCGGCCTCCGTGCCACAGGCTTCAACTGGGACTACCGCAAGAAAAGACCCTATTCGGGCATCGAACAATTTGAGTTCGACATCCCCCTGGGTAAAAACGGCGATTGTTACGACCGGGCGCTGGTGCGCATGGAGGAGATGCGCCAGAGCCTGCGCATCATCAGCCAGTGCCTGCACAACATGCCTGCGGGACCTTATAAAAGCGATCATCCCCTGGCGACACCCCCACGCAAGGAGAGGACCATGCATGATATCGAAACGCTGATCACACACTTTCTGAGCGTCACCTGGGGACCCGTGATACCGCCGGGTGAAGCTATGATACCCATCGAAGCGGCCAAGGGAAGCAACGGCTATTACTTAGTCAGCGACGGCGGCTCGTCGGCCTATCGCTCGCGGATCAGGACGCCTTCTTTCCCGCACATACAGATGATACCATACATCAGCAGGGGTTACACCATCCCCGACCTGCTGTCGATACTGGGTGCGCTTGATTTTGTGCTGGCTGACCTCGACAGGTGAGCGGGGGATAAAGATGAAAGAAAAAATGAACATAAACGACAGAATATAGCATGCTGACGGACGAAGAGAGACAGGAAATACTGGATGAGACCAGGCTCTATCCTTACCCTCAGGCTGCCTGCATCGACGCCCTGATGATCGTGCAGCGCCACCGCGGATGGGTCTCCGATGAGACCGTCCACGACGTGGCCGTCATTCTCGATATGCACGACAATGAGGTCGACAGCATCGCTTCTTTTTACACCAGGATATACCGGCGGCCCACAGGGAGAAATATCATCCTTGTCTGTGACAGTGTGAGCTGCATGATCATGGGTTATGAATCGGTTTATGATCATATCTCTGAGAAATTGGGCATACGCTTCGGTGAGACCACCCCTGACGGTAAATTCACCCTGCTGCCCGTCACCTGCCTGGGGGTATGCGATCACGCACCGGCCATCATGATCAACGATGACCTGTTTGCCGACATCACGCCCGCCGGCATCGATGAACTGTTACAAAACTATGACTGAAACAGCATGGAAACACCGCTCACGCAATACATCAAACCGGGGCAGCCGCCGATGACGTTCAGAGAATATGAACGCACCGGGGGCTATGCCGGTGTGCGCAAGGCGCTGAAGCGGATGACACCGGAGGAGGTCATTGCCGAGGTTAAGAAAGCCAGGCTTATGGGCAGGGGTGGCGCCGGTTTTCCTGCCGGCGTGAAGTGGGGTTTCATGCCCGGGAAAAGTGATGCCGCTCCGTTACATTACCTCATCTGCAATGCCGACGAGATGGAACCGGGGACCTTCAAGGACCGTTATCTTCTTGAAGGCAACCCTCATCAGATGCTCGCCGGCATTATCGTGGCGGCTTATGCCATCCAGGCCGAGATCGCCTATGTCTTCATACGCTGGGCATACAAGCAGTCAGCAAACACCGTGCGCAAGGCCATCGCTGAGGCCTACGATGCCGGCTTCCTGGGAAAGAACATACTGGGCTCGGGCTTCAGCCTGGATGTCCATGTCCACATCAGTGCCGGCCGTTATATCTGCGGTGAAGAAACAGCCCTGCTCAGCTCCCTGGAAGGTAGGAGGGGCCTGCCCCGTGCCAAGCCTCCTTTCCCGCCTGCCAGCGGTCTCTTCGGCAAGCCCAGCAATGTGAATAACGTTGAGACACTGTCATGGCCTGCCCATATCATTGAAAAGGGCGCCGACTGGTTCCTGGGTCTGAGCCTTAGCGACGAGGGCGGCACCAAACTGTACGGCGTAAGCGGCCATGTCAGGAAGCCCGGCCTCTGGGAGCTGCCCATGGGCACCACCGTCCGTGAGCTGCTCATGGAACATGCCGGCGGCATGGCCGAAGGCTATAGCTTCAGAGGAGCACTCCCCGGCGGCGCCTCAACCGATTTCATCACCGCCGACCACCTTGACACCAGGATGGACTTCAAATCCCTCACCACCGTGGGAAGCCGTCTGGGCACCGGCACCATGATCATCCTCGACGACAGGACATGCCCTGTCGCTTTCGTACACAACCTCGAGCGTTTCTTCGCCTCGGAGAGCTGCGGATGGTGCACACCCTGCCGCGAAGGACTACCCTGGGTTGAAAAGATATTACTTTCATTGGAACAGGGAAAAGGACAACCCGGTGACCTGGATATACTGCAGTTCCATACCTGGTATTGCGGCCCCGGAAACACCTTCTGTCCACTCGCCCCCGGCGCCATGGAACCGTTGCAAAGCGGACTCAAATATTTTCGTGAGGATTTTGAAAGGCACATTAACGAAAAACGATGCCCCTGGAGGAAACCATGATAAAGATTCAGATCGACGGCACATACTATGATGTCAAGCCCGGCACGAATGTGCTGGAAGCCTGCCAGGCCCTGGGCCTCGATGTGCCTTATTTCTGCTTTCATCCGGCCCTGGGATCCGTCGGTGCCTGCCGTCTGTGTGCCGTGAAAAAATATGCCAGTGCCGACGATAAGAAGGGTACGATCGTCATGGCGTGCATGGAGCCGTTGAAAGACGGTCTGATCATCTCGGTGGATGACCCCGAGGTGAAAGCCTTCCGCGCCGCCGTCATCGAGGGCCTGATGACCAACCACCCCCATGACTGCCTCGTATGCGACGAAGGCGGCGAATGCCATCTCCAGGATATGACGGTGATGTCAGGCCACAATTACAGGCGTTTTACGTTCAGGAAGAGGACTCATAACAACCAGTACCTGGGCCCCTTCATACAGCACGAGATGAACCGCTGCATACAGTGTTACCGTTGCGTTCGCTTTTACAGGGATTATGCCGGCGGAAAAGATTTCGACGTGTTCGGCGCCAACAACCGCGTTTACTTTGGCAGGTACGAAGATGGCATCCTGGAGAATGAATTCAGCGGCAATCTTGTGGAAGTCTGTCCTACCGGCGTGTTTACCGATAAAACCCTGAAGAGTCATTACTCACGGAAATGGGATCTCACTCATACCCCTTCGCTGTGTGTGCACTGCAGTGTGGGATGTAACATCATAGCCTCAGAACGCTATGATTACCTCCGGCGCATCATCAGCAGGTACCATGGCCGGGTGAACGGATATTTCATTTGCGACAGGGGCCGCTTCGGCTATGAGTTCGTCAATGATAAACAGCGCTTGAGAAAGATCATGGTCCGTGAGACGAAAACAGGCAAATTAAAGGAAACAGATCATGACACCCTGACCACCGTTCTTAAGCAAGCGCTTGTTCATGACAGGAAAATCATCGGCATCGGATCACCGCGGGCTTCACTCGAATCCAACTTTGCCCTGTCGGTACTCACCGGTATGGAGAATTTCTACCATGGCCTTGGTGCCAATGATTTTAACCTGGTGAAGACAGCCCTGCATATTTTAAACAATGGTCCGGCCCATACGCCTTCACTTAAAGAAATGGAACAGGCCGACGCGGTTTTCATTGTGGGTGAAGATGTCACCCATACGGCGCCGATGGTGGCGCTGGCGTTACGGCAGGCCGCCCTCAACAAGCCTTCGGAGAAGGTGACGGAAATGGGCATCCCGTTATGGCATGACAGGGCCCGTCGTGATGTCATACAGGATATGAAAAGCCCCTGTTTCATCGCCACACCTTATCCCACCAAACTCGACGACATTGCCTTGGAGACCTGCAGGGCTGCTCCTGATGACATCGCGGTGCTGGCTTTTGCCGTGGCCCACATCCTGGACGGGAAGGCACCCGCACCCGAACAAACTGACAAGGAAACGGCAGAATTGGCTCAGACCATAGCCACGGCGTTAAAAGAAGCCCGGCATCCTTTGATAGTCACAGGCATACACAGTGGTTGCGCAGCATTGCTGCAAGCATCGGCCAATGTGGCGTGGGCGCTGGCATCGCTGGGGAAGACGGTGAATCTGAGCATGCTGTTGCCTGAATGCAACAGCACCGGCCTCGGCATGATGGGCGGCGGCACCCTTGAGGATGCCGCAGAGGTCATTCAAAGTAGTGAGGATGTCACGGTGATCATCCTCGAAAACGAACTCTTCAGGAGGGCAGGAGAGAAGACCGTCGGCAGGATTTTGCATAAGGCAGGGCGGGTCATCGTCCTGGATCATCTGTTGAATGCCACGGCACGGAAGGCAGATGTGCTGTTGCCTGCCGGCACCTTCGCCGAGGCGGAGGGCACCCTCGTCAGCAGTGAAGGCAGGGCACAGCGTTTCTACAGGGTCTTCCCCCTCACCGGGCCTGTGCAGGAGAGCTGGCGCTGGATAGGAGAGATGATAAAAGTGAGGGACGACAAAGAACAGGTGCCCTGGCCTGACTTCGATTCTGTGGTTAGCGCCATGACGTCCGCCCTGCCGGTTTTCACCGCCATCAGGGGACATTTTCCTGATGCCGCCTTCAGGGTCGTCAATGAGAAGATACCGCGGCAGACTTTGCGTTACAGTGGCCGCACGGCCATCCATGCTGCCGTTAACGTGAGCGAGCCCAAACCGCCCGGCGACACCGACTCGCCCCTGGCCTTCAGCATGGAAGGCAACAGTGACCACACACCGTCACCGCTCATCGCCTTTTACTGGACACCGGGATGGAACTCCATACAGGCTGTCAACAAATACCTTGAGGAACCGGCCGGAGCACTGAAAGAAGGCAATCCCGGCGTGCGGCTGATAGAGACGACCTCTGACCGTCGTTTTACCTATTATCCTGTGAAAAGCTCTTTATTTCGGCCACGGCAGGGTGAATGGCTCCTCGTCGCCGCACACCGCATCTTCGGGTCGGAAGAGCTGAGTGCACAAAGCCCGGCCATAGCGGAACGGATACCTGCGCGTTTTATCATGGTCAACAGCGAGGAGGCTTCACAGGCAGGATTTAAGGATGATGAAGAGGTCCATCTGATAGTAGATGATACTACATTGAAACTGAAACTGAAAACCAGTCCGGATGTAGCCTTAGGCGTCGCCGCTGTGGGGTTCAACCTCCCCGGCATGCCGTGGCTGCCGTTACCCGGATGGGGTAAAATCATGAAAATAAAGACGGAAAGATAAATCTATGAAGTATGTCCTTATTGTCATCGGTGTTCTGGTCATTGTCCTGGCGATAGCGGCCGGCCTGATATGGGTGGAGCGGCGTCTGCTGGCCCTGTGGCAGGACCGTTACGGCCCTAACCGTGTCGGCCCTTTTGGGCTGTTGCAGGTCGCAGCCGATATGATAAAGATCTTCTTCAAGGAGGACTGGGTGCCTCCTTTCGCCGACAAAGTGGTA
>Ga0172362_10002284_pt1 | contig 16698 bp, 19 predicted proteins | sample LakKivs1_kivu2a2_FD_114534 | JGI IMG/M metagenome (GOLD analysis project Ga0172362, IMG submission 114534) | Sediment microbial communities from Lake Kivu, Rwanda - Sediment s1_kivu2a2 | ecosystem: Environmental > Aquatic > Freshwater > Lake > Sediment | place: Rwanda: Western Province, Lake...
ATTGCCGCTTTAGCCGATTTAAAAGGAAATATTCTAAAAACAAGCCGGGGTTCTTCTTGTCATCCCAGAAATTTTGGTTTAAAAGTAGCTATCGATAATCTTTGTCAGACTATTTTTGAAGTGCTACCAAAAAAAGGAAAAATTTACTCCAGTTTTTTGGGCCTACCGGCCATGGAAGAGGAGTTTAAGTTTAAAAAAGAAATTATCAAAAAAGAAATCTTAAAACATAAAGAAATCTCTCCTATTTTTGGTTCAAAAATGCTGATTGGTAGTGATCAGTTAGTTGGTTTTAGAACTGGGACCAATCAAAAAGAGGGAGTGATGCTTAATGCCGGTAGCGGTAGCGTTTGCCACGGTTGGACAAAAGGAAAAGAAGTTAAGACTTGCGGTTGGGGATATTTAAGCGAAACCGGTTCGGGATTTTTCATTGGCCAAAGAGGATTTCAAGCCCTCTGGAAAGAATTAGATGGTCGAGGTCCTAAAACCCTGATCACCAAATTGATTTTTCAAAAAACGAGAGCCAAAACCAAAGAAGATTTAATCTTTGAAGTTTATTCTCAAAATCCAGCCAAGATTATTACTTCTTTTTCAACCTTGGTCGGTCAGGCCGCTCAAAAAAAAGATAGGGTGGCCAGAAAAATTTTAACTGAAATCGGTCAAGAATTAGTTCTTTCAGCCCAGACAGTCATTAAAAAGCTGGATTTTTCCAAAAAAGAGTTCCCCCTAGTTTTCATTGGCAGTGTTTTTGATTCAAAATTTCTTTTATCTTTTGTAAAAAAAGAAATTAAAAAAATAGCTCCCAAAGCTCAATTTATCAGATCGAAAACAGAATTGGTGGTTGGTGCCGTAAGGTTAGCTTTAGAAAATGGAGATTAAAAAAATCTCTCATAAAAATTATCAAGAAATACTCAAAAAAATTATAGTCCTGGTTAAAAAAGGAAAGATTTTAGTTTTGCCGACCGATACGGTTTATGGTTTAATTTGCGATGCCAGCAATAAAAAAGCAGTTAGAAAAATTTTTAAAATAAAAAAGCGGCCAAAAACGAAAGCACTGCCAGTTTTTATTAAAAACATCAAAGAGGCTAAAAAATTAGCCTGTATTAACAAAAATCAAGAAAAACTTTTAAAAAAAGTTTGGCCGGGCAAGGTCACAGTTATTTTAAAAAGAAAAGATTATTTACCAAAGATTATTTTTGCCAACCAAAAAACCATTGGCCTGAGAATTCCCAAACAAAGACTAATCAAAGATTTACTCGAAAAAACAAATTTACCCCTCATCGGTACTTCGGCCAATCTTTCTGGCCAGCCTGCTTCTACGAAAATTAAAAAAATAATTTTTCAGTTTAAAAATAAAAAAAATCAACCCGATTTCATTTTTTCAGTTGGTGATTTAAAATCCTCAAAACCTTCCACCATTATCGATTTAACTTTAAAAAAGCCTCGTCTGATTAGAAAAGGAGATGTTGTTTTAAATCAAAGTGGGCGAGGTGGGAGTTGAACCCACACGAGGAAAAACCTCATACGGTTTTGAGCCGTACGCGTATGCCATTCCGCCACTCGCCCGATTCTTTTTAAGTTTAATCATTATTGCGGTAATCGTCAATTTGTCTTTTCAAAATCGCAGTCTTTATTTGAACATTTAATTTTGTCTTTTTTTATTTCTACCAAAATTGACTTGCATTTAGGACAATATTGACCAGTCGGTTTTTGCCAAGAAGCAAAATCGCATTTAGGCCAATTGGAGCAGCCGTAGAATATTTTTTTTCTTTTGGTTCTTTTTTCAACTATTTCTCCGTTTTTACATTTTGAACATTTTATTCCTAGGTTATTGCTTTTTAAACTTTCGGTATATTTACATTTGGGAAATTTAGAACAGGCATAGAATTTTCCAAATTTTCCCCAGCGAATTAATATCGGGGCGCCGCATTTTGGGCAAATTTTTTCAGTAGTTTCTTGAGCAATTTCTTTTTTTGAAACTTCTTGGTATTTCTTTTCTAAATTTTCTTCAAAGGGAAGATAAAATTTTCTTACTACCGGCACCCATTCTTTTTCGCCCTCGGCGATTTCGTCTAAATCTTCTTCCATTTTAGCCGTAAAACCTATATCAACAATTTCGGGAAAATGATTTACCAAAAGGTCATTAACCAAGTTTCCGATTTCAGTTGGCTTGAATCTCCTAGACTCATCTTTTTCAATATAATTTCTTTCTTGAATAGTAGAAATGATGGGCGCGTAAGTAGAGGGACGACCGATTCCATTTTCTTCCAAGGCTTTAATCAAGCTGGCTTCGGTATATCGAGGAGGAGGTTGGGTAAAATGCTGACTGGGAATTAGTTTTTCCAATTTTAAAACTTCATTTATTTTCAAATCAGGTAATTGATTTTCTTCAAATTTTAAAGGATAGATCTTTAAAAAACCTTCAAATTTTAAAATTTGCCCACTGGCTCTGAAGGTATAATTTTTTTCTTTTTTGGCCAATATTTCAATTGAAGTCGAATCGAAAATGGCTTCGGCCATCTGGCAAGCAATAAATCTTCGCCAAACAAGGCCGTAAATTTTTAATTGATTTGAATCAATTATTTTTTCTAAAGATTGCGGTTTTTTATTGGGATAGCTTGGTCTGATGGCTTCGTGAGCCTCTTGAGCTACCTTAGACTTGGTTTTGAATTTTCGGAATTGATAATAACTGGCACCATAATTTTTGAGAATGAATTTTTTGGCTGTGGCCAGAGCCAGATTGGAAAGATTTAAAGAGTCAGAACGATGATAGGTGATATAGCCTTTTTCATAAAGTTGTTGGGCGATTTGCATCGTTCTTTTGGCTGAAAAATGAAATTTTTTCCAGGCTTCTTGCTGAAGAGTACTGGTGGTAAAGGGCGGCAAAGGATTTCTTTTTGTTTCTTTTTTTTCAATTCCGACGACCTGATATTCGGCTCCTTTTAAGTCAGCGATAATTTTTTTGGCTTCAGTCTTGTTTTTAATTTCCAGTTTATCCAAAATTTCCCCTTCTTTTTTAGTCAAAATAGCCAAAAAAGAATTTTTTGATTGTGTTTTCTTTTTCAATAAAGCTTCAATGGTCCAATATTCTTGAGCAACAAATTTTTCTATTTCTCTTTCTCTTTCAACCACCAACCTGACCGCGACTGACTGAACTCGGCCCGCTGACAGCCCGCGAGCCACTTTTTTCCACAAAAAAGGACTCAACTTGTAACCGACGATTCTGTCTAAAATTCTTCTGGCTTGCTGAGCGTCAACCAAACGTAAATCTATTTTTCTAGGATTTTTAAAAGCTTCTTCGACAGCTGATTTGGTAATTTCGTGAAAGACGATTCTTTGATAATTTTTTTTGCCATCTAAATTTAGAATCTGAATCAAATGCCAGGCAATGGCTTCTCCTTCCCGGTCGGGATCGGTGGAAATAATAACCAATTCTGATTTTTTTACTTCTTCTTTCAAAAGCTGAACATTTTTTTTGGCCTTGGGAATGATAATATAGTTTGGCTCAAAATCTTTTTCAATATCAATTCCCAATTTATTTTCCGGCAAATCTCGGATGTGGCCATAAGAAGAAAAGACCGTATAGTTAGGTCCCAAGAATTTTTGAATTGTTTTTGATTTGGTTGGCGATTCAACGATAACTAAATTCATAAAAATCAGCGAGAAAGAGAAAAAACATTTCCTCCCAAATTTCTTATCTTACCTTTTATTTCCAAAATGGCAAGACTGCCAGCTACTTTGGCGGCTGGTAATTTTGTTTTTTCAATAATCTTATCAACCTCCAAAGCGCTTTCTTTTAAAGATTCTAAAATGATATTTTCTTCAATTGTTTCCCCTTCTAATTTAATATCTTTATTTTCGACTTTTGAAAAGCCCAGATTCTCCAAAATATCATTGGCTTCTTCAACTAAAGTTGCTCCATTTTTGATTAAGTAGTTCGGGCCTTTAGAGTTTAAAGAATGAATAGGGCCGGGAATGGCAAAGATTTTTTTGCTTTGTTTTTTAGCCCAAAGGGCAGTGTTTAAAGAACCGGATTTTTCTTTTGCTTCGACAACCAAAACCCCCAAACTTAAGCCAGAAATAATTCTATTTCTTTGAGGAAAGGTGAATTTAGAACCGGGAGTACCAGGCGGATATTCCGAAATTAAACAACCATCATTTTCCAAAATTTTTTGAACCAGATTTAAGTTTGACTTGGGATAAATTGATTTTTCGTCAAGCCCAGTTCCCAAGACAGCAATTGTCCTCTTTTTTCTTTCTACTGCGGCTAAGTGAGCGAAGGTATCGATGCCGGGCGCCAAACCAGAAACAATGGTTAAATCATTTTCGGCCAATTGACCGGCAATTTCCAAAGAGATTTCTTTTCCGTAATGAGAACAGAGTCTGGTACCAACAACGGCAAAGCAATTTTCCCTTGGCAGAATTTTGCCGCGAAAATAAAGAGCTTTTGGAGGGTTTTTAATTTTTTTTAAAATCCCTGGATAATCTTTGTCTTCAATTGAAATTTTTTTAATTTCGCTTGACATTTTATTATTTTAAAATAAAATAAATTCAGAAACTTAACAAGCTTAAATGGTTTTTATACGGAGGTGGAAAGAATGAAATATGTATTTTTTGACGATAGAAGTTGGCTTTTAGAAAAAGAAGTTCCCAAAATCTTTAGCGCGTTTTTAGTCACTGTCGGGTTTTCTTTAATTCCTGTCGCTGTTATCATTTTAACCTTTTTAGCACTTTATCTTTTTAAAGCTCCGGCAATTTTATTTGTAATTTTTGCTATCGGATTTACTATCACTGCTTCAGTTCTTCTAAACTATTTAAGACTCAAGGAAATACACCATTGGCTTAGAAATTTTTTCGACATCATTAAAAAAATATTTCAAAAAAACAAAAACACTAAAAGTAAGCACTAAAAGAAAAAGGGTGGCAAAAAATGCTGCTCTTTTTACTTTTTGACCTCTTTCTCTTTAGGGCTTAGAATAGATTCAGTAATTTAAAAATAAGAAGTTGGGAGAGGAGGATAAAGATGAAAAAAAATAGATTTAACTTATTACCCAGGCAACTTTCAAAATTGCATCTTACCAACGAGGAAAAAGAACTGCTAAAAATCGAAGATTCCTATGAATTTGGCAAACAACTTGCATTTTATTTAGTCAAAACAATTGTAAGACCAGCATTAGAAAAAGCTATTACCACAAAGCCCATTAATGAACAAGGAGGTGAATGATATGGTTACTTATAACGAAAAGGATTTTCACAAAAGACAGATTGAACATCAAAAAATGATTAATGAAATATTAGAAAAAGACATAATTGAGCAAAAGAATCTTGAGAAAAGAATCTGTTCTTGGCCGCAAAAAGAGCCGATACTTAACAAACCTAAAAACTAGAGAAGGGTATAAAGATTTAGATAATTTAAAGGGGAGCGGAGTAAATGACAGTTCTGAGAAATAAGTTGTTGGAAATTATTAACGATTTAGAAAGGCAAAACAAAGTGATTAAAATACCAATTGAAGACAGCGAGAAAGCAAACGAAGAACTCGCGGCAAAGGCAGAAGAGTTAATGAAAAAACACATAAGGCGTCAATGGGAATCAATCAAAAGTGCATCAAAAATAATCGTTATGTGTTAGTATTTTAATCTGTTTTCTGCTGGTCTGGTAAAAAAAATTAACAAAAAGAAGGGGCGTGCAATATTTTAGAGCTCGCCCCTTTTACTTTTTGACTTTTCCCTCTTTGGGTTTAAAATAAATTTAGCAAATTAAAAAGGAGGAATTAGAATGGAAAATCGATTTAAGCCCGATTATTTATTCAAAAATAAAGTGACAGAAAAAGAAACCGAAATTTCAGATATTCCTCAAACACTAATTAAAACAGATAAGGATTTTAAAAATATACGGCAACAATCAAAAGAAGCGGAAGAAACGGGAAAAGAACTTAAAGAAGAAAAAATTACCATTACTACCTCAATAAAGGCAATTATTTTGATACTGGTGGTTAGTCTAGTTTTTTATTTGTGCGACTTTCCCCTTTCTTTTGTGTTGTTCTTTACATCCATTGGATTTTTAGTTATGGCTTTAATGTTTAAAAAAAACAAAAAAAGATAAACTTGAGAATACTCAAAAAATAATTTATTGGTTAAAGAAAAGATTGATTGCAAAAAAGAAAAGGGCTTTGCTTTAGGGTGTAGCCCTTTTTAATTTTTCAATTGCTTCTGATAACATTTGGCAATACAGATTCAGTCCCACCTGATTTATACTGCCCGATTGCTCTTTGCCCAAAACATTTCCTGCTCCTCTGATTTCTAAATCCCGCAAAGCGATTTTGTAGCCGGCTCCCAATTCTTCAGCCTCTTTTAAAGCTTCTAATCTTGTTTTGGCTTTTTCCAAAAGACGTTTCGGATACAAAAAATAAGCAAAGGCTTGCCGGTGGCTCCTGCCTATTCTGCCTCTGATTTGATAAGCTTGAGCTAGTCCCAGTTTGGTGGCATCAGCTACAATCAAGGTATTAACATTTGGCAAGTCCAAGCCATTTTCAATAATGGTCGTAGCAATTAAAACAGCGATTTTTCTTGTTTGGAAATTATCCATTGTCTTAACCAATTCTTTTTCTTTTAATCGGCCGTGGGCTATTCCAAAATTAGTCTCAGGTAACAATTTCTCCAAAAACTTTTTTACTAATTCAATCGTTTCCACTCGATTATATAAATAATAAACCTGACCTCCTCTTTTAATTTCATTTTTAATTGCTTCAACAATATATTTTTCTTTAAAAGGCAAAATAGAGGTTTTGACTGGTAAACGGCCAAAAGGAGGAGTTTGAATTAGGCTGACATCTCTTAAAGAGGAAAGAGACATATAAAGAGTTCGAGGTATGGGAGTAGCGGAAAGAGATAAGATATCAAGAGAGGCTCTTAATTTTTTAAATTTTTCTTTTTGCCTAACTCCAAACCTTTGCTCGTCGTCAATTACCAAAAGACCCAAGTTTTTAAAAATTACATCATTGGAAAGAAGGCGATGAGTACCAATTAAAATATCAACCCTACCTCTTTTTAAATTTTCCAAAATTTCTTTTTGTTCTTTTTTTGTTTGAAGTCTTGTCAAGAGAGCTACTTTGATAGGTAAACCCTTCAACCTTTCTTTAATATTCTGAAAATGTTGATTGGCTAAAATAGTTGTTGGACATAAAAGGGCTGCCTGAAGTCCCGATTTAACTACCTTGGTCATTGCCCTCAAAGCCACTTCGGTTTTGCCAAAACCGACATCGCCACATAACAATCTGTCCATCGGTTTTTCTTTTTCTAAGTCTTTTTTTATTTCTTCTATAGCTTCTTTTTGGTCTGGCGTTTCTTGAAAAGGAAAACTATTTGCCAATTCTGACTCCAGTTCGTCATCTGGCAGATAGGGCGATCGTTTAGCGATTTCTCTCTGGGCGTAAATTTCCAAAAGTTCTTTGGCTAATTTTTCCGCCGCTTCTTTAATTCTTTTCTTTGTTTTTTGCCAGAGAGTTGAACCCAATCTGGAAATTTTAGGTTCGGCAAAACCCACAAAAAGAGATAATTTTCTTTCCAAGCCAAAAGGGACGTATAATTTATCTCCCATGGCGTATTCAATCAGATAGTAATTTTGGTCATCAATTTTTTCTTGGCCCTGAAAGATTCCGATACCATGGTCCAAATGGACTAAATAATTTCCTGTTTTCAATCCTTTTAAATCAGAAAAAAGTTTTTGGGATTTTAATTTCTTTTTTAAAATTTCTTTGGTTTCTTTTTCATCTTTAATTTCAATCGGAAGTTGCTCGATATTTTCAATTCGGTTTCCTGAAAATTCCAACCGAACCGCATAGTTTAAATTAATAGGAAAGATGTCGATAATTCCTCCTCTTTGAGCGAATTCGCCGGGTTCAAAAACCTGATAAACTTTTTCATAGCCTATTTCATCTAAGATTCTCAAAAGATTAGAGAAATTAAAGCTCTGATTTTTTTCTAAATAGATTGTATTATCTTCAAAAAAGGATTGAGTTTTTCTGGCCGCCAGAATTTTTTTAAGGTTTTGCTCAAACCAAAGATTCCCCTTTTCTAAAAAATAGGGGGTGATGCCGGCTATCAATAAGGAGGACTTTTCCCTTGACAGATTCATATTTTTAAATCATAATAAAGGATCTTTGTTCTTTGTCAAACTTACTTCCCGGTCTATCTGCGGCGGCTTAACCCCCTCTTAAACTTTGTTTAAGAGGGGGGGATGATTTCTAAGTTATCCCTCCTAATACTTAGAGCCCAAGCTTGTGGTAGAATGCTTTTTGTGTTAGACCACAAGGCCGCAGATAGACCGGAGGGTAAATCATAGTTCTTTGAGAAAGGAAGGATTAAGTTGAGGGGAAAAAATAATTTCTACAATCTAGTTGGAAAAAAGATAAGATTTGAAGGAAAAAAGGTGCAGATTATCGACGTTATTAAATATGACCAAAAAGATAATTTGAAAAGTTTAGTTTTGGATCTTCCTGGTTCACCAGAAGTTCTAATCAAAAAAAGAAGAAGGAGACGATATTAATGGGACAAAGTCGTGAAAATGAATTGGAGATAAATCTGCCAAAGGGATTCTCTTTAAGAGAAGACGACCAGAATGTCTTTCTTATGTATGGGAAAATTATGGTTCGTGTTTTTCCTGCAACAGCTATCGGTATTAAAAAAGAAATTGAAAAAGCCGCTAAAGATTACCAGAAAATTATAGGTGAAACACTTTTTTAAAAATTTGAAGCCGAGGCAACCCTCCCCTCGGCTTTTTTCTCGCAATTGAATTTGGTCATTGCTTTTTCTGCTCCTTCCGCCAAAGAGAATTCGATTGCTGATACCGTTTTTTCGATAGCCGCTTTCAAGACTTTTTCTTCTGACTTATGAAATTTTTGAAGAACAAATTCTTTTTTAGATTTTTTCTGAAAAATTTTTTCCGGTTTTATTCCAATCCTAAAACGAAGAAAATTTCTATCTTTTAGCTGGTTAATGACCGACTGGACGCCCTTGTGGCCAGCCGAGCCTCTGGCTTTTGAAATCTTGATTTTTCCTAACGGTAAGTCGAGGTCGTCATGGATAACTATTAAATTCTCAATTTTTATCTTATAGTACTTAATTAATAATTTGACAGCTAGCCCAGATTCATTCATAAAAGTTTTGGGCTTTGAAAGAAAAATTTTTTGATTATTGACTTTTCCTTGACTTATTTCAGACTTCAATTTTTTTTCTAGCCGCCAATCAGAAAAATTTCCCATTTTTAATCTTAAATTTTCGATTATTGAAAAACCGATATTGTGACGAGTTTCTTGATAATCTTGATTAGGATTTCCCAATCCGACAATTAATAAATTCATTCAATTATTTTAGCACTTAATTTTTGGAATTAACAAGCCGCAGTTTGCTATAGCGAAACGTAATTTCGATATATCAAACCTACGGTTTGCCATAATTAGCGCTATAGTATAATATAAAAACATATGAAAAAGATATTTAGTTTTCTCTGGGAAACATTTAAAATCTTAATCGTGGCCTTGGCCATAGTTTTTCCTATTCGTTATTTTTTGTTTCAGCCTTTTTTAATCAGAGGTCAATCAATGGAACCCAATTTTGAAAATGGTGACTATCTCATCGTTGACGAACTTTCCTATTGGTTGAGAGACCCTCAAAGAGGAGAAGTGGTTGTTTTTAAATATCCCCGTAATCCCTCCCAGCGCTATATTAAAAGAATTATTGGTTTACCTGGAGAAACGGTGGAAATAAAAGATGGTCAAATAATAGTTTCGGGAAAAGTTTTGGATGAAACAGTTTATTTGCCGGAAGAAGTTTTTACTGACAATAAAGGTTTTACCAAGATTACTTTGGCCAAAGACCAATATTTTGTTTTGGGAGACAATCGAACTTTTTCTTCCGACTCTAGGATTTGGGGAGTTTTAGAAAGAGACAAAATTATCGGACGAGCTTATTTCAGACTCTGGCCAGTAGCTGCCGTGGCTAAAATATCTTCACCTAGTTATCAATTATCTCAATGAAAAAACCAAAAATTCAAAGCCCGACTGGGATGCATGATATTTTGCCCGAAGACCAGAAATACTTTCAAAAAATCTATCAGATCATAGAAGAAATTGCTGATTTTTATCATTTCCAAAAAATAGATACTCCTATTTTAGAAGATACCGAACTCTTTACCAAGGGGATTGGTTTGGCTACTGATATTGTTCAAAAAGAAATGTTTTCTTTCCGGACAAAAGGAAAAGACAATTTGACCCTTCGACCAGAAGGTACCGCCCCAGTGGCTAGAGCTTATATTCAATATGGAATGCAAAATTGGCCGCAACCGGTAAAGCTGTGGTATTTCGGTCCTTTTTTTCGTTATGAAAGGCCGCAGTTGGGCAGGTTTCGCCAGTTTTGGCAATTTGGTTTTGAGGTTTTGGGCGAAGCCAGTCCGGTTATTGATGTTCAAATAATCCAAATTTTTTACAATATTTTAAAGGAGCTTAAATTAAAAAATCTAATTATTGAAGTAAACAGTATTGGCGATTCTTTTTGTCGATCTTATTATAAAAAACTTTTAGTCAATTATTCTAATTCCCGATTAAATAGTTTTTGTCCTAACTGTCGTAAGAGGTTGAAAACCAATCCCTTAAGAATTTTGGATTGTAAAGAGGAAAAGTGCAAGCGGACCATTTCTCAAGCTCCTCAGGTTTTAGATTATCTTTGCGAGAATTGCCACAAGCATTTCAAAAACGTGCTGGAATTTTTAGATGATCTAGAATTGCCTTATCGTTTGAATCCTTATTTAGTCAGAGGTTTGGATTATTACACCAAAACGGTTTTTGAAATTTTCAACGAAGAAAAAACAGATTCCGAAGAAATGCCCAGAAATGCCTTGGCCGGTGGTGGTCGCTATGACAATTTAACCAAAATGCTAGGCGGCAAAAGCACACCAGCCACCGGCGGAGCAGTTGGCATAGAAAGGATAGTGGCGTTAATGAAAGAAAAGGCAGTTAAATTCTCTAAAGAAAAATCAGTGCAAGTTTTTTTGGCTCAGCTTGGTGATTTGGCAAAAAGAAAAAGCTTAAAACTGATAGAGGATTTTAGAGCCGCAAAAATTTTAACAGCCGAGTCTTTGGGTAGAGATTCTTTGAAGTCACAACTGAAAATAGCCGATAAACTTGGAGCTAGATATACCTTGATTTTAGGTCAAAAAGAAGCATTAGACGAGGTAGTCATTATCAGAGATATGAAAAATGGCAGCCAAGAGACGATCAAATTGGAAAAAGCAGCAGTAGAGGTTAAAAAAAGACTGGCAAAATAAATTTTGTTTAATTTATGCCAAATTCAGATTGTCTTTTTTGTAAAATTGCCAAAAAAGAAATAGCAACCGAAATTCTAAAAGAAGAAGAAAACATTATTGTTTTTAAAGACATCAATCCTCAAGCTCCAGTACATATTTTGATTGTTCCTAAAAAACACATTGAGTGGAAAGATGATTTAAAAAAAGAAGATTTAGAACTTTTGTCTGAGTTAATTTTGGTAGCTAAAAAAATTGCCCAAAAAGAAAACATCGAAAAAGCTTTCAAGTTAGTTTTTAATGTTGGTCAGACTGCTCATTTTCCCCACATTCATTTACATCTTTTAGGTGGCTGGAGAGGAAAAATTCCTCAATAGAAAAATCCGCCGACTTGCCAGAATCAAAATTTTGGTATATATTTAGAAAAACGAAAAAGTTTTATATTTTTTGCTTTATTTTAACGTTTTAAAGTTATGTCCCTAGAAGTAAAAAGAAAAGAAAAAGAAAGCTCACAAAATTTGGTTCGTCGCTTTGCTAAAAGGCTTCAACAAAGTGGAATTTTGGTTAGGGCCAGAAAAAACCAGTTCAAAAAAAGAGAAAAATCTCGAGAACTGAGAAAAAGAACCGCCCTAAGAAGAGAAGAGATTAAAAAGCAATACGAAAAAATAAAAAAATTAGGAAAATTTTAATATGGCTCTCAGAGAAAAAATCGATGAGGATTTAAAAAACTCTTTGAAAGAAAAAAAAGAAATAGAAGTTTCGGTTTTGCGAATGCTAAAAGCGGCAATTTTGAATAAGGAGAAAGAAAAAAGATACAAATTAGTTCAAGAAACGCCGGGATTAAATCTTGAAGAGTTGAACAAAGAAAGTCAGCTGGCAAAGGACTTTGAGACAAAAAGTCAATTGACTGATGAAGAGATGGTTAATTTAATTTTTTCTGAAATCAAAAAAAGGAAAGAATCAATTGTCGAATTTGAAAAAGGAAAGAGAGAAGATTTGGTTCAAAGAGAAAAAGCCGAGGCTGAACTTTTACAAAAATATTTGCCCGAGCAAATTTCCCAAGAGGAGGTTAGAAAAATAACCAAAGAAATCATTGAAAAGATAGGAGCCAAAGATCAAAAAGATATTGGCAAGGTGATGGCCGAATTGATGCCCAAAGTAAAGGGCAAATGCGAAGGCAGTTTGGTTTCCAAAATTGTCAAAGAACTGCTTTCTTAATTATCTAAAATCTGAAATTTTTCTGACATGACTGAATTGACTAATTTAACCAAAGAATCTATTGATAAAAAATTTCTGATCAGAGTAGCCGAAACGGTTTTAAAGAATGAGCAGAAAAAAAATTTCGAATTATCGGTTGTTTTGGTGGGCAAAGAAAGAATCAAAAGATTAAATAAAGAATTTTTAAAAAAAGATCGGCCGACTGATGTTTTGGCCTTTCCAGAGAATGAAGAACTTTTAAAGAGAATAAAACCGAAAGAAAAGAATTATCCCTTGGGCGAGATTGTTATCTGTCCTGAGCAAATAAGGAAAAATGCCCAAGATTTTAAAATGATTTTTGAAAAAGAATTAGCCCGAGTTTTAATTCATGGCATTTTGCATCTTTTGGGTTATGACCATGAAAAAACGGTCAGCCAAGCAAAAAAAATGAAAGAAAAAGAAAATTATTATTTTCAAAAAATTTAATTTTTAGCCACCATGTCTAAAACTAATATTATTACTGGCTTAGATATCGGAACGGGAAAAATAAAATTTTTAGTCGCTAATTATAAAAACGAAAATTTAGAATTGTTGTCCAAGACTGAAGAAGAGTCAGATGGTGTTAGAAGAGGGGTGGTGATTGAAGGAGAAAGAGTTTCTCAGATAATAAAAAATAATTTTTTAAAAATTAGAGAAGAAGTCAATCAAAAAATTAATTCTACTTATGTTAATTTAGATGGCAGTCATCTTTTTTCAGCCCCCTCTCGGGGCTTAGTTTCTGTCTCAAGAGCTGACCAAAAAATTTCTGAAGAAGACATTCAAAGAGTTTTACAGGCCGCCCAGGCCATAAACCTCTCTGCCAATCAAGAGATCTTTGACGCTTTACCAATAGATTTTATTGTTGATGGAGAAAAGGGAATAAAAGAACCGTTGGGTTTGAAAGGTATAAGATTAGAAGTAGATATTCTAGCCTTGGGCGGTTTTGCTCCCTTTTTGGAAAATCTTAAACAAACGGTTTTTGATTCCGATTTAGAAATTTCCGGCATAATACCTTCTCCAGTGGCTGCCGCTCAAGCAGTCTTAACTGAAAAGCAAAAAGAATTGGGTGTCGGTCTTTTGGATATCGGTGCCGGAACTACTGGCTTGGCCGTTTTTGAGAAAGGGGACCTCGTTCATTTAGCGATTTTGCCCATTGGGTCCGCTAATATTACCAATGATATTGCCATTGCCTTGAAAACCGATATTGATGTAGCTGAAAGAATAAAAATCGAATTTGGTTCTTGTTTATATAAAGGAAAGGATATAAAACAAAAAATTGATGCTGGAGAAGAAGAACCAATAGTTTTTTCGAGAAAATTTTTATCAAAAATTATTACCGACAGAGTTTCAGAAATTTTTGAAGAGGCCAACAAAGAATTGAAAAAAATTTCCCGAGAAAAACTTTTGCCAGCCGGCGTCGTTTTAACTGGCGGTGGGGCAAAAATGCCCAAGATGGTTGATTTGGCTAAAAATAAATTCCGTTTGCATTCTTCTCTCGGTAGACCAAAGGGCATATCAGGCATAGAAGATGATTTGAGTTGGGCAACGGCTGCTGGATTGATTCTTTTAGGAGCTGACTCAACGGAGGGTGAAAAAAAATTTGGTTCCGGAGAAGGTTTTCTGACTAAAATGAAAAAAATATTTAGAATTTTTATCCCCTAATTAAAAATATGAAACAAGAAACAAAAATTAAGGTTGTGGGGGTAGGCGGTTCAGGAGGGAACGCCATTTCCCGGATGCAAAAAACAAACGTTGAAGGAATTGAACTAATCGCTATTAATGCTGATTATCAAGACTTAAATAAAACTCAAGCCGATTTAAAAATAAGAATTGGTAAAAAAATTACTCAGGGATTGGGCACGGGCATGAAACCGGAAATTGGTGAGGCGGCAGCCAGAGAAAGCGAAAAAGAAATTTCCGAAGCCTTGAAAGGAGCGGATATGATTTTCATTACCGGTGGCTTTGGTGGTGGAACTTGTTCTGGTGCCGCGCCGGTTGTTGCCCAGATTGCCAAAAATCTCAATATTCTAACTATGGCCATAGTGACCAAACCTTTTTCTTTCGAAGGACAAACCAGAATGCAAATTGCCACAGAGGGTATTAAAAAATTAAAACAAAACGTTGATAGTCTAATTTGCATTAAAAACGACAAACTCTTGGAGATTTTAAAACCCAATGCTTCGATTATTTCCGCCCTTTGGTTTTGCGACGAAATATTAAGAGAAGCAGTTAAAGGAATTTCTGATTTGATTACCCGGCCGGGCATTATTAACGTTAACTTTGCCGATATTAAATCAATTCTTAAAAATTCTGGAACGGCTTTATTTGGCATTGGCCGAGCTCAAGGTGAGAAAAGAGCTCAGGAGGCAGTCAAATTAGCTCTTAATTCTCCCTTGCTCGATTTGAATCCCAAAGGAGCAAAAGGAGTTTTATTTAATGTTTCTGGTCAAGATGCTTCTCTTTCTGAGATAGAAGAAATCGGCAGACTTATTACCAAAGAAATCAACCCGGAAGCCAAAGTAATTTTTGGTGCAATGGCTAATGGTGAGCTAAAAAGAGGAGAAATTAAACTAACAGTTATTGCCACCGGCTTTTAGTCGCTTGTGGATAAGCTTTGTTTTTTATCGTTCTAACTGGTAATTTGACCAGTTTTTTTGTTGGGGTAAAATAAAGTAATATTTTGTTAATTTTCACTAATCTTGGGAGGAATTCACTAAAATGTCGGTGGGATTAGTGGCTTATTTTTTAAAACTTCTGAATTTATGAAAAACCAAATCAGCAAAGTTCAAAAGAGAGATGGAGTCATCATCGATTTTGACCAGGCTAGAATTACCAGTGCTATTTTTAAAGCAATTACTGCCACTAATCAAGGCGACGGAAAAAAATCACAACGACTTTCTGAAAAAGTCGTTAAACTTTTAAGTAGAAGATTTAAAAAAGACGAAATTCCTCAGGTTGAACAGATTCAAGATGTTGTGGAAGAGGTTTTAATAATGGAAGGCTTAGTGGAAACAGCCAGAGCCTACATCCTTTATCGAGAGCAAAGAAGAAAAATTAGAGAGGCAGTCAAAATTATCGATGAATCGGTAGAAATGGTTGATCGATACATTCAAGAACTTGATTGGCAAGTTAAAGAAAATGCCAACATGGCTTATTCTTTGCAAGGGCTCAATCATTATGTTACCTCAGCGGTTGCCAAAAAATATTGGCTAAACAAAATTTACCCCAAAGAAATTAGAGAAGCAGTCCAAAGCGGTGATTTCCATATTCATAACTTAGATACTTTAGCAACTTATTGTTGTGGTTGGGATCTTTATGATTTGTTGGTCAGAGGTTTTGGCGGGGTGGCTGGCAAGGTAGAATCAAAACCGGCAAAACATTTAAGAAGCGCCTTAGGCCAATTAGTAAATTTTTTCTATACTTTGCAGGGAGAATCGGCGGGCGCTCAAGCAATTTCTTCAATCGATACTTTATTAGCTCCTTTCATTAGATACGATAATTTGAGTTATATCCAAGTAAAACAAGCCATGCAGGAGTTTATGTTTAATATGGCCATTCCTACTCGTGTTGGATTTCAAACTCCTTTCACCAATGTTTCTTTAGACATTAAACCTTCTCCAACTCTGGCTAAACAATCAGTGATTATTGGCGGTCAGCCCCAAAAAGAAACCTATTCAGAATTTCAAGAAGAAATGAACATCTTTAATAAGGCTTTTTATGAAACAATGATGGAAGGCGATGCCAAAGGAAGACCGTTTACCTTTCCGATTCCCACCGTCAATATTACCAGAGATTTTGACTGGGAAGATCCTAATCTAGATCCTTTATGGGAAGCAACTGCCAAGTATGGCGTAAATTATTTTTCCAATTTTGTTAATTCCGAAATGAAGCCAGAAGACGTTAGAAGTATGTGTTGCCGGCTTCGTCTAGATAATAGAGAACTCTATGTCAGAGGTGGCGGACTTTTTGGTTCTAATCCTTTAACCGGTAGCATTGGTGTTGTTACCTTGAACCTTCCCAGGATTGGTTATACTTCTAAAACAAATAAAGAATTTTTCGATAAACTCAGCGAGATAATGGAGCTGGCTAAAGATTCTTTAGAGATTAAGAGAAAGGCTTTGGAAGATTTTATGGAAAAAGGGCTGTATCCCTATTCAAAATTTTATTTA
>Ga0172362_10002287_pt1 | contig 16694 bp, 14 predicted proteins | sample LakKivs1_kivu2a2_FD_114534 | JGI IMG/M metagenome (GOLD analysis project Ga0172362, IMG submission 114534) | Sediment microbial communities from Lake Kivu, Rwanda - Sediment s1_kivu2a2 | ecosystem: Environmental > Aquatic > Freshwater > Lake > Sediment | place: Rwanda: Western Province, Lake...
AGGCGGCGGTGAGGCATACAATGCTGGGCACACATATGCTATTAAAGTGGAGGTGTACTATTAGGCGGGACAGCATAAAAAGTGCGGAGAGCTACACCATCACTGTAGATGCAGCATACTAGTGGACTGTGGTGAGGTTGGGGTAAAACCAACCATTTTTTTCTTTCTTTTTTTTATTTTTCCAGAAGCCATTTCCATAATGGGATGTAAACTATTCTTTTGTTGTCTATTGTTTTTTCCTCCTCATGGTCCCATGTGATGATTTTCAGGTCTTTGCATTTGAGTTCCTTAGATGCATCGATAAATGCTTCTTCTTCCCTCTTCCTTGTATATGCATCCTCGGGGTCATAGCATACCTGTATGAGCCATTTCACCTTAAATCCTTCACTCACAACAAAATCTACTTCCCTGTTGTTTTTTCCAACATAGTGCCGAATTTCAAATGTTGGTTTAAAGTAGTGTTTCTTTCTCATAAGTTCAACTGCCACGATGTTTTCCATTCTTCTTCCAAGGTCTCTGACACCATATACTGTGGGGAAACCGTTATCTGCAAGGTACAGTTTCGCCATGCTTCTCATAGATTCTGTTTCACTGTAACTAAATCTCCTAACTGGTATGACAAAACCAATATCCTCAAGGTATGAGAAATATTCGTAAACCTTGTTTTTACTCAACTGTCTTCCCGAGGATAGGAGGATGTTGTGAAGTCTTCTTATGGATGCTCTGGTTGCAAAATTTTTAACCACTATTCTTATCAATGATTTCATGACATCTATCTTTTCTATGCCATAGCGTTCCACGAGATCCTTATATATGATGAGGTCCAGGTATTCCTGCAGGGTTCTGATCTTCAGGATGTTTTCATATCTCACAATTTCAGGGAAACCTCCGAACTCCATGTATTCTTCAAGATGTCTTTTTATGAGTCCCCTCTCATCCTCTATGAGTGGTTGTTTAAAAACAACTTTTTTGAAACTCATGAACTCCTGGAAGGATAAAGGCAAAAGATGAAAACTAAGACTTCTCCCTCTAAGTGTTGTAGCTATTTCTCTGCTGAGCAGTTTCGATGATGAACCTGTAATGAAAATTCTCACATCCCCCCTTTCGAGGAGTCGTCTTATAAATTTCTCCCAGCCATTTATATTCTGTACCTCATCAAGAAATAGATACATTGTTTTTGATTCCGGATTATATTTCCTGTAGAGTTCAATTATCTCAGACAGGCCTTTTGATGTTATTCCTTCAAGGCGGTTATCCTCAAAGTTTATGTAAAAAACCTCTCTTAATTTTACATTATTTCTTAGAAGTTTTTCAACCGTCTGGTAGAGAAGATATGTCTTACCAGTTCTTCTGAGACCTGTTACTGTAACCGCTTTATTGAGGTTTACTGGTAATTCAAAAATTCTTTCTCTCATCTCAGGCATACCTAATTTATGAAATTCTACTATGACTTCTTCCATGCCCATCTTATCACAATTTGTAGTATAACAGTAGGACATATTTAAGTTTTTTGTCTTAGCATGATAAGAAGTTTTGTTTCTGTCTGTTTTTTTTTCGATTTTTCATTTAGGATAATTTCGGTGTAACATAGGCGGCATTAAGCCGAAGAAGGGCACAAAACCAAAAACTCTTTTTTTCCAACACGCTTTGATAAACATACCAAAAACTTTATTATTTGCATAACCATAAGACATGGTGATGAAAAGGAGGACATTTGCCGCTGCCGTACTTATCTTATTTGCTATTATAATAATCATTATGATAGTTATGTTTTCATCCCATGATAAAACCATTCAAACAGAAACAAATATGCAGGAGATAAACGAGAATCAGGAGCAGATGAAAATGAACCAGCAGAATGATGGAGGATGGGGTGATGCTGAAGCAACAGCCTTAACCGCATATGCACTGATGGAGAACGGTATCCAGCCAGATGCGGTATATCAAAATGGTGAAGGGGTGAATGTTAGCATAGCAAATCAGAATGTTCCCAATGCGGTAGACTATGTGTTTGCTCAAACCTGTTATGAGGAGAATGAACCGCAGAACATAACAACCGCATATAGCTCATGGTGCACTGCCACAACAGCAGTTGCTTTAAATCTTGTTGTTTGTGATGGCATTGCTTTATCTGCATCAGACCAAGCAACGAATGCCAGCAGGTCCTCCTTCCTCCAATGCAAACTAATCTCCTATCAGTCCCAAAATGGAAGCTGGAACAACAATGTAACCGAGACAGCGCTCGCGGTTTATTCACTTAAGAAATCAGGGTATGAAAATGAAACAGTGATATCTATGGGTGTTGACTGGCTCCAGGGTAACATGGAACTTGCTGTTTCTCCAAAGGATATGGCACTCGCAATTATTGCATTGAAGGAGTACGGAGTAAATGTAGAGGGTTACGCTGATTCTTTTGCTGAAAAACAAAAAAATGATGGTAGTTTCGGAACTGTTGAAGATACCTCATGGGCTGTTATCGCATTATCAAAAAGTGAAAATACTAAGGTTTTAAAAAACAGGGACAATGCTGTAGCATGGCTCAAGAAACAAAAAATTGAGGACAACCGGGAACTCGCTCTGACCACACTGGCTTTTATTGAATCAAATGGTGTGGTTGAGAAAACAGGCCCTGGACCGCCAGTACCAAAGGCAGTTTATGCTTTGTCTATCCTGTTATTTGGGTCGCTTCTCGCAGTGTTCGGGCTATTTGCAAGGATAGATGAAAGCAGGGTTTTTGACGGTTTAAGGAAAAACATTTACGAGTACATTAAACTGCATCCTGGTGAGCATCTCAGCAGGATTATGAGAACATTCAAAATGTCACCGAGCAGTGTAACGCATCATCTGGGTGTTCTGGAAAAAACAGGGTACATACTTTCGCACAAAGACGACAGGTACAGGAGGTACTATGTCAACGGCAACGGTTACAAATCATATATCAATGGTGAGGACTACAAGCCCGTGATTTCAGTTCTGAAAAACAGCACATCCAAGAAAATTGCAAAATTCCTGCTTTCAAACCGGAAAGCAAACCAGAAACTGCTTGCGAAAAAACTATGCATTCATCCAAGCACAGTGAACTGGCATGCAAAAAGACTGAGAAATGTTGGTCTGCTCAGCAGAAGAAGGAAAGGGAAAGAGTTGTACTACACAATCAGCCCTGATGCTGAAACAATTTTGGGGCTGATTGGATAAGGCATGTAACCATAATATTTTATATCCTCTTAACAATAACATAACTATGAAACAGGTATTTGCACTCATAATCGTAATCTGCTTTTCACTGCCGTTAATCCCGCCAGCCCCTGCTGTAAACTCAGCAACCGAAGGTTTTTCGGTTGAGGTTTCACGAGAAAATTCCATGTTGCTGAGTTTAGTGAACGGGCAGGCACATTATACCACGGAAGCAAAGCAGCAAAGCACTTATCATTCCTATGAAAGCATGACTGCAGAGTTAGAGGGGCTTGCAAAAAAACATTCCGATATTGTTTCAATGTTCTCAATTGGCACAACATACGAGGGAAGGGAGCTATGGGTGGTGAAAATATCAGACAACCCAAACACTGATGAATCTGATGAGCCTGATGTCCTGTACATGGGCGCCCATCACGGCAACGAGAAAACCTCCTATGAGGTCCTGATTTATTTTGTAAACTATGTTTTGGAAAAATATTATGAAGACAGCAAGGAGGGAAACAGGGTCAGATATGTTGTGAACAACAGGGAAATGTACATTGTTCCAATGATAAACCCTGATGGTGTAGACGCGGGTGAGAGGAAAAACAGGGAGCCGAACTACATGCCAGGACCAATGCACACCCCTTACCCTGACTGCTATGGTGTTGATTTAAACAGAAACTATAACTACATGTGGGGCATATTCCCATATCCTGCGAACAGCGCAAACCCCTACTCTGATGAGTATGAGGGAGAAACCCCTTTTTCAGAGAAGGAAACCCAGGCAGTCAGGGATTTTGTAGGCAGTCATGATTTTGTTCTCTCATTATCATATCATACCTACAGTGAACTGATTCTTTATCCATGGGGCTACACGACCCAGCCGACAGAAGATGATGAATTATTTAGAGGCATAGCAAACGGCATTTCCTCAATAAATGGTTATGAGGTGATGCAGGCAAGCGACCTGTATTTAACATCAGGGGATTCCGATGACTGGCTTTACCATGACCACCATGTGCTCCCATTCACCATTGAGCTTGGGAAGGAGCACCAGCCCTCCTATGATGAGGTGTTAAACATAAGCGAAACACATGTGGAGGTAAACCTTTACGTTGCAGAAATCGCAGACAACCCTGGAGAGGAATGGGTGCTCAGAGAAGAAGAAATTTCTGAAAAGGCAGAAGGAATTTTTGAAGACACCCCAACCTCATTCGCTATGATGACTGTTATGATTGTAGCAATATTCGGAATAACCTATGGCGGGTTATTCAAATGTTTTAGAATTGTTATCAAATCAGAGAGGAAAAAATATGGAGATATGGAAAAGTAGATGGGGACTCATATTTGCGGCTATGGGTGCAGCTATAGGCCTAGGCAACATTTGGAGATTTCCAAGGGAGGTTGCGGCAAACGGCGGTGGAGCATTTATGATTGCGTACCTCGTCTTCCTGTTTTCTTGGTCCATACCTCTGCTTATCGCAGAGTTCTCGCTCGGTAAGAAAACAAGGCTTGGCACCATAGGAACATTCAAGCTTTTCGCTGGTAAAAAATATGCGTTTATGGGTGCTTGGATGATGCTTGTGTCAACCATTGTTGGTTTCTATTATGCAGTGATAATGGGCTGGGTGATCAGATATTTTGCTGTAGCAGTAACAGGAGGACTTCATGCAGATGTGGATACAGCAGCACTTTGGGCAGATTTTATTACGTCTCCAGCCCAGATTGTATTTTTCCAATTTGTGGCTGTAGGTATAAGCGCTTACATAGTCTACAAGGGAATAAGAAAAGGAATAGAAATAGTGAATAAAATACTTATCCCAATGCTGTTCATTCTGCTATTTGTAGCTGCAATATGGGCGCTTTCTCTTCCAGGCGCAATTAATGGTTTAAAGTTTTTATTTATTCCTAGGTGGGAATATTTAGGGAGAGCTGAGACTTGGGTAAGGGCTTTATCGCAGTCTGCATGGTCATGCTCAGCCGGGTTTGGCATGGCAATCACCTATGCGATTTACATGAATAAAAAAGAAGACACAGCTTTAAACGCGTTCATCACAGGGTTAGGAGACACTGCAGCCGCACTTATAGCAGGTATTGCGGTAGTATGCACAGTTTTTGCGCTTTCTGCAAGTACTGGTGAAGCACTTGGAATACTAGAAGCAGAGGATGTAGGTCTTGCATTCATACATCTCACCAGGCTTTTCACTCAAATGCCAGGAGGAATTTTTATTGCAATTATTTTTTTCCTTGCAACATCATTTGCAGCGCTGACATCAATGATTTCAGGGTTTGAGATAGCAGTAAGAAACTTCATGGACCATGGGTGGAGCAGGCATAAATCATTAACATTTATCACCATCGTAACATTTTTACTCGGGCTGCCTTCTGCCATTATTGTTTCAGGAAACGCGCCAGTGTTTCTGAACAACCAGGACCATGTCTGGGGCATGGGGCTGATTGTAAGTGGTCTGTTTGTGGCATTTGCTGTCTGGAAGTATGGTGTGAGCAGATTCAGGGATGAGTTAATCAACACAGGATACAATGATATAAGAATTGGTGCCTGGTGGGATTTTGTTATCATAGTACTGTTTCCCCTACAGTTCATTATTCTCATACTATGGTATTTTTATCAGTCAATATCCATGCATCCGGGTACATGGTTTAACCCACTGGAACCCACTGGTTTTGGAACCGTTATAGTTCAATGGATAATTGTAATTGTTGCATTGGTACTGCTGAACAACTGGATAGTGAGGAAGATTATAAACTAAAAACTGTTTTTAACATTTTTTCGCAGCCTTCGCAAACCCGAGGAACAATGGCGCGGGTTTACCAAGCCTTGATTTGAACTCTGGGTGAAACTGTGATGCAACAAAAAATGGATGATTTTTCAGCTCTGCTATCTCCATCCTTTTTCCATCAGCTGATACGCCTGAAAATATCATTCCTGCCTTTTCAATTTTTTTAATGTAATCAGGATTGATTTCATATCTGTGCCTGTGGCGTTCAGATATTTTTGTTTTATTATACATTTTATGTGCAAGACTTCCTTTTTTGATGATGACATCATGCGCTCCCAGCCTCATTGTTGCGCCCATGTCTTTTATTTCTTTCTGCTCTGGAAGAAGGTCAACAACAGGATGGGCTGTTTTTTTGAATTCTGTTGAGTTTGCATCCCTCATTTTCAAAACGTTTCTGCAGAACTCTATTGTTGCAAGCTGGAATCCAAGACATACACCGAGAAATGGTATATTGTTTTCCCTTGCATGTTTTATCGCAGATATTTTTCCCTCTACCCCCCTTTCACCAAAACCTCCGGGAATAATTATTCCATTTGCGTTTTTTAAACAGCCACAACCATCTTTTTCTAACTCCTCAGCCTCAACCCAGATTATGTTTATTTTTGTGTTTGTTGCAGCTGAGCAGTGATGCAGTGTTTCTATGTAACTAATGTATGAGTCTTGAAGATGCGTGTATTTCCCAACAATCGCAATCCTTGTTTCATGTTTTGGGTTCAGCAGAGGTTTCAAAAGAGCTTTCCATTCCTTTAAATCAGTTTTCCTTTGTTTCAAACCAAGACGTCTTAACAGGTGGTCTGTGAGTTTTTGTTCCTCCAAAAGCACAGGCACCTGATATATTGATTCCGCATCAGGAGCAGAAACTATTCCCTCCAATGGCACATTGCAGAACAATGATATTTTTTTCTTTATGTCATAATCTAAATTCTTGATGCCTCTTCCAACAATAATATCCGGCTGGATGCCTATCGCCCTTAATTCTTTCACAGAATGCTGCGTTGGTTTTGTTTTCTGTTCACCAACAACACCCATTACCGGAACAAGTGTTGTATGAACAAAAACAAGGTTTTCCTCAGGACCAACCTCCATCCTAAGCTGACGCATAGCCTCAAGAAAAGGCATTGATTCTATGTCTCCCACAGTTCCACCAAGCTCTATTAGAACAACATCAGCATTTGAGGACTCAGCAACCTTTTTTATCTGAAACTTGATCTCATTTGTTATATGTGGTATGATTTGGACTGTTTTTCCAAGATAATCCCCTCTTCTTTCCTTTTCAACCACAGCCTTGTAAACCTTCCCTGTTGTAATGTTATGATTCCTTGTAAGATTTATGTCTAAAAACCTTTCATAGTTCCCAAGATCCAGATCAACCTCACCGCCATCATCCAGAACAAAAACCTCACCATGCTGAAAAGGATTCATTGTACCTGCATCACAGTTCAGATAAGGATCAATTTTTATTGCTGTGACACTGTACCCCCTTGATATCAGCAGTCTTCCAATGGATGAAACAGTTACACCTTTCCCAAGACCGGACAAAACACCACCCGTGACAACAACATACTTCATTCTTTCACGGGAATAACAAATAGTGTTATGGGTGTATAAACTTTTCCTCACAAACATTTAAATCTGATAAAACCAATTGGGGGAAGCGTGATAGCATGAAAGTAAGTGATCTGGAAAACGGAACAAAGGTGGACAGCATAGAATTAAAGATTGTGAACAAGGAAGAGCCAAGGGAGTTCACATCCAAGTACGGCTCAACAGGCAGGGTTTGCAATGCAACAGGTGAGGATGAAACAGGGCAGATAAAACTCACGCTCTGGAGGGATGAGATAGACAAGGTTGATGTGAACCAGAAAATAAAAATAACAAACGGCTATGTTAAGGAATGGAACGGTGAGCTTCAGCTCAGCGCAGGAAAATACGGCAGAATTGAGGTGCTGGAATAAAACTACTTGGTCTTAAAAACTAATTTATTTCATAATAAGTCTTGCATCCACAACCACAGCATCCTGCTCGCGCACAAAAACAGGGTTTAGGTCAAGTTCTTTTAAACTATTCCTGAAATTCACTCCGAGCTTTGAGACTTTAAGCAGAATATTGATTACAGCATCCTTGTTCGTCTTTATTCCCCTGAAGCCTTCCAGAATTCTTCTTCCTTTTATCTCATTTATCATTTGTTCTGCATCCCTTTTTTTAATAGGCACAACCCTGAAACTCACATCCCTGAGAACCTCTGTGAATATCCCTCCCATGCCAAACATTATCAGCAGGCCAAATGTTGGGTCCTGAACAAGCCCGATAATCACCTCCACGCCCTGCTCCTCCATTGTTTCAGCAAGGAATTTTTCACCAGGAAATTTTTCCTGAAACTCCCTGCAGGCTTTTTTTAATTCTTCTTTGTTTTTAATCCCGAGCCTCACACCACCCACTTCTGTTTTATGAATGAATTTAGGGGAGCATATTTTCAGCACAAGCGGATACCTAAGCCTGATTTTCCCCAGCTCCTTTTCATCCCTTATTACCACGTAGTCTGTCGTAGGAATTTTGTATTTTCTCAGCAGATCCTTGATTTCGTTTTCAGTGAAAACCTTCCTGTTTTTCATTTGTTACACCCTTTCATTATGCAGTCCAAGCCTGCTTCCTTCTTTTACGAGTGCAAGCATTGCCCTCACAGCCCTTGTTGTGTCCCTGTACACAGGCACATTTTCTATTTTAAGGTCCTCAATGACCTCCTCAACCTCCCTGCCACCTATCCAGCAGCAGATTATTGGCTTGTCAGGCGCAGGGTCTTTGCGCTGCATATCAATCATTTTCAGCACCGCACCCGCATATTCTCTTGGTCTCGCATACCCTGCATGAACACAGGTCACTATTATCCCATCTATGTTCCTATCCTCCAGCAGGGCACGCATCACAGCCTCGTACCTGTAGAAGCTTGCATCTGCAACCAGATCCACAGGATTCCTTGGCTTCACTAAAGGCGGTAAAACTTCTCCAAGTTTTTTAATTGTGCGTGTCTCAAACTCAGGGACAAGCAAACCGTTCTCAGAGCAGGCATCAGCCAGTAAAATACCTGCCCCTCCCCCATTTGATATAATCCCTATTCTTCTGCCTCCTGCTGGCGGCTGATGCGCAAGTGCATTCGCAAAATCAAAAAGCTCAGTAACATCCTTTGCCCTGATTATGTTTACCTGCCTGAAAACACTGTCATAAACCTCATCCGCACCAGCGAGCGCGCCTGTGTGGGAAACTGCTGCCAGGGCGCCAGCCTTTGTTCTTCCCGCCTTCAATACAACAATTGGTTTTTTGCATTTCCCAGCAGCCTCCAGAAACCTTTTTCCATCCTTTAATCCTTCAATGTACATACCTATGACCCTCGTGCTTTCATCCCTGCTTAAATATTCTATTATGTCTGCATCATCAATGTCTAGTTTGTTGCCCATGCCGATAACCTTTGAAAGCCCGATTCTCTCAAGAACCGCATAATAAATTATGCCTATGCCAAGTGCGCCGCTCTGGCTGGCAATGCCTATTCTTCCCTTGTACGGCATGCCGAACACAAAACTTGCATCCAGCCCCTGATTTGCGTTTTTGAACCCCATGGTGTTCGGTCCAAGAATCCTGATTTTGTATTTTTTTGCAATCCTTAAAACCCTTTCCCCTATCTCATGATTGCCTATTTCCACAAACCCTGAGGAAATAATCACAGCCCCCCTAACCCCTTTCTCGCCGCACTCCTCTAAAACACTCGGCACGAACTCTGCAGGCACCACTATGAGCCCTAGCTCAACGTCACCCTTTATATCCTTCACGCTTGAATAGGTGCGCAGTCCGAGTACTTCCTCAGCATTTGGATTCACAGGATAAACCTTTCCTTTGTACTCGTATATCAAAACATTTTTCAGCGCCTCATACCCTATTTTACCTGGTGTTCTGCTCGCACCTATGACAGCGATGCTTTTCGGGTTGAAAAAGAAATCCAGTGAAGACATCTTTTTTAAAAGCAAGTCTGAAAATATAAATCTATCCATCCCTCATAAAAGATAAAAAATAAAAAAGAAGAAAAAGTATATTTTATCCTCTTCTTTTATCTTTAGCCTTTTTCTTCACTTCGACCTTTACTTCATCTTTTTTTTCTGCCTCTTGCCATTTTCGCCCTAGCTATATCCCCATCCTTGTCTACAAAGTAGAGATATCCTGGTTCTTTTTTGACGCTTGCTTTTGCCAGTTTTTCTGGTTTACCGCCTTTCACACCCGCCCTTGCCATTTTTGCTCTGGCCGCATCACCCTGTTTATCAACAAAATACAGGTATCCTGGTTCCCTTTTTATATTCAATCTTGCTATTTTTTCTGCCATGCCCTTCTCACCTCAGAGGAAGGATATGCTTTTACGAGGATAAAAAACCTTTCGGTGACGTATTTTCCAGGTTCTGAGCCCTTTTTTTCTTGTTAATCCCTCTTTTCTTTATTCAGAAAGCATCTCTTTTATCTTCCTTTCCAGTATAGATGATATTGTTTCCCCATCTGCTTTTCCCCTGAGCTCCCTCATAACTAGGCCCATCAATGGGGCGAAAGCATTTTTTCCTTTTTCTTTCACAAATTCTTTTTTTTCTTCAAGGATTTTTTCAACAACTGATTCAACATCTTTTTCAGATAAGCCGCCCAAGCCTGTGTTTTTTATCGCTTCCTCAACACCGATGTTGCTGGTGAGCATGGAGCACAAAACAGCAGGCAGTCCTTCTTTCGCAAACCTGCCGTTTTTCAATGCATTAAATACCTCATCAAGCATTTTTTCATCTACCCTGCTGACGTCTGCTCCCTCTTTTTCAAGTTCAGGCATAATGTTCAAAAATGTTCTTGAAACAATTTTCGGCTCATATTTTTTCACAAAACCCTCAAACATTTCATCATAACCCTGGGCAACAAGCTGTTTTGCCAATTCAAAACTTATTTTGTAGTTTTTCATAAATCTTTTTATTTTTTCATCAAACATCTCAGGGGGTTTTATTTTATCAATCTCTTCTTTTTTAACCCTGACAGGTGGAACATCTGTTTCAGGGTACATTCTCGCAGCCCCAGGCATTGGTCTCATGTACTCTGTTGTGTTGTCAGGCACTGCTTTTCTCACCTCTTCAGGAACACCTTTTATGCATTCCTCTGCCCTGCTGAGTATGATATTCAGTCCGTTTCTTGCAATATCCTCTTTTTCCGCGACAATGACAAACGCGTCGTTAACATTAAGCCCCATGTTCTTTCTGATCTCTTCAACCTCGTTTTCTGTTATGCCATAGTTTGGCAGTTCATCTGAATGAAACAATCCTTTCAAGCCCGCAGCCTTCACCCTGCCTGCAAGCTCCTTCCCAAACCGATTTTCACCATCGCCGAGCAGACCTGAGAAACCATTCAGTTTTATGCCGAGAACCTTCCCGTTTTTTTCCAGCATAGTTTTGATGATTTTGCAGTTTGATTCTTTGAATGTGTTTGAGAGGTCATAGATTTTGGATTCCAAACATGCTTTTCTTTCCATCAGTTTATTTCTTATATCAATAAGTTTTAACTGCCTTTGAATTTCTTTTTCAACAACATCTGGTATTGATTTCAAGTCCTGAACACCTTTAATCTCAACCCTTGTACCATCCTTTATTGAAACATTCAAATCCTGACGTATTGTCCCTATGCCCCTTTTCACCTTTTTTGTAGCCCTGAACATAGTCCCAATTTTTTCTGCAACCTCCTTTGTCTGCTCCGGGGTTTTTATGTCAGGTCCTGTTGCAATCTCAATCAATGGTATGCCAAGCCTGTCAAGCCTGTAAACAACAAAACCATTTTCTTCCGATATCTTCCTGGCAGCATCCTCTTCAAGGCATACTGTCTGAATTTTCACATCATCTATTTTCCCATCAACTGCTATGAGTGCTGTTCTCTGAAAACCAGATGTGTTTGAGCCGTCAATCACAATTTTTCTCATAAAATATATTTCATCAACAATTTTTGCGTTAACCATTTTTGAAAACATCAAAACAGCATCTATCGCATTTTTGTTTGGCTTATGAGGCGGCTCCTCATCTGTTTCAACAAGGCAGTTGTTTTCCGTTACCTGGTATTTGAACCTGAGTTTTTTCCCTGCTTCCTCAACCGCTGCCCTGTCAACATCACCAAGCTCGCTCTGTGTTGGTCTCAGTCCTCTAACAATCTCATAGTCGTATTCATCAGTCAGCGCTGACGGGCATTCACAGAACAGTTTTTTAGAATCAAGTTGCTGGTGGAGCTCAAGCCCTATTTTCAGTCCAAGTTTATCGTAATCCATATTAATCAACCATCGTTCTGCTCCTCATTTCCCCGACCATGTTTTCTGCCATCATTTCTTTTCCTCCAGTATTTTGGGTATAGATCTAAGTTTAAGACTTAATTCTTTTTCTGAAGGTAATGCTAATTTATATTTAGAAGCAAAAACTCTGTTGTTCAATCCGCCTAAAACATACTTGGCGAAAATCTCATCTTTCTTAGCACAGAGTATAAGTCCTATGGGGTCATTTTCGTCTTCTGTCTTTTCCTTCTCTTTGAAATAGTTTAAATAAAAATTCATTTGACCTATATCTGAATGGTCAAGTTCCCCAGTTTTTAAGTCAATTAAAACAAAGCATTTCAATAACCGATTATAAAAAACCAAATCTATGTAATAGTGACAATTTGTAATTGTAATTCTTTTCTGGCGGGTAACAAAGGTGAATCCTTTGCCAAGTTCTAATAAGAAGTACTGGAGTTTATCAATGAGTGCCTGTTCTAATTGACTCTCAGTATAAGCTGTCTCTTCTTTAAGATTCAAAAACCCCAAGATATACGGGTCTTTAATCGCATCTTCTGATTTCTCAATAATCTCCCCTTTCTTTGCCATCTGTATTACAGATTTGGTATCTTTGCTTAGAGCCAGTCGTTCAAATAACATTGAATTAATTTGTCTCTTTAATTCTCTTACAGACCAGTTATTCTGGTTTGCGTCTTGCTCATAAAAAGAGCGAGCCAGTGGTGCTTCTACCTTTAATAGTTCGCAATAATGGGACCAGGAAAGTATCGGCTCAAACTTGGTAGGTGTTGTCTGTTGTCTTTTGGATTCGTCAGACAATGTCTGACGAATTGGAAATGCTTGGTAGAAAAGTCGCATCATCTTCAAATTCGTTGGAGAGAACCCTCTGCCAAACTTTTCAGTCATGTCTCTTGAAAGTCGCTTTAATAATTCCTCCCCATATTCAGCTCTTGTTTTACCTTTTTGCTCAAATTCAACAATCTCTCTCCCAATTTCCCAGTATGCCAACACTTGAGTTCTGTTTATTTCTCTAACTATTTTTGTTCTTGCAGACGCTAAGATTCCTGCTATTCTCTCAAGCAGGTTGTTATAATTTCTTATCGTAACTTTGTATTCTGTTTTCTTATCCATCTTAATCAACCAACGTCCTACTTCTTATCTCCCCGACCATGTTTGTTCCCATCATTTTCCTGATTTCTTCCATTTTCTTTGTCTGACCAAGCACGTACATGAGCTTCACAAACGCTGTCTCAGGCAACATGTCCTCCCCTGGTATTACACCAGCATTCAGCAGGTCTCTTCCTGTTGAGTAAACATTCATGTTCACCCTGCCGTTAAGGCATTGTGACGTCATAACAATGGGTATTTTTGCGCTTCTGATACTTTCAATTAAATCAGAAGAAACATGCCCAAGCCCTGAGCCGGCAATCACAACTCCTTTGTTGTTTTTTACTGCGTAATCAAAAAACTCGGGTGTTAACCCAGGATAAAAATAGATTAAAGCGACCTTTTCCTCAATTTTATCATTCACCACTGTTTTTCCCTTATTTCTTTTCCTGTAATCCTGAAAGAATGTTACGTTTTCATCAATCTTTCCAATAGGTTTTTCATTTATTGATTTGAACGCATCCCTCCCTGAGCTATGCATCTTTCTCACCCTTGTACCCCTGTGTATAAGTGAGTATGTGTCAGAGGTTTCACCATGCATGACAACAACAACCTCACCAAGGTCTGACTCTGCAAGTTTTGCTGCTGAAAGAAGATTCATGGATGCATCAGATGATGGCCTGTCACTGCTTCTCTGAGAGCCAACAAGTATTACAGGTCCTGTTAGATTTTTTAACATGAATGACAACGCAGCAGACGTATAGCCCATTGTATCAGTACCATGCGGTATTATGACAGCATCAACGCCAGAATTTAATTCTAATGCAACTTCCTTTGCAAGTTTTCTCCAGTACTCAGATTTCATGTCCTCACTTAAAATAGAAAACAAAACCTTTGCCTTCACATTATATTTTTCTGATAACTCTGGCACTGAGAATGCAAGCTCCTCTGCTGTTAAAGCAGGATGAACCGCACCTGTCCTGTAATCAACATATGATGCGATTGTTCCGCCAGTAGAAATCAGGGAAATCACAGGTTTTCCTTTCATGCCTTCAACTTTTTTTAATGTTTTTGTTTTTTCCTCCTTTTTCTTTACAATCATCATTTTTGTTTTCTCATCAATCTTTATACCAATGTTGTACCCGTTTTTAAGTTTCAGTGTGATAATATCATTATGACTTGGCATTAAAACCCCATTGTAAGTTTTTTCTGCTGCCAGTTCAATTTCATCCCCGTATTCTGCCTTAAATTTTTTTATCAAAAACTCTGCCCTCATAGCAGTAAATAGGTTTGGGGGTTAAAATCTTTTTATGTGGTTACCTCAGCGCCGTTTTCCGTTACTATAACAGTATGCTCCGCCTGTGTTACCATCCCCCTCCCAGTTTCTCTGAGAACAGGATAACCTGTTATTATCATCGCCCTGCTCAGCTCCTTAAGTACCAATTCTACATTATCAACTATGTCCCTGCACCATCTTTCAGCAAAAGGCAGAACCCCAAAATTTTCCTTTATGTATTCCAGAAGTTTTTTGCTGTTTTCTGTTTTTGGCTCCCTGTCCCGCAGAAGTCTGTAAATGTTTCCTCCTGTTTTCCCGCCAACCCTCCCAGCACCATTTGTTGCGAAAGGCTCAACAGCAAGGACATCATCCTTTTTTATTTTTTCTTTCACATTAGTCCTGATGTTTGGGACACTTTTTCCTGCATGGAGCCGGAACTGCTTCAGGCTATGCCCTGTGAGATTTGAAACAGGAACAAAAGAGTAGGAGCGTATTGTTTGCTCAATCCCGCTTCCAACAATACTTAAATCAATATCCGGCTTAATCAGTTCAAGTGCTACTTCTAAAGCCTCTTTTGACGCCTTTATCATACTATCATACCTGTTTGTTCCAACCTCAACAGTACCAGCTGTGTCACCAATGTAACCATCAACATGCGCACCCACATCTATTTTCACAATCTCCCCTTTTCTGAAAACTGTTTTGTCATCATGCCCTGGCGTGTAATGGGCCGCAACATCATTTATCCCGATGTTCACAGGAAAAGCAGGTTTTGCACCTTTTTCTATAATGTAAGACTCAATTGACTCAGCAACATCCAGCAGTGATGTGTTTTCCTTTACAAGGGATATACCATAGTCTCTTGCCCCTGCTGCAATCCTGCCTGCTTTCCTGTATTTCTCAACTATTTTTCTGTCCATTTAATCACCCCCGCTCCTTCCCTTAAAATTTTTATTTTTCCATCTGAGACATCTACAACAGTTGATGGTTTACCATATTTGCATTTTCCATCATCAATGTAAAGCTGAATTTTGTCACCAAGCTGAGATTTTGCTGTTTCTACATCAGCAGGGTTTTTTCCTTTATGAGTGTTTGCGCTTGTACATGTTACAGGACCAAACCTGTTAATGATTTCTAACGCAACTTTGTTGTCAGGAATTCTTACCCCAATCTTTTCAGAACCTGCAGTGAGAATCCTAGGAACATTTTTCCTCTTTTTTAAAACAATAGTGAAAGGTCCTGGCATAAACTTTTCACAAAATTTTAATGCTGCAGGATTAAGTTCAGCAAGATTTTTTATCATATCCATGTTTGATACAGCAACAGATATAGGAACACTGGGTCTTTTCTTCACAGCAAGGATTTTTTTTACAACATCCTCATTAAAAGGGTTTCCGCCAATACCATACAATGTGTCTGTTGGGTAAACAATAAGCCCATTTTTTTTCAGAATCTCAACTGCTTTTTCAACAACATCCATATGAAATCCATAATACATGTATAAATAATAGAAGATTGCGGTGAATAATATGAACACTGTACTGATAAATGCTAAGCCGACTGCTTTATAAATTAATCCAATAAAAAAACCCGTCGCATGCCTGAGCGATATATTTATATATCCAGAAATCTTATCCTTTCTCAGTGGTTAATATGAGGAGAACAGATGTTTGGAAAATCGGAAAGAAGGCAGTAGCAGGAATAATTGTTTTTGCTATGGTCTTCAGCGTGTTTGTTGGTATGAATGCTCTGAATGCAGGAGCAGTAAATACAGATAAGGGAATAAAAAGCACTGTGGATGTTGTGGCTGGCACTAAGCCAATAATTGATGGGACACTTGACACAGATGAGTGGGCTGATGCGGCTTCTGTTAGTCTTACAAAAGACGGTACCGAGCACGCAAAAGCTTATCTAAAGCATGACGGCGCAAATCTTTACATTGGACTTGACATCCAGGTAGGGGCGGACGATTATAGCTATCTTGACGAACTTCATATTTACGTAGACAAAAATGGCGACA
>Ga0172362_10002288_pt1 | contig 16691 bp, 13 predicted proteins | sample LakKivs1_kivu2a2_FD_114534 | JGI IMG/M metagenome (GOLD analysis project Ga0172362, IMG submission 114534) | Sediment microbial communities from Lake Kivu, Rwanda - Sediment s1_kivu2a2 | ecosystem: Environmental > Aquatic > Freshwater > Lake > Sediment | place: Rwanda: Western Province, Lake...
ATTCGGACGGACGGAAAAACCTGGGGACAGGTGGGCGCGAAGTTCATGCGCCGCCGGCGGGCAGAAAGGTGAACATCCTCCTTCGCCAAAGCTACGGAGGATAGGGTCGTGAGCAGGTGAGCAGGAGAACTTCACGACCGGGGACAGACGGCCAATTTCCGAAACAGCGCGGAAATTGGTGTCAGTCCCCAAGGCGTAATTCGAGCCAGTCGCCGTTTTTCCTTCTCGGGCCGCTGTGGGTTTCAACGAAGCGATGTTATCCCCGGTCTATGCAGGCGTTACTTGGGGGCGGCGGGATCGGGGGATTTTGCGCCGGGGGCGGCGATGCCGCGGCGAAGAAGCAGCGACCCGTCGAGTCGGTAGAGCGTGACGAGGGCTTTGCTGTAGTTGACGACGGCTCTGACCTCGCCGATCTGGCTCACAAGGAGGTCGCGCTGGGCCTGGGCCACGAGAAAGGCCGTGGATTTTCCCACGCGGAATTTCTCATTTTCGCCGCGGAGGGTCTCCTCCTGGAGGCGGCGCGTGGCGGCGGTTGCGACGACCTGTTCGGCGGCGCGCTGGAGTTCGATGTGCGCGGTGCGCACGTCGAGTTCTACGAGTGCGGCGAGGTTGCGCAGCGCCCCGTCGGACCGGCTGCGGTTCAAGGCGGCGCGGGTGAACCGGGCGCGGGCCGCGCGGTTGCCAAGGGCGTACTCGAGGCTGAGACGAGCGTTTACGTCGTAGTCGTCGCCGCCGACGTCGCCGGCCGAGGAGCGAAAGGAGTCGGCGTAGCCGGTCTTGCCGAGGGTAATGAAGAGGTCCAATTTGGGCAGGAGGCCGTTGCGGGTTTTCACGACTTCGAGTTGGTCGCGCTCTATCGCGAGGCGGGACTGGTTGAGGTCGGGGCGCATTTCGAGGGCGAGGGCCACGTGGTCGGAGACTTCGTCGAGACTGACGGGCGGCTCGGATGGTTTGTCGGAGAGTTGGACGTCGCGGTCCCACATGCGGGCGCCGGGGGGACTCAGGAGTTGGAGGAGCCTGAGGCGCGCGACGGCGAGGTTGCCGGAGGCATCGATGAGGTCCTCGCGGCGCAGGGCAACCTCGGCCTGTCCGGCGGCCAGTTCGATCTCAGCGAGGTCGCCGATGTTGACGCGCTCCTCGATTTCGGAGAGCGCCTGCTCGGCGACCTTGAGCGACTCGGTGAAGATCTCGATTTCACGCAGGGCCAGGAAGTAGTCCCAGTACTTCGTCTCCACGTCGGCGACGAGGGCCTCGGTGAAACCGCGAAGTTCGTATTCGGAGGCAGCGGTATCAAGGCGCGCCTGGCGGAGGCCGACGAGGTTCGAGTCCGAGCCGAAGCCCCTCAAGAGCGACTGGGTCACGGAGAGGCCGGCCCGCGTGGAGTTGAAGGGGGAGGGATTCTGCGACGAGTTCGTCTGGCTGGTGAGCGCCTCGAGGGCGACCTCCGTGCCGGTGGGGAAGGTCTTCGACAACGTCAGGTCGCCCGCATTCTCCTGGGCAACAGTGCTTTCGGTGGCCGGGCCGGCGCCGGTGAGGCGTTCGGACTTCTGCCTGTCATGGGAGGCCTCGGCGGAGAGAGAAGGGTCGAAGGAGGCGGCCTCTTCGTCTTCGAAGGTGCTCTGTATCCGGGGATTTAGACGTTCGACGGCCAGTTCGGGGTTATTTTCGAGGGCAGTAAGCACCGCGTCTTCGACGCCGATCACAAGGGGGGCGGCGGTTTCTTCGGGCACCGGGACAGAGGGAGGCTCGGGCGCTTGGGTGGCGGAAACGGCGGGTGCGGCTGCGCCGGGCTGTGCGCGGTTGTCTTTGGCGGCGGGAGGCGACGCGCAGGAGAAAAGCGAAACGGACACGAGGAGGACGAGGGCGCGGAGGATGCCCTTTACGCAGGCGTCGAGAAGGGGCTTTAGGCGGGACGTTTGGGCGAGGGTCATCGCTACACCACGTTTTTCTTCTTGAGGCCGCGTTCGAAGACGGAGTACACGACGGGGACGAAGACCAAGGTGATGAGGGTCGAGCTCAAGAGGCCGCCGATGACGGCGCGGGCGAGGGGGGCCTGCGCCTCGCCGCCTTCGCCGAGGCCGATGGCAAGGGGCGCGAGGCCGAGGACGGTGGTACTGGCGGTCATGAGGATGGGCCTGAGGCGGCGGCGGCCGGCTTCCTCGATGGCGGCGCGCAGCGGCATACGATCGCGGCGGCGAAGGAGATTGGTGTGGTCGACCAGGAGTATGGCGTTGTTGACGACGATGCCGCCCAGCATTATGCAGCCGATGTAGGACTGGATATTGAAGGTGGTGTTGGTCAAGAGGAGCATGAAGACGACGCCGATGGCCGCGAGGGGGACGGAGAACATGACGACGAAGGGGTCGCGCAGGGATTCGAACTGGGCGGCCATCACCATGTAGACGAGGACGAGGGCGAGGATGATGCTTATGAGGAGTTCGTGGAAGGCCTTTTGTTGTTCCTCGTAGTCGCCGCCGTAGACGACGTTGAAGTCGCGCGGCACGGGCAACTGTGCGAGGGCTTTCTTGACATCGGCGAGCACGGAGGCGAGGTCGCGGCCGGTGATATTGGCGGAGACGGTTATGATGCGCTCCTGGTCTTTGCGGTCGACGCGGACGGGGCCGAGAAGGGGGCTGGTGGTTACAACGTTTCGGAGGACGACCTGCTCGCCGGCGTCGTTGGTGAGCGTCAAGTCGAGGATATCGCGGAGGTCGAGGCGCTCGGAATCCTTGATTTTGACGATGATAGGATACTCGTTGCCGCCCCGTCTGTAGTAACTGGCGCGCTTGCCGGAGAGGACGGTCTTCAAGGTTTCGGCGACCTGGGAGACGGTGACCCTCATGTCGGCGGCCTTGAGGCGGTCGACGTCCACGTGCTCCTCGGGGCCGCCCGGTTCGCGGCTGAGGAGGACATCGGTGACGCCGGGCACGGGTTCGACAAGGTCCTTGATGCGCTCGGCAAGGGCGTAGGCGATTTCGAGGTCGTGGCCGCGGACCTCGACCTGGACGCTCTCGGTGCCGCCGGCACCCATGCGCAGGAGAAAGAGCCCCTGGCTCGCGCGGGTGCGGATGGTTGTTCCCGGGATTGCGGAGAGGGGTTTTCGCAGGGCCGCGGCTATTTCGTCGCTGGAGCGGGACCGCTGTCTCTGGGGGACGAGGGACAGGCGTATGGACCCGGCGTGCGAGGCGGAGCCGCCGACGGTCGTCACGGCGCTTCTTATCTCCGGGACTTCGCGGAAGACTATGGCCTCGACGTTTTTGAAGGTGACATCGAGTACGTCGACCCTGGTGCCGACTTCCATTTCCACGGAGACTCTTACTTCGCCCTCGTCGCTGGCGGGCATGAGTTCGGAACCGACGAACCGGGCGAGGAAGAGGCTCAGGGCCAGCGTCGCGGCGGCGCCCACGGTGACGAGGGCGCGGTGGTCAAGGGCCAAATGGAGAATACGGGTATAACGCGTTTCCATGGCCTTGAAGAGGCCGCCGGTGACATCGTAGAGCCGGGCGAAGAAGGAGCGCCGGGCGGACGACGGGGCGCGGAGGTCGCCGCCGCCCCTGGCGGCAAGCATCGGAACGATGGTAAGAGCAACGACGAGCGAGCACATGAGGGCGAAACCGACGACGTAGGCGAGCTGCTTGAACATGACGCCGGACATCCCACGGATGAAGATAATCGGAAGGAACACGGCGACAGTCGTAAGGGTACTGGCGACTATGGCGTGCGTGACTTCCTCGGTGCCGTCGACGGCGGCGGCGGGGGCGTCGAGCCCCCCCTCGCGGAGGCGGTGGATGTTTTCGAGCACGACGATGGAGTTATCGACGAGCATTCCGACGCCGAGGGCGAGTCCGCCGAGGGTCATGATGTTGAGGGTCAGGCCGCCGAAGTACAAGAGCGCGAAGGTGGCGATGATCGAGACGGGGATGGCTGTGGAGATGATGGCCGTGCTTTTGAAGTTCCTCAAGAAGAAGAGGAGCACGAGGACGGCGAGGACGCCGCCGTAGAGCGCGATCATCCCGACGCTGGAGATGGAGCGCTTTATGTAGTCGGAGGTATCTATGATGGGGATGATATGGATCTGCTTGATGTCGGCGTTGATTTTGTCCACTTCGTCGAGAACACGTTTCGCGACTTCGACGGTGTTGGTGCCGGACTGCTTGTTGACGGAGAGCTGGATGCCGGGTTCGCCGTTCACGCGCACTATGCGGCGGACCTTCTGCCAGGTGTCTTCGACGGAGGCGATCTCGTAGAGGAAGATGGGGGTTCCCTGGCGCTCGGCGACCATGGTATTGCGGAGTTGGTCGAGGTCGGTGAACTCGCCGGGGGTGCGGACGGTGACGTCGTAGACGCCACGTTCGATGGTGCCTGCGGGGACGTTGACGTTTCCGGCGCTAATGCGACTGAGGATCTGGTCGAGGGAGAGGCCGAGGGATTTGACCTTTGAGGGGTCGAGGTTGACGTGGATTTCGCGGTCGAGGCCGCCCCAGACGTCAAGCGCGGCAACGCCGGGGACGCGTTCGATGCGGTACTGGACCTGGTCGTCGATGATCCTGCGGAGTTCGACGGGGTCGAGGCGGCTCGAGACGCCGAGGATGAGGATGGGGAAGCTGGCGAGGTCGAACTTTCGGAGGGAGGGACGTTCGGCGTCGTCGGGAAGCGCATGAACAGCCCTGTCGAGGCGGTCGCGCATGTCGCTGGCGGCGGCTTCGAGGTCGGTACCCCAGGCGAAGGATACGCGCACCCGGCTGGAGCCTTCGACGGAAGACGAGCTGATCTCCTCGACGCCCGGGACGGCGGCCATGGCCTCCTCGATGGGACGCGTGACGAGTTCCTCGATTTCCTCGGGGCTGGCGCCCTCGTAGTCGGTTGCGACGCTCAAGGTAGGGTAGGTAATGTCGGGCATGAGGTCGACCGGCAGGCGGAAAAGGGAGACGCTGCCGACGATGATCACTATAAGGGCGCACATTATGGTGAGGACGGGGCGGTGGACGGAGAACCTGGAGACTCTCATTTAGCGGCTCCAGCCGAGGGGGCTTGCCCGGCGGGTGCGGCGGCGCCGGGCGCGGCCGAATCCTGCGGGGCGGGCAGGATTACGGAGACCCCGTCGAAGAGCAGATGCTGTCCAAGCGTAGCGACAAAGCCGGAGAGCGGCGGGTCAAGGATCTCGGCGTTTGTTTCGGTGGTCACGCCGACGGTGACCGGCACGAAGTGGGCCTTCTTTTCGGCATGGTCGACCGTGAAGACGCCCACGCGGCCTTCGCGGCGCGCGAGGGCCTCGACAGGCACGACGGTGGCGTTGTCACGGTGTCCGAACTCGAGTTGGACGAGGGCGAACATGCCCGGTTTGAGGAGGCGCTCGTCGTTGGGCAGTTCGATTTCGACGCGGGCCTGACGGGAACTCTCACGCAAGAGAGGGGCGACGCGCATGACCCTGCCGGAAAACGTTTTGCCCGGGAGGGCCTCGACGGTGACGACGGCCTCCTGTCCGACGTTGATTCTCGAGTAATCGCGTTCTATCACGTACACGACAGCAGTCAGGGTGGAGATGTCGATGACGGAGACGATGGGGTCGTTGGCGCGCAGCATGGCGCCCTCGTCGACGAAGCGTTCGCCGATGAAGCGTTTCCGGAGGGGGTCTTCCCAGGAGGCGGCGATCTTGGTGTAAGAGAGGCGGACGGCGGCGGCGGCCAGCGCCGCGTCGCGCTGTGCGACCTGAGCGATGGCGACCTTGTTTCTGGCTTCGAGGGCCTCGTAGCGGGCGCGGGCGGCATCGAAGTCGGACTCGGAGGAGATTTTTTTCTCGCGGAGGGCCTGTACCCGCTCGAACTCGCGCTGTTCGACCTTGAGTGCGCTTTCGGTCTCCTGGACGTTGGCGGAGGCGACGGCGAGTTCGGCCCTGGCCTGTTCGACCTGCTGGGCGTATTCGTCGTCGTCGAGGATGGCAATGAGTTCGCCGCTGGAGATCTCGTCGCCGATATCGACGAGGAGTTTGTCGAGGCGGCCGGGGACTTTGGGAGCGACGAGGAAGTAGGACTTGGCCACAAGCGAACCGGAGAAGCGTGCGGCGTCGCGGATGGTCTGGGTTTCAACGGGCGCGAGTTCGACGGGGACCTTGGCGGCGTCGCGGGAGGTGCCGCCGCGCGCGCCTGCGCCGTCGGCCGAGCGGGTCTTGGGGTATATGCGCCAGGCGAGGCCGCCCGCGAGGGCAAGCAGAATTACAATGACAAGGACCTTCTTCATCGACAAGTCTCCGCGGTTAGGGCAGTCACGTCCGGATTTTCGCCTCCGGCGGCCCACCCCGAAATGAATCTTAGCAACCACCCCCACGCAAGTAAATGCCTTTCAATCGGGCGCGTTCAGGAGGCGCAGCGGGCGGCGGCTTCGCGAAGCCGCGCCAACGGGCCGCCGCCCGGCGGGGCGCTTCCCCGCTCTCGCGTTTTTTGAAACTCCGGCCCGGCGGCCTTCGTCTAATCAGGCGAACAGAGCCACCCAGGAAGGGCGCTTCAAGAAGGGAGATGCGAAGATGGATACCAACCGAAAGTCAAACTGGATGAAAAAGGCTGCGAAATGGGCGCTGGCGGTGTCGGCGGTCGTTGCGGCTTGTTTCCACCCGATGATAGCGGTTGCGGCGGCGGTCGCCGGGCTCGTTGCGTACGGGTGCAGGAAGATTGCGCGGCGAGGCGCGTACGGGGTCGCGTGCAGCGCGCCCTGTGGGGCGGACGCGCCCAGCAAGTCCGAAGTCATGAGGTCGTGGTTGACTCTCTACTAACAGCAAACGTCCATTGCGCGGCGTAGACCCATGCCCCGGTCGACTAAGCCACGGCCGGGGCGATTTTTTTCGCTGCAAATGGCGGGCGGCTTAGGAGGTCCACGTCAGGACGACTTTGATGACGCCTCCACTTCTCGACTGGACGAGGTCGAAGGCCTCGTTGAAGCGGGCGGCGGGGAATCGGTGGGTGACGAGGCGCGAGAGGGGGAAAGAGGGTTCCTGTGCGATTGCGACGGCCTCGGGCCAAGCGGCGGCGCTGGCGCTACTGCCGATCAACTCCCATTCGCGGTGGAGGAGGGCGTTCCAGGGGAAACGGGCGCGCGTATCAGCGTAGTCGCCGAGGACGAGGACCTTTGCGCCGGGGGCGGCGAGCCTGAGGGCGGTCTGTATGGCGGAGGCGGAACCGGAGGCTTCGACGATCGTGCGAAACTGTCTATCGCGGGCGGCGAGGCTGACGGCGGCGGCGAGGTTGTTTCCGCAGGCATGGTAGTCGAGGGTTTCGGCGGCGCCGAGGTCGCGGGCGAGGGCGAGACGGGCGGCGCGTCCGCCGGCGAGGTAGACGCTTTCGACGCCGGCGCGTTTCAAGAGCATGAGCATGACGAGGCCGATGGGGCCGTCGCCGAGGACAAGGGCGGCGGTCTTGTCCTCGAAGCGCAAGCGGCGAAGGCCGCGCACGCAGACGGCCAACGGCTCGATGAGCGCAGCGACGTCGGGCGGGAAACCGGGCGGGAGGGCGTGGAGGTTGGCCGCCTCGGTAACGAAGTACTGGGCGTATCCTCCGGGGTGTTCGAAGCCGACTTCGCCGCCATCGGAGAGGACGTTTTCGCCGACGCACATCGCGCCGACGCGGGCGCCTTCGACTTGGGGACCGGCCATATCGACGATCCCGCACCACTCGTGGCCGGGGACGCAGGGAAACGATGTCCGGTCCCACCCGGCGATTATCTCAAGGTCTGTCGCGCAGATGCCGCAGGCGAGAGTTCTTATGCGGACCTGGCCGGAGGCCGGTTCGGGGGCCGGGACCTCGAGCATCTCGAGTCTGCCGGGGCCGGTATTTACGATCGCCTTCATGGGTTTACGATGACCTTGTTGTGTTCGGGGGAACCCATCACATCAACCGCCTTGTGGATATCCGCCAGGGCGAAGCGATGTGAGATGATGCGGGCGGTGTCGACGAGGCCGCGTTCCATGAGGCGGATGGCCATGGTCATCGCGAGTGGGGTCGTGCCGAAACTGGCGTCCATGCGGGCCTCGAGGAAATGGGCGAGGCCGCCGTCGAGTTCGAATTTCTCGTGCGTGGTTATGCCGAAGACGTTCCATCTGGTGCCGCGGCGAAGGAGCGCCACCATGAGTTTGACGGCGTCGATGGGGCCGGCGGCCTCGACGACGACGTCGGGGCCGTCCGGGATGACTTCATAGATGCGTTTCTTGGCGTCCTCTTTTTTTGGATTGACGGCGTGGGTGGCGCCGAGGGCGAGGGCGTTCTTGAGGGCGTAGTCGCTCGTGTCCACGGCGATAAGGCGGCCGGCGCCTGCGGCCCGGGCGACCATGAGGCAGAGAAGGCCGATGCCGCCGACGCCGACTACGACGACATCGTCGCCGAGGCGCATTTCGCTTTTCTGCACGACGCCCTTCCACGCGCCCGAGAGGGGCTCGGTGACGGCGGCGGCGTCGAAGGATATGGCTGAGGGCTTGGCGAAGATCGATGATTCGTTCGTCTTCATGTACTCGGCGAAGGCGCCGGGGCGGACGTCATCGGGGCCGTCGCCGCCGGTCACGAAAGCGTGGCGGCAGTAATGGGTGTTGCCGGCGCGGCAGTCGGCGCAGAAACCGCAGAACCCCGAGGGCTGGACAATAACGTCGTCGCCCTGTTTCCAGCGGGAGACGCTGGGGCCGACGCGGGCGACGGTCCCGGAGGGCTCGTGGCCCGGGATGAAGGGGAATTTCACGTTGCGCCGGATTCCCTTTATGGCCTTGTAGTCGGTCGCGCAGAAACCGCACGAGCGAATACGCACGACGACTTCGCCGGGACCGGGTTCGGGGATGGGCGTCTGACGGAGTTCGAGACGGTTGAAATCGGCGAGTACGGCGGCGAGCATTTGCGACGGCATCGGCACTCTCCCCGGAATGCGCGACTAACTGGTCTTGCGCCATAGGCAATTCTTTGTAGGCGCGTGCGCCGCGTCAAGGGAATTGCGGCCGGGCGACGGGTGGGGGCGGGCAGATTACGACACTTGTCGCGCTATCGGCTCTCGCGGGTTTCCATTGCGGCGGTGATTATCCGACGAAGGGACTCCGGGTTTCTCATGAAGATCCGAATCCTCGCCCGGGTCGAGCGGTACCACTTCTTTTGGGGGTTCTCGGAGATCATCTGGAGGTAGGGCCCAAACAGGCGGCTGTGTCCGACGGTCACTTCTTTGAGGCAATCGTTTCCGCCGGTCTGGGCGTTTTCGTCGAGGTAGAAACTCGATTCCATGGTAACGATCCTGAAGAGGTGAAAGATGAGCAGGACACGCCTGTCCGTAACGTACATGCCCGCTTCAGATAGGGGTGGTATTGAGAAGGTCACGCGGAAATTGGGGAAGGATTTCCACGACATGAGCCAGACCCACGGCTCTGTGAACAGCGCCTTTTCACCGGGATGGAAGAAGGGGTGCAGATTGACCTTAAGCCTCAGTCCCATCAGAGGCAAGCCGGCTTCCCGTTTACCCATGATTCACCCACGGCATTCGTGTCATGCCGGGCGCATGCAGCAATGGACGAGAGACATACGACACCACCGGGCAAGCGCACCTTAGGGCTATGCCTCGGCGGCGAGTAAGCCAAAGTGAACGACTATCCTGTAAAGCACGAACTTCGACAGGATTTCCGCGGCGATGAGGCCAACAATGAAACTGACGATCGCACGTGCTCCCTTGACGCCGCAAGACACTGCATAGGAATGGTACATTAGAATCACAGTCCAGATGACGGCCAAGAGCACGGCGAGCGATACGACGCCCAAGACCAGCACGTCGGCGGCGCCAATGCCTGAAGGGGCACCCGAAGTGGAGGACTTCAACACGCTCGCCACGAGCTTGTTGAAAGCGTTTCGAAGGGGAGAGATTAGGAGCAACGTTACCACGAGGAGGCCCGGCCAACGCGCGAGGGCTTGAGTTCCCAGGAGGTCCACTATCCTGAAACGTGAGCGGGCGACGATGATCCCCAATACGGCGAGGGCCAGGGACAACGAGAGCCAGTCGATGAGACCCTCGGCGACGAAGAGCCAGGCCGGCGCCGGAGCGCCCGTGTGAATATCCAGGAGGCCGTCAAAGTGGGTATTACTCACGGCGCCGATAAGGGCGACTACGAGGATGGCCGCAAGACCGATGATGAGGGCGGTCCCGCCAGCGACGAATGTAAAGGGATTCAAGAACCAGAGCAAGGCGGTTTTTCGGGGCGGCTTCGAGGCGGTGACGGGTCGGTCAGTCATGTGCGGGCTCCTCTCGGTCGGGGGCTTCGGTCTCAAGAGAACCGCAACGGTCTATGATATCGTTAAGGCGGTTGCGAACGGTCGGGTAACTGAGGTGGAGCAGCCGCGCCATTTCCTTCAAGGAACCGCTGGCCTTCACGAACTGCAGGATGAAGTCCTGGTCGTCGACGGGGAGCCGGGCCAGAGGCGGCAATTCGAAGCGGCCTTCGATGCCGGTGTCACAGGCCCGGCAGGCCATTCGTGTGACTTCGAGACGGCCGCCGCAGGCGGGGCAGTCAGCGGGGATTCTTTTCATTGCCGTTTCTCCGAAATCGAGGCGCGTTCGGGACCTTGGCTCTGGTCATTGACCCATTGGCGGATGTCATGCAGCAGGGCAGCGAGAGGCACGAACAGAAGACTGGGATGCATATCAGCGCGACTCTTGCCATCGTCGCCTGCCCTAGTGTTCAGTGTGTCCTTGACAAGACAGTAATCACTGCATGAAAGTCCATAATACAGAGTATACGGTACACTTTATTAAGGGATAGATCAATATAATAAACCCGCTTCTAAATATTCTTCGCATGGAACGGGATGGCGGGGAGGGCTGTAAGCGCCTTTGGGAAACTGACCTTGTTGTGCCCCGTTGAAAAGATGGCGGCAAAGGCACTCGGGAATCCGGAAAAGCGGGGACAGGCACGAATTGCAGGAAAAACCAACCCGCCATGGGCGGGTGAACTTCGGGTACAGACACCAAATTCCCAAACAGCGCGGAATTTGGTGTCACTCCCCAGCCCGCAATCCGAGCCGGTCCTGCTCTATTGAAAACAGCGCATTAGGAGGAATCGCGGCTCCGGAAAAACTGGGGACAGGCACGAATTTCCTACAAATCTCGGAAATTCCGAGCCAGTCCCCGCTTTTCCTTGTCCGGCCGCGAGGTGTTTTCAACAGAACGGCCTCGTTGCCGGAGCAGGCGGTTTTGGCCGGAGTATCCTTGTCGGATAGCCGATTGACCAGGGTGTCGGATGCTGCTCTGCGACTATGCTCTGCGAAGCGCTACGCATAGCAGAGAGTAGCGCCCGCCACGGCGGGCAAGCCCACCTGGGCGGGTAAACTTCGAGGCTTCGCAGCCGAGGCTGCTTCGGCGGAGCAGGCTCGCTACGTAGCACGAGCGCGCTTTTCGGGAGTTTGAGACACAGAGGGGCACACGGATGAGGCTGTGTGAGGTCAGAATTGACGGCTCGGAGGGCGGGGCACGGCTGGTGGCGGTGGCCGAGGATGCGCACGGCAAGCGGCTAAGCGACGTCTGGTTTGAATATGGAGACGAGTACCGGGATTTTGTCAGGGCGGACGCGGACGTATTCGTGCCGATGATGTTAGTGGGCTCGATGCTTCTGGGGGAACCGTTCGAGACGGACCTGGCAGTCTCGGCGCAGGTGGCCGCGGAATTGTGCGAGATCCAGGCGATTTTCACCACCTGGTTTCCGGAGAGACTCAAGGGCCGGAGGCCACAACTGGCAAAGGTCGTTTCAAAGCCGGCGGCAGAGTCGCGGAATACGGCCGCCTTTTTTTCTGCGGGGGTTGACGCATTTTACGTGGTGCTCAAGCACAGGCGCGGGGAAGGCGACGGCGCGGCGCCTCTCACGCACCTCGTATATATGAAGGGGCTCGAGGCGCCGCTCTCGAAGATAAGAGGGGGCAAAGAGTCGCGTATCGCGGCGATCGCCGAGGGTCTCGGCCTGCCAGTCATTATGGGCCGGACGAACCTGAGGGATTGCTTTGACTACGAGTACGTGCCGTACGTGTGCGGCCCCGCGCTGGCTTCTGTGGCGCTTTCGCTATCGGGCGGGCTGTCGCGGATGCTTGTGCCCTCGGGATCGACCTACAGGCAGGAAGACCTCTACCCGGCGTCCACGCATCCGTTCCTCGACAGGCTTTGGTCGACCGAATACCTGGAAGTAAGGCCGGACGGGGGGGAAGCGACGCGCGCGCGAAAGACGGCCTACATAGCCTCGGAGCCGCTTGTCTTGGAGAACCTTTCGGTATGTATAGAGAACCTGGGCGAATTCGAGAATTGCTGCCGCTGCTCGAAGTGCATACGCACGATGATAAGCCTTCAGGCGCTGGGAGTGCTCGAGAGAGCGGTTACTTTCGAGTCGCCCTTTGATTACGAACTCATCCGCCGCATAAGCCTCGATAATCCAGTAGGCCGGGCCTATTTCACGCAGAACATCGAACTGGCACGAGAGACGGGGCGGGACCCGAGACTCACGCGGGCACTCGAAAGGCATTTGCGCCGCTGGGAGAAATACCGCGCGCTCGTGACACTCGTCACGGACACGCCGCTACACCCGCCGGTGCGCCGACTGCATGAGCTTTTCAAGCGCGGGTCGCGGCGCCGCGGGGAATCACAAAAGGCCTGAGGCAAAGAGCGCCGTCATCGGCGCTTGGATTCCACCTGCGCCAAAGCCACCCACAGCGCTAATTTTCCTTGTCCGACGCGGTGTTTAGGACCAACACTGAATCAGTGGTTCTTTTCCTTGACCTTGATCATCACAGATGAATTACCGGGGTTGTTTTTCACGTGGATCTGCTCGGTGGCGCCGCACGAGCTGCTCTTGATGTGAACGTTTCCAGAGGCCGAGCACTTTGTCGTTACGCAACCCGACGACAGGACAAGACCGAGGAAAAACAAACAGACGAACAGCAGACGCTTCAACATGTTTCTCCCTCCTCTATTCAAGGCTACTGACAAGAGTATACCACATGACTGTAAGTCGTGTGGCGCCAATGGATTAGAAATCCGAGACGGGAGATCTCTTTGGGACGGATTTAGGCTTGATGCGTTGTTAGAGAAACAATCACGAGGAATTGGAGAAGGGGCGGAACGTTCCAACTCGACAGAGCGCGTTGGAGGGGGCGGCTGCGTGAGTTCTTGAAGCGCCGGTCGCAGAGGGTGCCACGCAAAGCCTGAGGCGATGGCCCGACATATGCAGTATGCGGGCTACGTGCCGCCGAGTTGGAGGGCTTCAGATTCGATCTCGAAGGGGCAGTCGCGTTCGATGGCCGCGGTAAAGGGTCCCTTGACGTTTTCAGGCTCCCGCCACGAGAGCGAGCAGGTGCCGCCTCAGCCATACCTGAATTGGGACACGATGTCATAGGAGCCATCGGCATTTCTGATGCGGACGGCGGGGACGGGCGGTGGGTCGTTTCCGCAGGAGAGGCGGACGGTCTCGCCGAACCGGCCCTTGAGGACCTCCTGAAAGACGTAAGAGGGCGGCTGGCGGCGAACACTGAGGGAGGCGATGACGGGCGGCCCGACATCGACGGACACTTCGCCATCTTCCGGGACTTCGAAAACGGGCGCCGACGTTGGGTCGGCGGCAGAGAGCGTCCAAGCAACACCGTCCGGACCTTTTGCCTGGGCGCGCCAGGCCTGGATGCGCCACTTTCCGGACGGGACCTTAACGGGGGCGGCCGGAGACGCGCAAGGAAATGGTCCCCGTGTCGCCGGCGATAGTCAGCGCGGTAATGCCATGCGGGACGAGGATTTTGCCCTCGGGGACGCGCCACGCGCGGGTGAATCTGACCGAGGCGCTGTCGGCGGACGGTTCGACGCGGTACCGGCGGCCACCGAGGGCGACGTACTTGCCGAGAGGGGCGGGGGCGCCGGACGAGGCCAGCGATATCCGGTCCGAGGTTTTCGGGTCGGGCGCGACGTCGTTGAAGGTTGCGTTGGCGTCGTAATCGACGAGGACGCACTTTGTCTTTTTGCCGCCGACGGTTACAGTGCCCTCATACCAGCAGGCTGACGAGACGATCACCTGTTTGTAATCGGGGTAATCGACGCAGGTAACGACGACATCGTAGGGCGCCGGGCCGTTTTCGGCGGGGAAGCGGATTTCGACGGGCCCGAAACGGGAGCGATGGGAGCTGGAGCCGGCCGGGGAGATCGGGGATTCGTCGTCGAGGGCGCCATCGGCGTCGGAGTCGACGTAGAGCGTGTCGTAGAAGTCACGCGACGAGCGGCAGGAGCAGGCGATAAGGATGAAGCCGCCGGCCGCCCTCGCCGTGGGCCATTTGGCGAAGCACGCACGGGCGCCGAGGGATTGCGGCAGCGGCACGCCCTCCGGTGGGGCGGCCGAAGGTTCGAGCACGACGGACCTCGTCTGAACGCCTACTTCCTTCGGGTCACTCGATATACGGCAGGCCAAGCGCTGGCCCTGTTGGGCGCAGCCCCAGAGCGCAAGCGAAAGCAGGGTGAGGAGGACCACCCTGCAGAGTTTCGATTCAGGCATGGTGCAACCTCCTTCGATGCCTTCGGCGCAGATCTACCAACACGCACGAGTGTAGCGCGCGAGGGGCCGCCAGGTCAAGACAAATGTTAGTACATTAACACATTTTGCCGGGCCGTGCGGCGAAGCCGGGGCCGGCTGCTTCTCAACGGGCGGGGGATGGGGGGGAGGGGGTAGCAGAATTTTTCATCAATCGGCGTGTTTTTTTGTGGCAGCGGGGCGGGGGATGTGATATGTTAACTGACTAACATTTCCGGGGATCCATTAGGGGTGCATTATGAGCGAATTGGGGAGAAGGGAACTGCAGCTGATGCAGGTGTTGTGGCAGCACGGGGCGCAGACGGCCAACGACATCTGCGAGAGGCTGCCGGACTCGCCGGCCAACGCGACGGTCAGGACGATGCTTCGGATACTCGAAGGCAAGGGGTACGTCAGGCACGCGAAGAGCGGGCGGGCGTTCGTCTACCGGGCGGCGGTGGCTCCGAAGAAGACGCTTCGAGCGATGATAAAGAGGCTCCTCGAAGGGTTTTTCGACGGTTCGCCGGAGGCGCTGGTGACTCACATGATGGACGAGAGGGACCTGAGCCTCGAGGCGTTAGACAAGATCTGCGACGAGCGTACTCATAAGAAGGGGACGCGAGCCTCCTGAGCGAAAAGCGGGCGGTCAGGCGAAAGCACAGGACTTTCAAGGGGACCAGAAGGAGCCAGCAATGGGTGTCGGCGACGGGGCGGTGGCACGTTGGGTGGTGGTCTTAGCGGACATATTAGTGAAGTCCGGGGGACTTCTTGTGCTGGCGCTTTTGGGGACGTACGTCGCGAAGAGGGCGCGGCCGGCGGCGCGTGCGGCGTGGCTTGAATCCGGGCTTGCGGCGCTGGTCTTTTTGCCGGTTCTCGCGGTTGTAATCCCGGGGTGGTCGCTAAACATCATGCCGCCCGAAGGGCCGACGACGCCGGCAAGCATTGAGATTGCGGCGAATGCAGAAGCAGCCGGCGCAGCAGCGGTCATTGCAGAAGGCGAGTCCGCCGGCGCGCGCACGGATACGGGCATAGGCACGGCGCGGGAACGCGCGACTTTCGACCCGGAAGCGGCGGGCGCGAGGGGCCGGGAGCCCGCGGGGCGCTTTCAACGCGAGCGAGCGCATGAGGCGGGAGACCGCCCGGCGGTTATCACCGAGGGGGTGGGGATTGCAGCGGCAGAGGCAAGCGATTCGCCGGAGGAGGCCGTGGGGCCTGCGACGGTTGGGGGTGGGGAGGCGGCAGGTGGGCGGCGGCGCGTAGGTTGGCCGGCGGCGGCGTTAGGCGTTTACGCGGGGGGCGTGATACTGCTTCTGGCGCAGCTCTCGTTCAGGTTGGGGGGCGTCAGGCGCTGGCGCAGGCAGTCGAAGGCGGTTACGGACGCGCGGGTGCTCAGGCGAGTCGAGGCGTGGCGAAGGCACTTGGGCATAAAGCGAAGAGTCCAGGTCGTAACGAACGACAGGATAAAGGTGCCGACGACATTCGGGTGGTTTGGCCCGACGGTAGCGCTACAGGAGGGGCTGTTCGAGGAGGCAAGCGAGGATTTACTCGACGCGGCGCTCGCGCACGAGCTGGCGCACGTGAGGAGGGGGGACTTGTGGTGGGCGCTTGCGGACAGGCTGGTGGCGTGTTTCTACTGGCCGAACTTTCTCGTGTGGGTGGCGCTTGGGGCGATGACGGCCTTGAGGGAACAGGCGTGCGACGACTGGTGCGCGTCGGTGACCGGCAGGCCGAGGGAATATTGCGAGAGTCTAAGGAGGATAGCCGAGATGGCGAGACGCGGGGTGTTGAGGGGTTTTAGCGCGAGCATGGCGAGGAAACCGGAGATAGCCGAGAGGCTGGGGCGGTTGGCGAGGATGACAAAGGGGCCCGATCCGAGGCTGACGCGGGGGCACTGGGCGGCGATTGCAGTGGCGGCGGCGCTTTTGTGCGCGGGGTTGGCGCCGGGGAGGCTCGGGACGAGAAGGGCGAACGCGGAGGAGAAGCCGGCGGCAAGGGCGGCCGCCGAGGCGGCACCGACAGGCGCGCAGGGCGCGGGGACGGTGCTTGAGGCGAGCCCCGAGACGCTGAAAGACGTGCTGGCGCAGGCCAAGCCGGGAGACACGATACTGTTGGCGGACGGGACGTATTCTGCGGTGGTCGATATCACGCTTACGGGGGAGAG
>Ga0172362_10002289_pt1 | contig 16688 bp, 10 predicted proteins | sample LakKivs1_kivu2a2_FD_114534 | JGI IMG/M metagenome (GOLD analysis project Ga0172362, IMG submission 114534) | Sediment microbial communities from Lake Kivu, Rwanda - Sediment s1_kivu2a2 | ecosystem: Environmental > Aquatic > Freshwater > Lake > Sediment | place: Rwanda: Western Province, Lake...
CATCGAAGGGGCGGAGAAACCGCCGCCTCCGCCCGAGACCGAAAAGCCACCGGCCGAGAGCAAGGCAGAGGGCGATCAGCCGGCTGCAGAGCAGAAGGACGACGGCCAGCAGCAACAGGAAGGGAAGAAAGACGAATGAAGATCGCGTGGTTCGATTGCTTCTCCGGGGCCTCCGGCGACATGATCCTCGGTGCCCTCGTCGACGCCGGGCTCGACACGGGCGCCCTCTCCGCTGAGCTCGGGCGCCTCCCGCTGACCGGCTACCGCATCGAGGCCGGCAAGGCCGCGCGCGGCGGCATCGCCGCCACAAAGCTGAGCGTGATCGTCGACGCCCACGGCACTCGCCACCACCACGAGCGCGGGCTGCGCGACATCCTCCCGATGATCGAAGCCTCGGCACTGCCCGAGCCGGTCAAGCGGGACGCCGCGAGGATCTTCACCCGCCTCGCCGAAGCTGAGGGCGAGGTGCACGGCAAGCCGGCCGAGGAGGTGCACTTCCACGAGGTCGGCGCCGTGGATTCGATCGTCGACATCGTTGGCGCCGCGGCGGGGCTGCACCTGCTGGGCGTGGTGCGCGTGAGCTGCTCGCCGTTCCGCCTCGGAACCGGCACGGTCACCTGCGCCCACGGCACGCTCCCGGTGCCGGCGCCGGCCACGGCCAACCTCCTGCGCGGAATGCCCGTCGTTCCCACGGACATACCCTTCGAGCTGACGACGCCCACGGGGGCCGCGATCCTGTCGACCCTCGCCGAGTGCGTGGGCGCGATGCCGCCCTGCACGATAAGGTCGGTCGGCTACGGAGCCGGCACGCGCGACATCCCCGGCCGGCCCAACGTCCTGCGTGTCTTCATCGCGGACGACGTGGAAAGCCCCGAGGGCGACGTGGTGGAGGTGGTGGAGGCGAACGTGGACGACATGTCGCCGGAGTATTTCGGCGGCATCACCGAGCGGCTGTTCAAGGCGGGCGCGCTGGACGTGTGGACGACGCCCGTGCAGATGAAGAAGGGACGGCCGGGCTTCGTGATCGCGGCCATCGTGCCGCTCGGCGAGACCATATCGGTCGAGGAGGTCTTCTTCCGCGAGACGACGACCTTCGGCGTGCGGATCCACGCCGCCCGCCGCCGCAAGCTCGCCCGCGAGATCCGCACGGTGCAGACGCGCTTCGGGCCGGTCCGCGTCAAGCTCGGCCGACTCGACGCAAAGGTCATCCGCGTCAAGCCGGAGCACGACGATTGCGCCCGGATCGCCAACGAGCGCGGCCTGCCCTTCCTCGACGTCCAGGCCGCCGCCCTCGTTGCCCTTCGCGAGATCGTAGACACACATGGCTGAACAACGCCTCAGCGCCGGGACGCGCGAACTTGCGCGCCGAGTTCTCGAAGGCGAGTGGGGCCTCGCCCTCGCCGACCTCCCGCTCACGCTCGATGGCCGCGCCGACGCGGCCGCGGCATCGCCCGCGATGTACGAAGCCCTCGCCGTCAAGCTGATCGCCGAGCAGGCGCCCGTCCGCATCGACCCCTCGCAGCGCCTGGCCGGCTCCGCCACGCTCAAGGCCGCCTCCTGGCACAAGCTGCCAATCTACCGCAACGGCGAGACGAGCATCTGGTCGACCAGCCACCTCACCGCCGGCTTCGACCACGCCCTGCAGTTGGGCTATGGCGGCTTGCGGCGGCAGGTGAACGACCGCATCGCCCGCGGCAGCCTGACGGGCGACCAGCTCGATTTCCTCCGCTCGATGCTGGTGTGTCTCGACGCCGCCGCCATATGGCACCGCCGGCATATGGAGCTGCTCGACAGGCTGATCGCGGAGTCGGACGGCGAGCGCCGCCGGCGCTATTCGCAGATGCGGGCCGCCCTCGCCCGCGTGCCCGAGGAGCCGCCCGGCGACTTCCGCGAGGCCGTGCAGGCCCTCTGGTTCCTCTTCTGCTTCCAGCGGCTCTGCGGCAACTGGCCGGGCGTGGGCCGGATCGACCAGATGCTGGGGCCCTACCTGCGGGGCGACCTCGCCGCCGGCCGCATCACGCTGGACGAGGCCCGCGAGCTGATCGCACACTTCTGGATCAACGGCTGCGACTGGACCGGCGCGAAGGCCTGGCACTCCGGCAGCGGCGACGCCGAATACTACCAGAACATCGTCATCTCGGGCATCGACGCGGACGGCAACGACGTGACCAACGAAGTCACCTGGCTCGTGCTCGACGTTGTCGAGGAGTTGCGGATCATCGAGTATCCCGTGGCGGTGCGCATCAGCCGGCGCACGCCGGAGAAGCTGCTGCGCCGCGTCGCGGAGGTGCAGCGTCTCGGCGGCGGCACGGTCGCCGTCTACAACGAGGACCTCGTGATCCGTGCCCTCGCGGCCTTCGGCTACGCCGAGCGCGAGGCCCGCAGGTTCGCCAACGATGGCTGCTGGGAGGTGCAGGTCCCCGGCGAGACGGCCTTCAGCTACGTGCCCATCGACGTCCTGCAGATCCTCCAGGAGGCGACGGGCACGGCGGGTACCGGGCCGATCCCGGAGTTCGCGGACTTCGAGGCCCTCTACACGGCCTTCCGCGAGCGGCTGGCCGCCCGGATCGAGGAGTTCCACCGCCTTGCCGACCGGCACGTGCTCGGCCACCGCGGGGCGCCGCTGATCTCGCTGCTGGTGAAGGACTGCATCGAGAAGGCCCGCGGCTACCACGACCGCGGGGCGCGCTACAGCGTGCTGGCACCGCACGCGGGCGGGCTGCCCGACACCGGCAACAGCCTCTACGCGTTCAGCACGCTCGTTTTCGAGGAGAAGCGCCTGACGTGGCGCGAGATGGCCGAGTGCCTGCGCTCAGACTGGGCGGGCCGCGAGGAACTCCGGCGCAAGACGCTGGCGCGCCTGGTGCTCTACGGCAACGGCAACAGCGAGGCCGACGCGATGGTGCGGCGCGTCTTCGATGACTTCCTCGAGCTTGCCGGGCGCGTGCGCGAACGGGACGGCGTGCTGCGGCCGCCGGGCGTGAGCACCTTCGGCCGCGAGATCGAGTGGCGCGCTCACCGCGGCGCGACGCCCGACGGCCACCGCACGGGCGACATCCTCGCCACGAACTTCTCGCCGTCGCCCGGCACCGACCTGAACGGGCCGACGGCCGTGCTGCGCTCGCTAGGCGCGATGGGCCTCGAACGCCTCGCCAACGGCTGCGCCCTCGAGCTGAAGATGCTGCCGTCGAGCCTCCGCGGCGAGGCCGGCCTGCGGGCGCTCGTCGGGCTGCTGAAGACGTTCGCTGACCTCGGCGGGTTCTTCATGCAGGTGGACGCCGTCTCGCCGGAGGAACTGCGCGAGGCCCAACGCCACCCGGAGAAGCACCGCCACCTCACCGTCCGCATCGCAGGCTGGTCGGCGCGGTTCGTCACGCTCTCGCCCGAGTGGCAGGAGATGATCATCAACCGCAGCCAGCAGGACGCCGCCATGGCGGACGACGCCCGCCCGGAGGCGTGAGGACCGCCGAGGCGCAGGCCGCCAGCGCAGGCCTTTTCGCTTGCATCACCGCGTGCTGCGCGGTACAATCCCGTGGCGTTTCGGGCGGCCGTGCGGCCGCGTTCCCAAGCCACCTTTTTCCCGACAGGGGGAAGACCATGAGGACAAGGTTCGCTTTCTGCGTGATCCTCGGCCTGGCGCTGGTGCTGCCGGGCTGCGGGAAGAAAGACGCCGGCACGCCGGTCGACAACTCGGCCGTCAAGCCCGGCGAGACGCCCGCCGCCAAGCCCTCCGAGGGAAGCAGGAACGCCGCGAAGCAGTCCGTGACCATCTGGTGGGCGCAGTGGGCCCCGGCCGACGGCCTCCAGCAGCTTGGCCTGGAGTTCGAGAAGGAGGCGGGCATCGCCGTCAAGGTGCACCAAATCCCGTGGAGCGCCTACCAGGACCAGGTGTTCCTCAACTTCGGGAACAAGCAGACCGACTTCGACATCGTGGTGGGCGACAGCCAGTGGATCGGCCGCGGGGCCGCCAAGGGCCTCTACCTCGAGCTGACCGACTGGCTGCCGCAGGCCGTTGACATGGCGACCGTCCACCCACGGGCCGCCCGCTACCTCTGCGAGTATCCCCCCGGCAGCGGCAGGTTCTTCGCCGCACCCTGCGAGACCGACGCCGTCGGGTTCGCCTACCGCAAGGACTGGTTCGCCGATCCCGCCGAGCGGGCGGCCTTCGAGAAGAAGTACGGCTACGAGCTGGAGCCGCCGGACACGTGGGACCAGTTCCGCGACATCGCCGAGTTCTTCTGCCGGCCCGGCGGGAAGCGCTACGGCTGCGCCCTCCTCACCGGGCGCGGCTACGACTCGCTGGTGATGGGCTACCAGCAGATCATGTGGACTTGGGGCGGCTCGTGGGGCGACCCCCAGACCTACGCCGTCGACGGGGCCGTCAACGCCGACGCCTCCGTCGAGGCGCTCGAGTTCATGAAGGCGATGCTCCAGTTCTCGCCCAAGGGGGCGTCGAACTTCGACTACGGCCAGACGCTCGAGGCGTTCACCAACGGCTCGACGGCGATGGCGATGGACTACTTCGCGTTCTTCCCGGACCTCCTGGCGAGGATGAAGGACAAGGCCGGCTTCTTCATCATGCCGCGCAAGGGCGAGCAGCGGGCCATCAGCCTCGGCGGGCAGGGCTTCAGCATCTCGACGAAGCGCCCGGCCGCACAGCAGGACTTGGCCAGGAAGTTCATCGCGTGGTTCCTTCAGGAGCGCGTGCAGAAGCTCTGGATCACCAAGCCCGCGGGCTTCACCGCGAACACCAGCATCCTCGCCAGCGAGGAGTTCCGCACCGCCACGCCCTACAACGCGGCGTTCGCGGACTCGCTCGACAGCCTGCAGGACTTCTGGAACGTGCCGGCCTACAACGAGCTGCTGGCCGTCGCGCAGCAGTACCTCGGCGAGGCCCTCGACGGCGTGAAGACGCCCCGGGAGGCCCTCGACAAGCTCGCCGAGGAGCACGCCAAGATCCTCAAGGAGTCGGGGCTGGTCAAAGGCGAATGACGCGGCCCTGGCCGCACGGGGCACGCAGATGGGCGAGGCACGGACGGGATTGCTCAAGTTCGGGCTCGTGGGCCCGGCACTCGTGCTCCTGATCGCGCTCAACGTCTTCCCGCTGCTCTACAACGTCGCCCTCAGCTTCACCGCCAGCGGGATGACCGACAGCGGCGGCTTCGCGGGGACGCGGAACTACGCGGCGGTCTTCTCGGAGCCGAAGTTTGCAGCGGCCCTCCGCACCACTGCGGTGTTCGTGGCGGCGGCGGTGTCGGCCGAGCTGCTCCTCGGCTTCGGCCTCGCTCTCGCGTTGCGGGGGCGCATCGCCGGCAATGCGCCGCCGCCGTCGGCCTTCCTCCTCACGTGCCTGCTCGTGCCGATGATGCTCTCGCCCGCGGTGATGGGCCTCTACTGGAACCTCGTCCTCAACGGCCACTACGGCGTGCTCAACCAGGTGCTCGCCTTCGCGGGGCTGGGCCAGCCGCAATGGCTGACCGACCCCCGCCTCAAACTCGTGTCGGTGCTGATCATCGACATCTGGATGTGGACGCCGTTCATGATGCTGATAGCCCTCGCGGGGCTCAACTCGATCCCGCGCTACATCTACGAGGCTGCCGAGATCGACCGCGCGGGGGCGTGGTGCGTCTTCCGCCGCATCACGCTCCCGATGTGCGCGCCGCTGCTGGTGCTCGCGGTGCTGCTGCGGACGACCGACGCCCTCAAGCAGTTCGACCTCGTGATGGCCGTCACCGGGCCCGACGACGCCGCCACGCAAACGCTGAGCGCGCTGCTCTACCGCACGATCTTCCGGGGCGACAACGTGGGCCTCGGCAGCGCCTATGCGTGCGTGGTGCTGGTGATCGTCATCGCTCTCGCCAGCGTCTTCACGCGCTGCATCGGCCACATCCAGAAGAAGCACGGGCGCTGAAGCAGCCGCGGCCATAGCCCGGCAGACGCCGACGCGGCAGCCCGCGGCCTACTGCATGCCGCCCATCTGCCTGAACCAGAGCGTGGCGTATTCACCGCCGGGGCCGGCGGAGAGGAGTTCGTCGTGCGTGCCCATCTCGACGATGCTGCCGGCCCTCAGCACGACGATGAGGTCGGCCGAGCGGGCCACGGAGAGCCGGTGGGCGATCATGAAGGAAGTGCGGCCGACGGCCAGGCGGTCGAGGGCCTCGAGCACGAGCGACTCGCTGGTGGCGTCGAGGTTGGAGGTGGCTTCGTCGAGGATGAGCACCTCGGGGTCCTTTAGGAAGGCCCGCGCGATGGCGATGCGCTGGATCTGCCCGCCCGAGAGGCCCACGCCGCGCTCGCCCACGACGGCGTCGTAGCCCTTGGGCAGCTCGAGGATGAAGGGCTCGGCGTTGGCGGCGGCCGCGGCGGCCCGTATCTCGCCCTCGGTGGCGTCGAGCTTGCCGTAGAGGATGTTCTCGCGGATGGTGCCGGTGAAGAGCACGGGTTCCTGCGGGACGATGCCGACGGCCTGGCGCAGCGACTGGATGGCGACGGAGCGGACGTCCTGCCCGTCGATGGTGATCCGGCCGCACTGGATATCGTAGAAGCGGGGCAGCAGGGAGATGAGCGTGGACTTTCCGGCGCCGCTGCCGCCGACGAGGGCGATGCGCATCCCGGGCTTCGCCACGAACGAGACGTTCTGCAACACGACCACGGGGTCGTCGCTGGGGTAGCTGAACGACACGTCCTCGAAGCGCACCTCCGGCGGGCGGCGCACGCTGATGGCGGGCACGCCTGGGAGGTCGCGGATGTCCGGCTCGCTGTCGAGGAACTCGAACACGCGGTCGGCCGCGGCCGCCGCCACGTGCATCCTGCCGTAGAGGTTGGAGAGCGACTGGATGGGCCCGAGCAGCAGCCCCTGGTAGAGGTAGAAGGTGGTGAGGTTGCCCACGGTGGCCTCGCCGGAGAGCACGCGGTAGACGCCGAAGATGATCATGATGACGGCCCCGAGGGTGCGCGTGATCTCGGACGCCCCGATGAGCAGCCCGCTGAGCATCTGCTGGCGGAGCGTGTGCTGGCGGAGGATTTCGGCCTCGTTGAGGACGTGGTCTTCCTCGTGGTCTTCGGCGGTGAACGACTGCACCTCGCGGATCATCGCCATCCGTTCCTGCAGCCGGCCGGAGAGGCGCTCGATGCTCTCGCGCTGGCGCCGGCTGGCGGCGCGCATCGGCGAGCTGAGCGTGCGGGTGGTGACGATGAACAACGGCACGGTGGCGAGCGCGACCACCGCCCACAGCCAGTCGCTGGTGACGAAGTAGGCGGTGATGACGATGGCCTCGAGCAGGCACTGCGAAGTCTGGATGAGCACCACGTCGAACGAGTCCTGCGCGGCGCTCACGTCGCTGATGATCCGCGCCACGATGGTGCCGGAGGGGCGCTTGTTGTGGAAGGCCAGCGAGAGGCGCTGGATGTGGCGGAACATCATGAAGCGGATGTCGCGGATGGCGTTTGACGCGGCGACCTGAGGGCAGTAGAAGCGGCCGATCGAGGCGACGGCGTGCAGCACGATGATGCCCGCGAAGAGCGGGATCATCCCCCAGAGGATCGAGAGCCGCTGCGGCCCCGTCAGCCCCTCCGCGAGCAGCACGCGGTCGACCACGTTCCCGACGAAGATGGGCATGTAGAGCGGGAGGATCATCCGCCCGAGGCCGGCGGCGAAGCCCAGGCCCAGCCAGCGCCAGTAGGGCAGGGAGGAGCGCATGAAGCGCCACAGGTTCTTCAGCCCCATCTCGTTGTGGCTGGCCGGCGAGGATGCGGCGGGGGGAGATCGGCGTTTCCAGATCGTGCTGAGCTTCATAGGCTGCGGCAGGCGACGAGCCCGCCCGAGGCCGATGCCCCGGAGACGACTGCTGCTCCCGCGAACTATTGCCCGGGGCGGGCCTCTACGCAGCATCATAGCAGACCGGCGGGCGCAGTCAAGCGGAATCCGGCCGTTCCGCCGCGCTGCGTGGGCGGCATCCTTTGCGTTCGCCCGGCCCATGCCAGGGTGTGCCGGGATTTCATGGTCCTTTGGTTGAAAGAGCCCGCGGCGCGGCATTTCGAGGTTGATTCCGGCCGGCCCGGTGATGTACAATCGCTTCGGCTTTCCCGTGGATCGTTTCCACAGATTGCACAGATTTCACAGATTCGGATCAGGCTGGTTTGCTGTCCTGATCTGTGTCATCTGTGGATCGTTGAATGGAGGTGCCTCATGAGCATCAGAAGGAATTCAGGCGACGCGCTCCTGATCGGGATAGGCATCGGGTTGGCGGTGCTGCTGCTGGTGGTGGTGTTTCTCTTTGGAGTGCCGCTCCGCACGACTGCGCCGCCGGCGATGGTTCCCGCGGCCCGGCCAATGGGGCTCGTTCCAATCACGCCGCCGCCGGCCGAGCAGTCGGAACCGGTCGAGGAGGAAACACAATGAAAAGGAACTCGGGCGATGCGCTCCTGATCGGCATCGGGATCGGGCTGGGGCTGCTGGTGCTGGTGGTGCTGTTCTCGTTCGTGAGATATTCCAGAGTGCAGCCCGCGGCGGCGCCCATGCCCCAGCCCGTGCCTGTGGGGGTAGCCGCTCCAGCGACTGACCCGGAGGTTGAGTGGGAATGGGACGACGAGCCTGCACCGGCGGCGCTCGCTCCCGCGCAGGACGCGCGGGAGGCCGAATGACCCACACCGTTGTCATCGGCGACGCCCGCAGGATGCGGCACGTGCCCGACGAGTCGGTCCACCTCGTCGTGACGTCGCCGCCATACTGGCAGCTCAAGGACTACGGCGGCGACGGGCAGATCGGCTTCAACGACAGCTACGGGGCCTACATCAACAACCTCAACCTCGCCTGGAGCGAGTGCCGGCGCGTCCTCCACCAGGGCTGCCGCCTCTGCATCAACATCGGCGACCAGTTCGCCCGGTCCGTCTACTACGGCCGCTACAAGGTCATCCCCATCCGCACCGAGATCATCAGGTTCTGCGAGTCGGCCGGCTTCGACTACATGGGCGCGGTGATCTGGCGCAAGGTGACCACCTGCAACACGACCGGCGGGGCGACGATCATGGGGTCGTTCCCCTTCCCCCGCAACGGCATCCTCAAGCTCGACTACGAGTTCATCCTCATCTTCCGCAAGCTCGGCCGCCCGCCCGAGCCCGAACCTGCGGCGAAGGAGGCCTCGAGGATGACCATCGACGAGTGGAACGAGTACTTCGCCGGCCACTGGAGCTTCCCCGGCGAGAAGCAGGGCAAAAGCCGGCACCTCGCGGTCTTCCCCGAGGAACTGCCGCGGCGGCTCATCCGGATGTTCAGCTTCGCGGGCGAGACGGTGCTGGACCCGTTCCTCGGCAGCGGCACGACGATGCTGGCCGCGCGCAACCTCGGCCGCAGCTCGATCGGCTACGAGATCAACCGCGACTTCCTTCCGGTGATCAGGCGAAAGGCGGGGGCTGACGGGCTGTTCGACGACGCGAAGGTGGAAGTGCTCGAGGACCAGCCGCTCGACGCGCAAGCCGCGGCCGAGGCCATGAGGGCGCTGCCGTGCGTCTTCCGCGACCCGCTCCCGATCGAGAGGAAGACCGACCCCCGCGACCGCACCTATGGCTCGCGGATCAGCAGGGAGGGAAGCTGAGGCTGCCGGGACACGGGGCGGGTTTTCTTCAGACGCGCAGGACGCCCTTGCATTCGGGATAACCGGAGCAGCCCCAGAACTGCTTCCCTGTCGCCTTGCCCTTCCGTGCGGTCCGCAGCGCCATCGGCCTGCCGCACTGCGGGCAGGATGGAATGGGATCCTGCTTGTCGGCGCATGGTTCCGTGCGGTCCGCGGCCCGTTTGGCCAGGCGCGCCGTGGCCAGTTGTTCGCTGTACCCGCCCTCTTCAATGAACTGGGCTTCCAGCGCGGCTATCTGCTTGTCGAGCAGGAAGTTGGCCTGGTTGATGAGGCACAGCAGGGCGTTCGCGCGAACGGCCGGGTCGCTGTGGTCGAGCCACTTCGCATAAAGGGCGTAGTGCTTCTCCGGATCCGACCGATCCGACCGATCCGCCTGATCCGCCTGATCCGCCCGATCATGCCCTATCCCTCGCACCGCCAGCGCTTCGGGGGCATCCGGCATCCATCTTCACAGGCGGCGGTGCCGCAGAAAATCCTCGTAGTCGAGCAGGAGTTCCTCCAGGCTGGCGCGTGCGACGTTGATCAGCCGCAGCTCGGTCTGCGATGAGGTGGCGGATGCGCGACTGCCTTCGGCGATATTCTGCCGGCCGCTGCGTGCGGCCTGCACCATTTGGTCGCTCATTCGCGAGCGCGGCTCCAGGAAGCCCTCGCAGAACCAGTAGGTGGCATCATACTGGAAACTGCGCAGGTCGCGGTAGCCTCCGCTGGGCCTGATTCTCGCCATGCTGTCTCCTATGCCGCGAAGTGGAATGAACCGCCCGCAAGCGGCCGACTGACAATAGCACGAGCCGCCAACGATGTCAAGCACAAACTTGATAGCCGTTAAAACGCCAATTGCCGGGCTTCTGAAGTTGTGCTTAGTGGCCTTGTTCGAATGGCGTGAAGTTAGGCGGCAAAGTTCGGCGTTCCAGTCTCTACCCGAAGGGGTGGCGACTGGACGCGCAAAAACAGTGGCAACCCGAGGCGGGCACCGATCCGGCCACCAAGCCAGCCAACGGAATCCCACAAGCTTAGGAAACGGATCGGCGCCATGGTATCATTCGCCCATTTCGCCATCCAAGCCTCCATTGGCTCTTCAGGTCCTGATCTGCCGGTTCTCCTCAACTGTCTCCACTCGGCCAGCACAACTGCACGACCGAGTTCCTCAGTGTGCAAGTATTCAGTCTTAGTTGGCTCTCTCACGCCAAGTCCTTCACCGATCCCCAGCAGGCTGCCTGGGCACGCTCCGCGGATCTGGCCTATTCGACTTTTCCGTCCAGCAGATCGTCGAGGGTCTCCGGCGTTTTCTGCTGCTGCAGCGGGTCTTCGGCGGAGGGCTCGCCGGTGTCGCCGAGGAACCGCAGGTGGCCCCAGAGCGACGGCTCGAGGCGAGCCTCCGTCGGCTCGTCGGATACGCCGGTGGCCATGGTGTTGGCCCAGTACTGGCGGCCGCGGGTGATGTGGCCCTCGTCCGTGGTCAGCACGCCCCAGTCCATCTTGATCGCAGAGCCTGGGCAGACGCTGATGCCGAGGTTTCTGAGGGGCACGGCTGCCTCCACCGTGTAGCCCTCGGCGCTGCCGCCGATCCTGATCCGTGCGGATTTCAGGAGTGTGACGGAATCGAAGGCCGTGGTCCCGCCGGCGGGCGTGGTTGTCTCCCAGTGCCGGTCTTTCGGGGCGTTGGGCGCGATGGGGCGGTAGAGCACGGCCGCAGGTTCGTCGCCGGCTTTCGTGATGAGCAGCCGGAGGTCGCCGGCGACGGGGCGGATGCGGTCGGGGGCCGCCTTCGGATTGGCGCCGAGCTGGACGTCGACCGCCGCGCCGGTCTTGAACCAGCGGCGGAAGTCGTCCCCGTGGTTCACGAGCGGCCCGCGGCTCTTCACGCGCCAGCAGAGGAAGAGGTAGGTGTCGTCCCACGCCGTGCGGAACTCGGCGAAGTCGCCCATGGCGGTGGCGGCGCCGGCCCACTCGTCATCCTCGATGCGGCCGTCGATTTTCCTGGTGCCGCGCGGGCAATCGACAATCGGCGCTCGTGCGAACAGCTCGTGCCGGCGCCGCGTCGCTTCCCACTCCCGGGTCTTGTCGAGCATGCTCTTCGTGACTTCGAAGCTGCCGGACGCCCGGCGGAACTTTTCGAGGCCATGCACCTCGGCGATGCTCGCGTGCGTGCCGCCCGCGACGATGTAGAACCTGCCGTCGGCCGTCTTGCAGAAGTAGTGGTGGAAGTGCTCCTGGCCGAGCGTGAGGTTTTCGAGCTTCGTGCCGCGGGCGTGCTCGGGCGGGAAGCTTCTCGCGCGGGGATCGCGCGTGTGGAAGGTCACGTGCCCCGCGAGCAGGCCGTCGGTGGTCCAGAGGTTCATCTGGCCGTTGTTGGCGGAGATCACGAAGATGCCGCCGAGGTCCCCCTTGTCCACGCGGGCCATCCCGGAGATGCTGAACTGGAGGTCGACCACGCCGGGCTGCCACGGGTAGACCTTGAGGCCGTCCATGCCGTAGCCCGCGCGGTATGACCAGAGCAGTTCGCCGGCGGGCGAGAGGCCTTCGTTGCCGCGCGGGCCGAAGCGGAACAGCGTGCCGTCGGTGAGCGTGTAGTCCGCCCAGAACGGCATCTGCTTGGCCTCGTAGACGGGCGTGCCGTCGGGCAGGAATTCCCTGACCTCGTAGCGGAGATTCCCGCCAGCCCCGTGCGCCCACGCGCCGAGGGCGGTGTCGAAGCGCCCGACCGCGACTTGGCCCCCGCCCGGAGGCAGCGGCGTGAAGGCGACCTCGGGCACCTGCGGCTCGGCGTCGCCGTTGCGGTCCGCCCAGATGAACCTGAATCCGCCGAGCGGCTTGCCGCCCACGGCCTTGATGAACTCGGGCTTCTGCAGGTACGGAAAAGCGCCCGCCGAGCCCACCGCCGCTGCCAGGTGCAGCGTTTTCGCCTGCTCGTCGTACACGCCCACGACCGCAAACGAACTGCGGGCGCCCAGCGACAACGGCGATGACACGAGGTAGCGCCGGCCATTCACCACGACCGGCTCGATGTTGTGGCGGAAGCCCCAGCCCCACACGCTGGCCTCCTCGCGGCCTTTCGTGGTCATGATGCTGTCGAGCTGCGTCGTGCCGGTCTCCCAGTCGATGCGGAACCGCAGGTCGCCCCAGTAGAACCGCGACTTGTCGTAGGGATCCAGCGTGCCCCCGCCGCCGTAGTTGGTGTTGCCGATGAAGTCCTGCACGAACGAGCCGTCCTGCTTGAACTGCGCGATCCGGCGGGGGTTGTCGTGCGGGTAGACCGCCCACAGGTTCTCGTTGTCGGCGGCCATCGCGCAGAGCTCGCTGAGCGAGGCGGGATCGTAGGGACCGGGCTTGAACGGGCCGGGCTTGCCGATGCTCTGCAGATACTTGCCTCGCGTTTCCGAACGCGCGGTGTCGTAGACGCGCACGGTGCGGCGGTCGTCGGCGCTGTCGTAGACGTAGAGCCGTCCGTCGGGACTGAACGCGAGCAGGGATGGCTGCTTCACGTCATCCACGAACGGCGCGGCAGCCAGTGTCTTCTCGTCGATCTTCGCGACCTTGCCGTCGACGACTCCGAAGAGCGCGCCGTCGGCCGGCCGGAAGGCGATGGCCCCCGTGATCGGCGACACCCGCTCGGACAGCAGTTTCCCCGTGGTGCCGTCGAACGCGCTCAGCCGCTGGACGACGATCGGGTCGACCGGCACCTCGCCGCCGAGGTACTGGAGCGCGGCGAGGCCGTAGATGCGGCAGCGGGCGGGGTCCACCGTTGTGCCGCCGCGGTCGCGCCGCACGCCTTCGGGCCTGCCGGGCTGCTCGCCCCACTGTTTCACCACGCGCAGGCGGATGGCTCGCGCCGGCACGTCGCGGCCGAAGTCCACCATGCCGTCGATGTAGAGCGCGGCGGCGTTGTTGCCGCCGTCGGGCTGGTAGTGGTTGCGGCGGCGCTGGCGATACTGGGCGATCTTCTGCCAGCCGGCGTCGCCCTTGAGTTCGGGCGGGCCATCGCCGGCCCAGGCATCGATCTCGGTCAGCTCGCCGTCGATCTCCTTGATGGCGAGGCCGCGCACGGACTGCGTCTTGTCCCACGCCATCATGAAGATGGCCGGATCGTCGGGGCTGAGCGGCTCGGTGCGTTCGGCGTCCCATTCGCCGGTGTTCCCGTCGTAGCGGCCGGAACTGACGCGCACGCTGCCCGGCGGCAGGCTCGCGAGGCGCATCCGCAGCAGCCGCATGCCCTCGACCTGCCCGGCCCACTGCTGACTGGCGGTGGTGGCGAGAACGTCCTTGGCGTCCTCCTCGTCGACATCGATGGCCGGCTTGCCGGCCGACACGTTGTCCACATCGCCGAGCATGTCGGCGCCGGGCTTCGCGAAGGTCAGCCGCAGCGCCCGCGTGAGCGTTCTCTCCGGCAGCGGCACGCAGTTCCAGACACCGAGCTTCCCGGCCTGCACCGGCAGCCAATCGTTCTCCATGCCTGCCCGCGGCGGATAGGGGGACTCGGGCTTGAGCACGCTGACGCGGAACTCCGAATCTGCCGTGTTGGGCTTCGGGAGAACGAGGCTGCCTAGCGGCACCGGCTCCTTGAACGCCAGGACCACGAAATGGCGCAACTCCTTGCCCTTGGTCGACTCAATGCAGAGCGTGTTGCGGGGGTCGCCGCCAACGAAGTCGCCCATGAGGCGGAAGTAGCTGATGAAGTCGCGCTGGGGCGAGAGCGGGATGCCGTAGTTGTCGCCGCGCGGCACGCTCGCAGGCAGCTTCGGGAGGCAGTTGCCGATGTCGACATTCACGCCGACCGTCGCGTTCGCCATGTACGGCACCTCGCCATAGCAGGCGGCATAGATCTTGTCGTCCTTCGCTGCCAGGCCCACGACCGCGCCGCCGCGCGATACATCGGACATGATGTTCACGACGTTCTTCTGCTCGCGGGTTTCGGGGTCGAGGCGGGCGATGTTATTGCCCCAGGTATCCATGAAGAGCGTCGTGCCGTCGGTGAAGAGCATCCGCACGCCCTGGCCGGAGCCCCAGAGCTTTCGGCCGTCGAGGTCGCATTCGGCCAGTGCGTGGCCGCCCTCGGTGCCGCCGGCGCCCACGAAGAGGCGCTTGCCCAGCACGCAGACGGCGGACTGGTTGCCGTGGTTGGCGAGCCAGCCGTCCTGCGGGCGGCCGTTCCACGGGCGGCTGTCGGGCGAGTGCATCTCGACGTTCGGCAGGGGCGTCATCTCGTAGAGCAGCTCGGGCGCCGGTCCCGCGATCAGCTTCCACTGATAAGTCCCCGGCGCCACGTAGCGCCCGTCCTCGTTCTTCAGGTCCCACCGCTCGGCGGCCTTGCCGGGCGGGCGGTCGACCTGGGCGAAGAGGTTTCGCACGCGCCGGCCGCTCGTGTCATTGACGACCAGCGCTGCGTCGCCGCCGACCGGCACCTCGCAGTCGATCGAGAATGGCGGCCGCTCGTCGGGCGCGGGCATCGCGCCGGCAGTTGCCTTGCCGAACACGCTGAATTCCGCGACCCACGCGATCTGTGAGTTGCGCGGCTGCACCTCCCGGATCAGCAGCTTGATCGCCCGCGCTTCGAGGTCGCCTCCGAGCAGGATCTGGCGGAGGATCCCGCCGCCCGGGCGGGACTCCTTCGCCAGCTCGGTCACCTCGATCCGCTCCCAGTCGGCGGGGGCCGCCACGGCGGGGTTCGTCTTGGCGTCGCCGGCGAAGGCATAGAGGCGGTAGTCGGCGGCGTTCGAGCGCAGCCGCGCGGCCGACAGCTTCTGCTTGCCCGACCAGACGAGGATGAACCAGCTAGGGTATGACTCGTTGACGGGAGGGCGAGCGACGCGTTTGTTGTCGTCTGCGCCGGCGTTCTGCCACGCGCCCTTGCCGCTGACGACGAGCGCGGGATCAGTGCCCAGCGGCGCGCGCTCCGCCTGTGCAAGCGCCAGCGGCGTGAGGTTCACGTCGGCGGCGCTCGGGGGGAAGGCCCCAGCCTCCCTCCCCGCGGCCGATGCCGCGCAAGCAGCCAACAGGCACAGCCACACCAACGCAATGCTCAATGTCTTCATTCGGATCACTCTTTCTGCGGGGCCGCCTTCAGCCTTGCTTCGGCGGGAACTCCGGTAAAAACTGGACGATGCTGGCCATCCCAGGTGCCGCTGGTCGACTGCACTGCTTCACTGGAGGTGAAGAAGGCATCGCTGCCTATCATAGCACGATGTCCTGGCGGTGTCAATTGAGCGAAAAGGAAAGACCTGGTTTTCGCAGGGCCGAGAAGCCGTTACGTTACAGCTCTGTTGCGCTTCAGGCTTGACATGGCTGAACACTCGTGCTATGATCCTCCACGACGCGGCTCTACCCTGCCGTGCTCTGATGCAGAACGGGTAGAGAGCATCGTCGCCGCGAGTGATGGATGCGCGTGCAAACCAGAAGGGCTGCGCCAGCCAAGGCATGGCTCAAAGCTCTGGGACAAAGGGAGAAGCAGATGAAGAAAACATCGTTCGTGTTGTTCATGATGATGCTGCTCGGTACTTCCAAGGCACCCGCCACGGAGACCGAGAACATCGGCATGCGCGTGCTGCCTGCGCCCGGCAAGGTGACGGCCGACGCGAAGTTCGACGACTGGGACCTCTCCGGCGGGATCTTCGCCGTCAGCGACGTGGAGAACCTCCGCGATCAGTACGGCGTGTGGTTCCACGCGATGTACGACGGCAAGAACGTCTACCTGCTGGCGCGCTGGAACGACCCCGCGCCGATGAACAACCCCGGTTCGTCCAAGGGCGACATGGGCTTCGCGGGCGACTGCCTCCAGGTGCGCTTCATCACGAGCTTCGAGCAGAAGGGCAAGGAGCGCGTGACGCACGTGACCGCCTGGCGCGATCGCGATGGGCAGGATGTGATCGACGTTGCCTACGGGCGGCAGTTCAACGAGGGCAACGTCCGCGACGCCCAGGAGGAGGGAGCACAGCAGGAGTTCGCCGCCTATGACAGCGGCAAGGGCTACGTCCAGGAGATGGCGATCCCGTGGGCGCTCCTGACGGCGGACGGGGCGGCGCCCAAGCCCGGCGACGAGATGCGGATGGCCCTCGAGCCCAA
>Ga0172362_10002290_pt1 | contig 16679 bp, 10 predicted proteins | sample LakKivs1_kivu2a2_FD_114534 | JGI IMG/M metagenome (GOLD analysis project Ga0172362, IMG submission 114534) | Sediment microbial communities from Lake Kivu, Rwanda - Sediment s1_kivu2a2 | ecosystem: Environmental > Aquatic > Freshwater > Lake > Sediment | place: Rwanda: Western Province, Lake...
CCACGTCGGTGCGGAAGGAGCGCCCGGCGTGCGGTCCGCTCATGCCGCGCTCGGGGAGGTCGTCGACGATCGTGCCGCCGCCCGAGCCGGGGTGGAACCAGCCGGCGTTCCACGCGATCGCGCCGATCGTCGCGTGCTCGCGCAGCGCGTCGAGCGCCGGATCGAGCCAGCCCGGGTGCAGCGCGCGCTGGTCGCTGTCGAGGAAGACCACGACCTCGCCGCGCGTGACGGCCACGCCGAGGTTCCGGCCCGAAGCGCAGCCGTTGCGCTCGTTGCGCAGCGCCTTCACGTCGCCGTTCTTCGCGCGCTCCTCGAGCCATTCCCACGAGCCGTCGCTGCTCGCGTTGTCGACGATCGCGATCTCGTAGTCGAGGCGCCCCCGAAAGGTCACCAGCGACTCGACGCAGCTGGCGATGATGTCGGCGTTGTTGTGGCAGAGCACGACGACCGACACCGTCGGCGGGCTCGCGAGCGCGATCAGCCGCGCGGCGATCGGCGCGTCGTCGGGCAGCACGTGAACCGCGCCGGCACGGGCCGCGGCACCGCCCGATGCGGGAAGCGCGAGTGGGGCGGGCGCGATGACGTCGTCGCTGGTCGCCCATGCGGCGGCGAGCGCGTCCTCCGCGACGACGACGCCGCTCGCAGCCTCACCCGCGTCGAGCACGACCCGCGCGCCGCGCTCGCGCGCCAGCGTCGCGACCTCGACGTCCGCGGGGTGCGTCGTCGCGAGCAGCACACGCAGGCTCTCGTCGCGCCCGTCCATCCAGCGCAGGAACGCGTCCGTACCGGGCGCGATCAGCTCGATGTCACGAGCCGCGGCCGCGTCGCCGCCGTCGGACGCGCCGAACGGGAGTCCGGTGCCGGCGACGGTCACACCCTCGCCCGCGCGCGCCAGCTCGAGCGCGATGCGCGCGACCCGGCGCGCGACCGGCGTCGGCTGCGTGCCGCGCGGTGCGAGCACGAGCCAGCGCCGCGCGCGCGCGCGGCGCGTCCCGGGCGCCGCGTCGGCGCCGACCGAGGCCTTCGCCGGCGCCGCGGCGCCGCTGGAGGCGTCCGCCGCCGGAGCGGTGCCGCGCCCGGTGACGTGTCCGAGCGCCTCCTGCAGACGATGCTTGAGGCGCAGCTTGTCGAGGGTGCGCGTCGTCGTCTCGGCCACGCCCGCGACGCGGTGCTCGATGCGCGCCGCGACCTCCGCCTGCCGGTGTCCCTGGTCCGCCACCAGCGCGCGCAGCTGCTCGAGGGTCGCCTGCAGGACGTCGTTGCGCGCGCGCTCATCGGCGAGCCGCTGGCGCGCGGCAGCGAGCTCGAAGCGGTTCGCGACCGCGCCCGCGCAGGCGGCCTCCAGCAGAACATGCGCCGTCTCCCGGCACATGCGCTCCGCGGACAGCTCGTCCGCGAGAGCCGCGCCGCGGGCGAGCGCCGCCGCGCGGCGTGCCGGCAAGTCGGCGATCACCGCCGCAATCGCGTCGGCGAGGGCATCCGCGTGCGGCGGGTGCTCGACGCCCGCCGCCTCCCACGCGGCGGACCACTCCATCGTGGCGAGGTCCGGCACAGGCACGTCGATCAGCGCGCCTGGCAGCACGCCGGCACCCGTCCCTTCGCCGAGCAGCGCCGCCGCATCACCCGTCCGCGACAGGACGGTCGGCACGCCGGCCTGCAGCGTCTCGACGGCGGCGAGGCTCAGGCCCTCGACCAGCGACGGCATCACCGCCACCGACGCGACACTCAGGATGCGCGCGACGTCGTCGCGCTCGCCGAGGAAGCGCACGCGGCCGAGAAGACCGTGCTCCTCGACGCGCGTGCGAGCGGTGCGCGCGTACTGCGTCTCGCCGTCGGCGCCGATCACCAGCGCGTACGCGCTCGGGTGCGTGTCGCGCAGCCGCGCCATCGCGTCGACCAGCGCGAGCTGGCCCTTGACGCGCTCGATGCGTCCGACCTGCACGACGACCTGCGCGTCGGGCGGCAGGTCGAGCTCCGCCAGCAGCGCCGCGCGCTCGCCGGGCGCGAGCGGCGTCGCGGGCGGACGGGGTGCCACGCCGTTGCGCACGACGCGGATACGCTCGGGGGCGACGTGGAAGCGCCGCACGGTGAAGTCCGCGGCCGACTGCGACACCGCGACGTAGCCGCTCACGTAGGGGTCGACCGCCCCGATCTCGTCGAACGCGCCGGGCCCGAACCAGGCGTAGGAGTTGTGCAGCGTCACGACGACCGGGATGCCGCGCTCCGCCGCCACGCGGGTGCCGAGCGTCGAATAGTGCGCGTTCAGGACTCCGGCCTCGAGGCGGTCGAGCAGCGCCGCCATCTGCGACGCGCGGTCGTCGCCGAACAGGACCTCGACCCGGATTCCGAGGCGGCGCAGCTCCTCGACGCCGCGTCCGCCCGCCTCCGTGCAGACCACGACCGGCCGCACGCCGTGCGCGGGCAGCCCCTGCGCCAGCAGCGCGACCACGGTCTCCATGCCGCCGCGGTCGAGCGAGCGGACCTCGAGAACGGCGGTGAGCGGTGTGCGCGCGGCCTCGGCAGCCGGATTCGACGCCATCGCGCGCACGTTAGACGACGACCGTTCGCGACTTCAAGGCGACGGCACTTCGGTGAAGCGCTTCGGAGCGATGGGGCCACAGGACATTCGAGCACACGGCAGGTCGGCCCCCGGTCGGAGTCGACGCCTGATGCGCGGATGGCCTCCGTTGCCCGCAGGGATCTTCGCGAGGAGGAGCGCCGCCTCGCCGCCCGGCCCCGGCGTCTGCTACGAGCAGCCGCGATGTCCGCGCACCCGACGCCGGCGCCCCGGGCGCCGCTCGCGCAGCGCCTGCGGCACTTCGCGGTGGCGCTACGCTTCTACGTCGCGAACCACGTGATCGCGAAGATCCCGAGCGAGGCGGTGCGCCACCTGTTCTACCGCGGCGCCATGCACGTGAAGATCGGGGCCCGGTCCAGCATCGCGATGGACTGCTTCCTCACGGGCTTCGCGACCGGCTGGTCGCTGCGCATCGGCGCCAACACGGCGATCAACCGCCGCTGCTACCTCGACGCGCGGCAGGGCATCGAGATCGGCGACAACGTCAACGTCTCGCCCGAGGTCTACGTCCTGACCTACCAGCACGACCCGCAGTCGCCGACCTTCGCGTCGTACGGCGCGCCGGTGGTGATCGAGGACCACGCGTGGATCGGCGTGCGCGCGATCCTGCTGCCGGGCGTGCGCATCGGCGAGGGCGCTGTGGTCGCGGCGGGCGCGGTCGTGACGAGCGACGTGCCACCCTACACCATCGTCGCGGGCGTGCCGGCGACGGTGAAGAAGGAGCGCACGCGCGACCTCCGCTACCGCACCGACTGGCACCCCTGGTTCGACACCGACATCGACGGCAACTGACGCCGCCCCTTCCACCGGAACGATGCGCCGCCGCCGGATCCTCGTCCTCACGCCCTACCCGCTCCTGCCCGCACACTCGGGCGGACGCCTCTACGCGCTCGGGACCGTCACGCCGGTCGCGCAGGAGCACGAGTTCCACCTGCTCGCCCTCGCCAACGCGTCCGAGCGCGAGGAGATCGCGCGCGGCGGCGACGCGCTTCTCGCCGACTACGCGAAGATCTTCGCCAGCGTCGCGTTCGAGGAGCGGCCGCCGATCCCGCACGAGCTCGCCGGGCGCGCGCGCAAGCTGCGCCACTTCCTGACGCACGCGGCACACCGCCTGCCGCTGATGGACCTCTCGTACTACAATCCGCGCGCGGTGGAGCTGGCGCGGAAGATCGTCCGTGAGCGCGGCATCGACCTGCTCGAGATCCACCACCTGCACAGCGCGTTCTATCGCCGCTTCCTGCCCGACGTGCCCGCGGTGCTCATCAATCACAACATCGAACAGGAGCTGTGGCCGTACTGGCCGAAGACGCAGGGATCCGCGCTCGACCGCTGGCTATGGAACGGGTTCGGGACGCTGAGCCGCCGTTTCGCGCACGACATCGAGATCGACAACGCGCTCGGCTTCGACGCCAAGGTCTTCATCTCGACGCGCGACATGGCGGCCGTGCCCGAGGCGCCCTGCCCGCGCTTCCTCGTGCCGATGCCGGTGGCGCCCGGTCCGCCGGTGGAGCCGTTCGCGCGCGACCGCTTCCGCGTGCTGTGGATCGGCGGCTTCGGCTGGCCACCCAACGTCGAGGCGATCGGCTGGTTCCTCGACCGTGTCTGGCCCGCGGTGCGCGCGGGCGCGGGCGTCCCCGTCGAGCTGCACCTCGTCGGCTCCGATCCGCCCGACGAGCTGCGCGCGCGCGCCGACGACCGCGAGGTCTTCGTGCACGGCTACGTCGAGGACGTCGAGCCGCTGCGCACGCGCGCCGACGCGTTCGTCGTACCGCTGCTCACCGGCAGCGGCGTGCGCATCAAGATCGTCGAGGCGCTCGCGGCGGGGCTGCCGGTGGTGTCCACACGAAAGGGCTGCGAGGGCCTTCCGCTCGCACCCGGGGACCTGCTGGTCGCCGACGATCCGGCGGACTTCGCCGCGCGCCTGGTCGAGCTCGCGCGCTCGGTCGAGATGCGCGCGGCGCTGGGCCGCGCGGGGCGCGCGTACGCAGCGCTCCACCATGCACCCGACGTCGTCGCCGCCGCGAAGCGTCGGGTCTACCGGGCGCTCGAGACGAACGAAGGCCGGCGCGGCCGCGTCTGACCGGCGGCCAGCGCGACGCCTTCTTCGCGCAGGCCGAAGGAACGGACGATGGCCTGCGACGGACGGCGGTCTTCGCTCCGGGCTGGAGATGCGCGACTTGCCCCGCCCACCACCCCTCTTGCCGCCGGTCGGCGCAAGGGTGGTGGGCCACTCGCCGAAGTTCCGCAGTCCGAACTGCGGAACTCCGGCTAGATCGTCGCGTCGACCGCGTCCTCGCGCGTGAGCGGCGCCCGCCGCGTCTCGATCGGCTCGTAGGTGCGCTCCGATTCGCCGATGTAGACCTGGCGCGGACGGCTGATGCGCTGTTCCGGGTCGCGCACCATCTCGGCCCACTGCGCCATCCACCCCGACGTGCGCGGGATCGCGAACAGCACCGGGAACGTGTTCACCGGAAAACCCATCGCCTGGTAGATGATGCCCGAGTAGAAGTCGACGTTCGGGTAGAGCTTGCGCTTGACGAAGTAGTCGTCCTCGAGCGCGATGCGCTCGAGCTCCAGCGCGATGTCGATCAGCGGGTTCTTTCCGGTGGCCTCGAACACCTCGTACGCGAGCTTCTTGATGATCTTCCCGCGCGGGTCGTAGTTCTTGTAGATGCGATGGCCGAAGCCCATCAGGCGGCCGTCGCCCGCCTTGAACTTGCGGATCGCCTCGGGAACCTTGTCGACCGAGCCGATCTGCTGGAGCATGCGGATCACGGCCTCGTTGGCCCCGCCGTGCAGCGGCCCGTAGAGCGCCGCGACGCCCGCCGCGACCGCCGAGTACGGGTCGACGTGCGAGCTGCCGACCGAGCGCACCGCGTTCGCGGAGCAGTTCTGCTCGTGGTCGGCGTGCAGGATGAACAGCACGTCGAGCGCGCGCTCGAGCACCGGGTTCGGCCGGTAGTGACGCTCCGTCATGCGGAACATCATCTGCAGGAAGTTCCCCGTGTAGCTGAGATCGTTGTCGGGGTAGACGTAGGGGAGGCCCTTCGAGTGGCGGTACGCGTAGGCCGCGAGCGTCGGCACCTTGCCGATCAGGCGGCGCGTCTGCAGACGGCGCGACTCGAGCGAATCGATGTCCTTCGCCTCCGGGTAGAACGTCGACAGCGCACCGATCGTCCCGACCATCATCCCCATCGGGTGCGCGTCGTGGCGGAAGCCCTCCATCAGCTTCTTGATGTTCTCGTGCACCATCGTGTGGATGGTGATGTTGTGCTGCCACATCGACAGGTGGTGCTTGTCGGGCAGCTCGCCCTTCACGATCAGGTAGGCGGTCTCGAGGTAGGTGCTCTTCTCGGCCAGCTCGGCGATGTCGTAGCCCCGGTACCGCAGGATGCCCTTGTCGCCATCGATGTAGGAGATGCGGCTCTTGCAGGACGCCGTGTTCCCGAACGACGGGTCGTAGGCCATGATCCCCGGGTCGTCCGCCGCAGTCTTGATCTGCTTCAGGTCGTCGGCACGGATCACGCCGTCGTCGATCGCGATCTCGTACTGCTTCCCCGTGCGGTTGTCGGTGATCGTCAGCGTCTCTTTCGCCATGGTCTGCGAATCCCCTCTCCCTCGTTTCGGTATGCCCCATTTTTTTAACACGCGCTCGCCGCGACACCACGGGAGCGCCGTAGCTCCGGGCCGAACGTCACGAGGGCTTCACGGGAGCCTCCGCCGCACGTGCAGGGGCAGGATCTTCGCCGCCGCGGTCGCGATCGGGGCCTCCCGGACGACACGCAGCGTGCCCGCGCGCCGCCAGGTCTCGGCCATCATGCGGTGCGCCGCCGACACCCGCGCGAGGTGCTCGAGCGCCGTCGCGACGACGACCTCCGGATCGACGGGACCGACGTCCGGGTGGACGCGCAGCTCGACCGCCGGCAGGCCGTCGCGGTCCTCCTCGACGAGCTGCCAGCAGGTCGCGTCGCCGCCGAAGCGCAGCGGCAGGACGTCCTCGACGAGCCGCAGCAGGTCCGTTCCGACGAAGCTCATCCCTTCGCTGGTCAGCTTGTCGACGCTGCGGATCGTGTGCAGGTGTCGCACGAGGCCCAGGCTCTCGAGCGGGCACCCGCAGCGGTGCTCGTCGAGCACCCCGTAGTCGTCGATCTCGGCGTTGATCAGCAGCTTCGGCGAGGCGGGCAGGAGCGTCGTCAAGCATAGCGTCCCGACCGGGTGCCCGGCGACGCCCACCGGACGGTCGTGCCGGACGAAGGCGAGCTTGTCCGACAGCAGGTGCACCTCGTCGACCGCCCGGGGCCGCGCGCAGGCCACCCCCATGACGCCGACCTCGGCCATCGAGTAGCGCGCCAGGACGTGTGCGCCGGCGGCCGCGATCGCAGCGGCGCGCGTCTCGGTCAGGGGCTCGCCGCCCGAGCGGAGGCGCGCACCCGCGATGTCGAGCCCGGCCGCGCGCGCCGCGGCGCAGACCCGGACGAGCCCGCTCGCCGTGCTGTCGAGCAGCGGCGTGTCACCGCGCGCGACGACGTCGGCGAGCCAGCACGCCACCGTGCGCGCGTCCTCGACCGGCACGTGCTCGGGCGCCGGGACCGCGCCGCGTCCGGCGCGCACCAGCACGCGCATGAGCAGCGCGTCACCCGGCTCCATCGCGCGCGGCTCGCTCTGGCAGAACCAGCGCGCGAGCGGCTGGCCGATGCGCGCACTGCGCAGCGCGTTGTTGATGCCGGCGATGCCGGGCAGTGTCGGGCGCCACTGGCCCGCGACGCAGCCCCCGAGCCCGAAGCGCTCCGCGAACAGAGCCTGGTGCGCGGCCTCGTACGCGAGGAGGTCGAGGTCGACCAGCACGCGCGTGCCCGCACCGCGCGACCCGCCGGAGCGGGCAGCGTAGGCCGGCGCGAGCAGCGGGTTGTCGAAATCGGTCGCGCGCGTCGCAATCTCGAGGCTGCCGCGGCGGATCGGCCGGCGGCCCTTGAGCTCCTCGAGCGCCACCCACACGCCGGCCGCGCGCAGCCGCTCGAGCGCACCTTCCAGCCCGTCGTCTGCGACGAGCTGCGCGACGTCGGCGAACGTCACGCCCGCGTGCGCAAGGAGCCTCGCGTACACCGACCCTGGCCGCGCGTACACGCCGCGGTCGAGCATCCGCAGGAAGACGGCGTCGCGCCGCGCGAGCTGCTCGGCGACGAGTCGGCGCGCCCCCGCGGCATCGAGGGTCGTCGCAAGGAACGTCGGCAGGCTGCGCGCAAAGCGCACGCCCGCACCGAGTCGGCGCCACATGGATGTCACGTGGAACACTCCGGCCGGCTCGTCCTCCGTGGCCTGCGAAGGTGCCGCACCCGTCAGACCGAGACGCCCGGCGCGTCTTCATCCCTTCGTGGTCGACAGAGCCGGTTCATGGGTCAGTCCACCTCGCGCCGCCGCGGCGCGTCCTCGACGTAGACCGCCTGCGGCCGGGTGTAGAACTCCGGGTCGCCCGAGCCGTGCTCGGCGGGCCCGACGCCGGACGCCTTCCAGCCGCTGAACGGTGGCTCCGCGCCGACGCCCGCGGTCGCGCTGCCGATCTTGAGGATCCCCGCGTGCGCCAGCTCGAGGAACCGGGCGCGCTCCTCGCGCACGCCGGAGAACAGCGCCGCGACCAGCCCCTGCGGCACGGCGTTCAGCAGCGCCAGCGCCTCGTCGAGCGAGCCCGCCGACTGCACGACGAGCACCGGGCCAAAGGTCTCCTCCTGCACGACCTCGGCGCGCGGGTCGTCGCAGCGCACGATGGTCGGCGGCAGGTACGCGCCGACCCGTGCGAGCGCGCGCTCGTGCGCCACGTGAGGCGGTGCCTTGAGAACCGTCGCGCCGGCCGCGCGGGCGCGCTCGACCACGCCAGCCACGCGCTCGCACGCCGCGGCCGAGACCAGCGGGCCGACGCGGGTCGCCGGGTCGAGCGGATCGCCCCAGGCGAGCGCGCCCGTCGCGTCGAGCAGTCGTGCCACGAAGTCGTCCGCGGTGCGCGCGTCGACGATCACCCGACGGTTCGCGGTACAGCGCTGCCCGGCCGAGCCGAAGGCACCGGCCGCGATCTTCGCCGCGGCGTCGTCGCGGTCGCCGGCCGACCACACGATCGCCGCGTTGTTGCCGCCGAGCTCTGCCTGGAGAGGGATGCGTCGCGCCGCGCAGATCGCCTGCGCGCACGTGCCGACCGCCGACGATCCCGTGAGCGACACCGCGTCGATCGCGGCGTGCGCCATCAGGCGCTCGGCGGTCGTGTGGTCGCCGAACAGAACTGCGACCGCATCCGGCGGCGTGCCTGCTTCGCGGAGCAGCCGCAGCAGCTCGAGCGCGACCCCGCTGCCCGCGGGCGCCGGCTTCCACACGGCGGTGTTGCCATAGAGCAACGCCGGGACGAGCTTGCCGAGCGGGATCGCGAGCGGGACGTTCCACGGCGTCACCAGCGCCACCGTCCCGAGCGGACGACGGCGCTCGATGCCGGCCGGCGTCGGCACGAGATCGCCATGCGCGAGAACCGACGCGGCGCGCGAACGCGCCGCGCGGATCAGCGCTAGCGCGAAGTCGACCTCGAGGCGCGCGTCGGCGAGCGGCTTGCCGATCTCGACCGCCATGCGGTGCGCGAGCGCGTCGCGCTCCCGCTCAACGCCCTGCGCGATCCGGTCCGCGAGCGCGAGGCGTGTCTCGACGCCGCTCGCGCGCCAGGCGACGCCGGCGGCGTGCGACGCCTTCGCCGCGTCGTCGACCTCGTGCTGCGCGGCGACTGGCAGGTGCCAGAGTACCCGCCCGCGCTCCCCCGGGCACTCGTGCGGCAGCGTCACCGAACGCTCGGGATGCTGCTGCCGCGGAACGCCACCGATCATCGCGGCTGGCAGGCGGTCCGGGGCCGACGGCACGGCACCCCGGGCGCGTGCCCCTGGCGGAGTCTCAGCCGGTGCCGCAAGCAGCGACGCCGCCGGAACGAACGCCGCGCAGCGCCGCGTCAAGTAACGTCGCGTCTCGTCCGCGTGCAGCGGCTGGTCGCTCGCGACCGCGTCGGCCGCCACCTGCACGGCGAAGCCGAGCCGGTCCGCGTCGAGCGCCGTGGCGCGAACGCACGCGTGGGCGTGCACGCCCGCGAGCCACACCTCGCCGACACCGCGGTGGCGCAGCCAGACGTCGAGCCCGTCCGCCGAGAACGCGCTGAAGTGGGTCTTGTGCACGACGTGCTCGCCCGGCGCGGGTGCGAGCGCCGCGGGCGTCGCGTGCCCCGGCGTGCCGGCGACGCAGCGCCAGACGCCGTCGCGTCGCCAGTGACTCGGGCGCCGGTCGCGATCCGCGTCGCGATGCACCGTGGTCCAGACGTGCACGACCGGGACGCCGGCCGCACGGCAGCGCGCGAGCAGCCAGGCGGCGCGCGCCACCACCTCGCCGCGCGCCGGCACGAGCCCGGTGGCACCCAGGTAGTCCTCCTGCAGGTCGATCAGCAGGAGGGCGCGCTTCACGCGCTCTCCGGCAGCGCCGTGTGCGCCGCGGACCGTAGCGCCTCGACCAGCCGACGCCCGGTCTCGCGCGCGCCCACCGACCGCGCGCCGGGCTCGGCGAGGTCCGCGGTGCGGACGCCGCACGACCATACGTCGTGCAACGCCTGCTCGATCAACGTCGCCTCGCGTTCGAGCGCGAAGCTCTCGCGGAGCAGCATCGCGAGCGCCAGCACCTGACCCGCCGGGTTGGCACGGTCGGTGCGCGCGAGGTCGTGCGCCGAGCCGTGGTTGGTCTGGTAGACGGCCGAACCGTCGCCCGAGAAGCTGCCGCCGAAGGTGAGCGCGCGCGAGCCCGCGATCACGCCGCCGAGGTCGGACAGCACGTCGCCGAAGAGGTTCGGCGCGACCACGACGTCGAACGCCTCCGGCTCCTGCACGAGGCGGTACGCGGCCAGATCGACGTCGAGCGGCTCCGCTTCGACGCCGACCGCGGCGGCGGCGTCGCGTGCCGCCGCCTCCCAGCACGCCGACAGCTCGGGCAGGCCGCCCTGCTTGACCACCACCGCGAGGCGCCCGCGCCGCCCTGCCGCCATGCGCGCGGCGGCGGTGACGATGCGCCGGACGCCGCTCTCGGGGTGCATCGTCTGCTGGCGGAGCACGAGGCTGCCGCCGGCGCGCTCGGCGGCCCACTCCGAGTAGTAGACGCCGCCGACGTTCTCGCGCACGACCAGGATGTCGACCTCGTCCGGACGGCGGCAGCGGAGCCGCGACACGCCGGCGAGCGCCGGCCACGTCCGGATCGGGCTCACCTTGCAGAACAGGTCGAAGCGCCGCCGCAGGTCGTAGACGAAGCGGCCGCCGCCGGCGCCGGCGAGCACCGCGCCGCCCGCGGCGAAGGTCGCGGCACAGAACTCCGCGACCTCCTCGCTGAGCGCCGTCCCCGACGCGCGCTCCGCCTCGATGCCGATCGCACCGCCGTAGCGCACGTCGAACGCGACGCCGGTGGTCTCGGACAGCGCGGCGAGGACGTCCATCGCGACGGCGACGATCTCGGGACCGCTGCCCTCACCCGGCAGGACGCCGATGCGATGTGGCTCGCGCGGCGAGCGCGGTGATGCGCCGCGCTCGGTGACGCAGGGCAGCACGCGCTCCCGGGGTCGCGTCGGACGTCGCATGGCGTACCCGGTGTAGCGTGAAAGCCCTTCGTGGGCACGCGTCCGCGACACGCCGGCACACCGCGCCGGCCGGCAGTGACGCCTGTTTGACAAGCACGCGCGCGCCATGGTGAGTCGGCATCGTCGATCGTTCGAACCCATGGGCGAGCACCTCCTGAGCGGAACCTGCGCGATCGCCGGCATCGGTCCGTCGCGCTTCGGACGGGGCCCCGGCACGTCGCGGCCGAAGCTCCGGTCGCCCTGAGGCGTCGAAGCGGGCAGCATGTCTTCGCCCGGGCCCGGCCACCCACGCGCCGCGCGGACGCGACGCGGCCTGCCCCTGCTGCTCGGCAGCGCCACCGTCCTCGCGCTCGCCGCAGGCTGGCTCGCGCTCGAGCGCGGTCGGCCGGCGCCAGCCCCCGTCGCGACCGGCATGCTCGAGCCCGGCCCCGCGACCGCGCCCGCGGCCGGCATCCCGGCGCCGGTCGCCGCCGCCCCGGCCGGGCCCGGACCCGGTACCGCGCAGGACGTCCGCCCGCCCGACGTCGCGACGCAGCCGTTCCCGCAGCTGCACACCAAGCCGCGGCGCGAGCGCAAGGACGGCGCCGACAAGCGCCGCGCCAAGGCCGAGCTCTACGAGAGCGAGCAGGAGCTCCTGTTCGACACCGCCGAGCCGCTCGAGATCCCGTTCGAGGGCGACTTCCCCGAGCGCGGCACGTTCTCGTTCTGGCTGAACCCGGTGTGGGACGGGACCAGCCAGGACGACGCGTCGTTCGTCACCGTCGCCGACGGCCGGCTGCGCATCGTCAAGAACGTGACCTTTCTCCGCTACGAGACCGTCGACGCGAACGGCCAGGGCGACGGCATCGGCTACCGCATCAGCGACTGGCAGCCCGGCGAGTGGCACTTCATCACCGCGACCTGGGACGCCGGCGTGATCGCGCTCCACGTCGACGGCGTGCTGGTCGGGCAGAAGTACATCCCGGCGCTCGACATCCCGGCCGACTCGAGCGTCTTCGTGGGCTCCCTCTTCCCGCCGGGCCGTCCGATCGCGCCCGGCATGATGAGCACCTTCCGCTTCCGCGGGCGGCTTCTGACCCCGGGCGCCATCGGCCGGGAGTTCGAGACCACCCTGCCGCCGCCGGTCGACGAGGACGCGCGCTGACGGTGACCACGTGGGCCTCGTCGCGCTTGACTCGGACGACCGAAGCGGGCGAAGCCGCAGGAACGGCAGCACGGAGGAGAATCTGGTGAAGGCGCACCGCACGACGGCACGGAACAAGGCGAAGGCACGGCGCGCGGGCGCGGTGACGCGGCCCGCGAGCGCGGGTACGCGCGCGCGGCGCACGTCGATCGACCCGGTGACCGCGGAGATCATCCGCGGCGCGATGGAGACCGTGGCCTTCGAGATGGCGACGCACGTCAGCCTCACCGCCACGACGCCGATCCTCAACCAGTCCAACGAGCGCAACGCGACCATCCTCGACGCGCGCGGCTGCCTCGCCGCACTCTCGGTCGGCATCCCGCAGTTCATGCTGTCGAGCACGCTGCCGGTGCGCTTCGCGCTCGACTTCTTCGGCCGCGAGGGCCTCTACGAGGGCGACGTGCTGGTCGCCAACGACCCGTACCACGGCGGCGGCCACCTGCCCGACTACAACATCTTCGCGCCGGTCTTCCACGACGGCGAGATGGTCCTGATCGCGTCCATGCAGTGCCACCACGCCGACACCGGCGGCGGTGCGCCGGGCGGCTACAACGTCGACGCGGGCGACATCTGGGCGGAAGGCGTTCGCTTCCCGGCGCTCAAGATCTTCGAGAAGGGCGTCGAGCGGAAGGACGTCACCTACATGATGGCGACCAACAACCGCACGCCGACCTTCCTCGGCGATCTCCGCGCGCAGGTCGGCGCGGCGCAGATCGGCGTCAAGCGCCTCGCCGAGATCTGCCGGCGCTACGGCAACGAGACGGTGCGCGCCGCGGTCGACTACATGATCGACTACGCGCAGCGGCGCTTCCGCGCGGAGGTCGCGAGCTGGCCCGACGGCGTCTACGAGTCCGACACCTACGTCGACCACGACCCGAAGGGGAACAAGGACATCCACGTCCACTGCCGGATCACCGTCAAGGGGTCGTCGATCACGGTGGACTTCACCGGCTCCGACGACCGCCCCGAGATCGCGGCCTACTCGACCTTCGGCAACACGCGCGGCTACGTCGTGGCACAGCTCGCGGCGATGATGTCGCCCGACATCCCGAAGAACGAGGGCTTCTTCGACTCGATCGACCTGATCGTACCCGAGGGCTGCTGCCTGAACCCGCCGAAGGGCCGCTCGGTGGCCGCCGGTACGCACCATCCCGGGACGGAGGTCGGCGAGGCGATCGCGAAGGCGCTGTCGAACGTCGTGCCGGGGCGCTGCTGCCCGCAGATCTACAAGATGGGCATGCCGACGGTGATCTTCGGCACCAACCCGCGGACCCGGCAGGCCTTCATCGACCACTCGGTCGATACGTTCGCCGCCTACTGCGGAGCGGTGCAGGGCCAGGACGGCTGGGGCGCCATGAACGTGAGCTTCGGCAACCTGATCCGCGCCACCGCCGAGATCAACGAGTCGATCTTCCCCGTGCGCCACCTGGCGCGCGACTACGACACGGATTCCGGCGGCGCCGGCGAGTATCGCGGCAACTGCGGCAGCATCTACCGCAAGCAGGTGCTGACGCCGTCGACCATCTACACCTACGTCGTCGGCAGGAAGTACCCGATGCCGGGCATCGCCGGCGGGAAGGACGGCTCGCCGAACCTGCTCTACGTCCGCGCCGGCGCACACGGCGAGAACCCCGGACACCGCCGCGAGATCGGCGACCTCTCCGAGCGCGTCCTGCACGAGCCGGACGAGTGCTACGAGTACCACTACGGCGGCGGCGGCGGCTGGGGCGACCCGCTGCGGCGCCCCGCCGAGCGTGTCCTCGAGGACGTGCTCGACGAGTACGTGAGCGTCGCGGCTGCACGGCGCGACTACGGCGTGGTCCTCACCGGATCGCTCGACGACTGGACGCTCGCGGTGGACGTGACGGCGACCGAGCGGCTGCGCGCAGAGATGCGGGCGTGAGGGAACGGGCGGACGCGAGGGATCGAGCATGAAGCTCGAGGTACGGAGCTGGGACGGCAACGGCGCGCCGGACGAGGAGACGCTCGCACACCGTCTCGCAGCCGACGGGTTTTCGTCGTTCTGCTGGAGCGACCTGCCGAACACGCACTACGACGAGCACGAGCACGATCGCGACGAGAGCATCTGGCTCCTGGCGGGCGCGATCCGCTTCGGTGCCGCGGGACGCGAGCTCGCGCTCGCGCCGGGCGACCGGCTGATGCTGCCGGCGGGGACGCGTCACACCGCCGACGCGGGGCCGGACGGCGCCACGTACCTGATCGGCCAGCGCTCCTGACGCTCGTCGACCACCGGACGGGAGGCGGACGCGAGCTCGACCACGGTGCGGGAGGCGGACGCGAGCGCGCCCGCCTCCCGTGGGTGCTGTGACGCTCGATGTCCTCGAACGCGGGATGCGCCGCGGCCGGCTGGGCGCACGCGAGCAACCCGCCGACCAGCAGCCCGACGCGACGGAGATGCGAACGGGACTTGCGGCGCCTGACACGGGGCCGGAGCAGAGCACGCTGGTCGCAGCTTCTCCTGAAAATCTCGACCGGAGGCCGGCCCGCGCGACGTGGCGCGTTGTATCTCAGAGCTGCCTCCGGTCCGCCTCCTCGAGCCATCTGACGACCGCTGCGAATGCCGCCCCGCCGGCCGGGGCCGGAGTGACCTCGAGCACGTCCTCGAGCTTGGCGAGTTGCAGGGCCAGCTGCTCGAGCCGGTCGTCGGTGCGGACCAGCAGCAGGACGGCGCTGCGCGCGCCATCGCCGACGGGGACGCAGAGGATGCCTTCCACGTTGAACGCGCGTCGGGCGAACAGGCCGCTCACGTGGGACAGGACACCCGGGTGGTTGCGGACGAGCAGTCGGAGCACGACGGTGCCGCAGGTCGCGGGCGGCGTGTCGGACTCGGCATCAGGCGGCAGCGTCAGCATGGGCCTCTCCTCCGATCATCATGTCGCGGTTGGCCGCCCCCGGCGGCACCATGGGGTAGACGTTCTGCTCGCGTGCGATCGGCACGTCGACGAGACACGGCCCTGGCGCCGCGAGCGCCTTGGCGAGCATGCCGCGCGGGTCGGACACGTCGCCGAGGCGCACCCCCTCGATCCCGAAGGCGCGCGCCAGCGCGGGGAAATCCGGCTCCGCCACGAAGCGCGACGCCTGGTAGCGGCCGCCATAGAACAGCTGCTGCTGCTGGCGCACCAGACCGAGGTGCCCGTTGTTGAGCAGGAGGATCTTCACGTTCACCCGCTCCTCGGCGAGGGTCGCGAGCTCCTGCAGGTTCATGAGCAAGCTGCCGTCCCCGGTGAAGCACAGCACCGGGCGATCCGGCGCCGCAAGCGCCGCGCCGATCGCGGCGGGAAGCCCGAAGCCCATCGTGCCGAGCCCGCCCGACGTCAAGCATTGGCGCGGACGGCGGAACGGATACGCCTGCGCGACCCACATCTGGTGCTGCCCCACGTCGGTCGTGACGATCGCCTCGTCGCCGGCGATCTCCGCCACGGCGCGCACGATTCCGTACGGCGTCGTCACGTCGTCGGCACCCGGCATCGCGAGCGGCGCCGCCGCGCGCAGCGCGTCGACCCGCGCGCGCCACCGCGCCCGCCGCTTCGCTTCGACCTGCGGCAGCAGCGCCTCGAGCGCACGAGCCGCGTCCGCACGTATGGCGACCGCCGGCGTCCGGATCTTGCCGATCTCGCTCGCGTCGATGTCGATGTGGACGATGCGCGCGTTCGGGCAGAACTCCGAGGCCTTGCCGGTCGCGCGATCGTCGAAGCGCATGCCTGCCGCGAGCAGCAAGTCGCACTCCTCGAGCAGCAGGTTCACGTAAGGCGCGGCGTGCATCCCGACCATGCCGAGAGCGAGCGGGTGGCCTTCGGGCAGCGCGCCCAGCCCGAGCAGCGTCGCGGCGACGGGGATCGACGCCCGGTCGGCCAGCCGGCGCACGAGCGTGCTCGCACCCGCCGCGATGACGCCCCCACCGATCAGCAGCACCGGGCGGCGCGCCCCGTCGAGCAGCTCGGCGGCGCGGCGCACGGCCTCGCGGTCGACGGCCGGCGGTGCGTCGGCACATCCGGGGTGCGGCAGCCGGCGCACCTCGATCACCTCGTTCAGCACGTCCTTGGGGATGTCGACCACGACCGGCCCCGGACGCCCCGACGTGGCGACGCGGAACGCCTCGGGAATCACGTCGAGCAGCTCTGCGGCCGAGCGCACGAGCCAGTTGTGCTTGGTGATCGGGATCGTGAGCCCGTAGGTGTCGATCTCCTGGAAGGCGTCGGTGCCGATCATCGCGCGCGGCACCTGCGCGGTGATCGCGACCAGCGGGATGGAGTCGAGCTTCGCGTCCG
>Ga0172362_10002291_pt1 | contig 16677 bp, 9 predicted proteins | sample LakKivs1_kivu2a2_FD_114534 | JGI IMG/M metagenome (GOLD analysis project Ga0172362, IMG submission 114534) | Sediment microbial communities from Lake Kivu, Rwanda - Sediment s1_kivu2a2 | ecosystem: Environmental > Aquatic > Freshwater > Lake > Sediment | place: Rwanda: Western Province, Lake...
ACCAGCTTCACCGCCGATACCTTGAACTCATGCGAATAAACTTTGCGACCCATGCGGCACGCTCCTTTCAACCAGCATTATGCCAGTTCTGTCGCGCGCCCACGAATCGTGGGGAAGGTCATACCCTCGCTAGCGCGTCGGGCTAAGATGAAGTTCGCCTCGTCGTGAAGGATTTGTTCGATGCAACGTTTCTTTGCCGTGTGCCTCGTAGCTGCCATTCTCGCAACGAGCTTCGCGATTTCGCTCGCCGACGAACCCGCCTACTTCCGGCACGATCGCGGCGTCGCGGCCGATGATGCCCGGCCGTTGCCGGACGACTTGAGCAAAGACCAAGCTCTGTGGCGCACCGAGCTGCCGGCGGGTCATTCGACCCCGATCATCGCGGGCGAGCGAATCTTCCTGACCGGTCACGACGATTCGGGGCTGCTGACGATTTGCCTCGACCGCGCGAGCGGCAAGGAACAGTGGCGGCAAGCCATTGGCGTGGAGACCCTCGAAAAGTTTCATCCCGAGGGGAGCCCCGCCGCCGCGAGCATGGCCGTGCAGAACGGGCGGGTGTTCGCGTTCTTCGGCAGCTTCGGTTTGGTGTGCTATGACCTGGACGGCAAGCCCCACTGGTCGCGCAAGCTGGGACCGTTTCGCGATGAGTTCGGCTCGGCCAGTTCACCCATCCTGGCCGACGGCAAAGTAATCCTCTGCGAGGATCACGACCTGGATAGCCACTTGCTCGCGGTCAGCCAGGAGACGGGCGAGACGGTGTGGCAGACACCGCGCGAAGGCTTTACGCGCAGCTACGCGACGCCCGTTGTGTGGAACGTGAATGGCAAGCCGCAACTTGTGGTGGCTGGCTCGCTGCAATTGGTGGGTTACGACCTGGCCGATGGCCGGCAACTTTGGGCTCGCGACGGATTCGCGCGGATTGTGAACACTTCGCCGACGGTCGCCGACGGCAAATTGTTCGTCGCCACCTGGTCGCCGGGAGGCGACTCGGATGCGCGGATCGCGATGGAACCTTGGGACGTCGCGCTCGGCATGTGGGACGCCGATAAGGACGGCAAGCTGCAAAACGCCGAGATGCCGGCGGGCGAAGTCCGCTCGCGGTTCTTCCGGATCGACCTGGACGGTAGCAACTCGCTCGAGCAGGGCGAGTGGGAGAAGTATGCCGAGATCTTCGAGCGGGCACAAAACACGCTCGTGGCGCTCGAGGCGCAACAGGGAGAGGCGGCGCCCGAAATCGTGTGGGAGTACAGCCGCGGATTGCCGTACGTGGCCAGTCCGCTGGTGTATCGCGGCCAGGTGGTACTGGTGAAAGACGGCGGCGTGATGACCGTGCTCGATGCGGCCACGGGCAAGCTGGTGAAGCAGGCCCGCAGTCGCGGCGAGGGGAATTATTATGCGTCGCCGGTGGCTGGCGACGGGAAGATCTACGTTTCCAGCGGTGGCGGCACGGTGACCATTTTTAACGTCGCTCCGACGGTCGCGATCGGCGAGTCCTTCGATCTTGGCGAACGGATTGCCGCCACGCCCGTGATCGACGGCAGCCGACTGTTGGTCCGTACGGCCGCGGCTCTCTATGCCTTCGAGGCGAAGTAGACCATGCGAGCGATCGCCTTCTTGGTGGCAACGCTATTTGCCTCGGTCGCGCTGGCCGATGAAGCACGCCGGCCGGCCGATGACATTGAGTTGAAGCGCTGGCTTACGAACATGGTGGCCTACCACCACTTCACGCCTGCGGAAGTGCACGCCGCCACGGGGCTGACCGAGCCGGAGATCGCCGCGGCGCTAGAAAAGTTCGACATCAAGCCCGGCGTCGTGCCGGTTCGAACCGCGGGCGAGTCGCTCTTGGTGCTTCCCTATCCTGGCGGCCGTCATCCGCGAATCGGATTTCTGGATGGCGCGGTCGATCCGCAGCGCGAGACGAAGCTCAGTGTGTTCGCACCCTGGAAAGACGGCGGGTACGTCGTGGTCGATGTGCCGGAGGCGATCTGGTCGAACCTGGGGCTGACGTACCTGGCGCACACCCACGTGCCGACGATCTGGTCGAAGCAGGGAATCGAGCTCGAAAAACTCGAGTGGCAAGTCGGCAAGAGATCATTGCGGTTGAAGCGAACACTGCCTAACGGGATTCGCTTTCGCACCACGGTTACGCCGCACGCCGAGGGAGTGTGGATGTCGATGCAGCTCATTAACGGGACCAGCGAAACGCTCAGCGATCTGCGCGTGCAGAACTGCGTCATGCTCAAGGGACTGGCCGGCTTCACGGAGCAGACCAACGACAATAAGGTGTTCGCCGCGCCCTACGTGGCCTGCCGCTCGGCCGATGGCAATCGCTGGGTAATCACGGCCTGGGAGCCCTGCCATCGGGCGTGGGGCAATGCGCCATGCCCCTGCTTGCACTCCGACCCCAAGTTCCCGGACTGTCCGCCGGGCGAAACGCGCCGGCTGCACGGCTGGCTGTCGTTCTATGAGGGTGATGACGTTCAGGCCGAGTTCCGCCGGCTCGACACGTTCGGCTGGCGCGGAAGGTAACGCTTTTCGGCGAACCCCAAGGGGCCGAGGCGTATCTCACTTCCCAAGCATTCGGTATACTTCCGAATCACTTTAAACTCGCGTTCTCCCCGCATAGTACCGGCCATGATTCGCGTCGCCATTATCGGAGCTACGGGCTATACCGGCCTCGAGCTGATCAAGATCCTTCTGCGGCATCCCGAGGTCGAGATCACGACGCTCACCAGCCGCAGTGAGGAGAGTCCGCACGTCGCCACGGTGCACCCGCAGCTGCGCGGGCGGCTCGACCTGCGGATGGCCGACCTGGGGCCCAAGGAGATTGCCGCTCAGGCGGACGTGGCTTTCGGCTGTTTGCCGCACGGCGTGACGGCCGCCATCGTGCCGAGCCTGCTCGAGGCCGGGCTGAAGGTGATCGACCTGAGCGCCGACTATCGGCTCGACGATCCGGCCGTCTATGCCGAGTGGTACGGCCATACGCACGAAGATCCAGGCCGCCTGGCGGACACGGTCTACGGACTGCCCGAGCTGTTTCGCGAGCGGATCAAGCCGGCCAGGCTGGTGGCGAATCCGGGTTGCTACCCGACCTCGGCGATCCTGCCGCTTGCGCCGCTGCTGGCCGCGGGGCTGATCGATGCGAAGTCGATCATCATCGATTCCAAGAGTGGCGTCTCCGGAGCCGGTCGCACCCCGAAGCTGAATTTTCACTATCCCGAGTGCAACGAAAGCTTTTCGGCCTATGGCGTGGGCAAGCACCGGCATACGCCCGAGATCGAGCAGATCCTGAGCACGGCCGCCGGGAAGCCGGTGGAGGTGATTTTCACTCCGCACCTGGTGCCCATGGATCGGGGCATTCTGTCCACGACCTACTCGCAGCCGCTCAAGAACATTACCGAGGCGGAAGTCCTGGAAGTGCTGCGCGAGTTCTACAAAGACGAGCCGTTCGTGCGCGTGGGAAGCAATCTGCCCGCGACGAAGGATTGCAGCTTTACGAACTTCTGCGATATCACGGCCCGCGTGGTCCGCGGTCGCATCCTGACCATCAGTTGCATCGATAACCTGATTAAAGGCGCCTCGGGCGCGGCGGTGCAGAACTTCAACCTGATGTACGGTTTCGCCGAGACGACGGCACTGTAGTTGGCCGGCCGAGCGTTGGGCTTGGGCCGCTGGTAACTTCACTCTCTGTTTCTGGAATTCGATCGATGTCCACCTGCGTTCCCCAGGGTTTTCGGCTGGCCGGCGTGTATTGCGGCGTCAAACGAAACACTTCGAAGCTGGACTTGTCGCTGGTCATTTCCGATCGGCCGGCCGTGGCGGCGGGAGTGTACACGCAGAACCGCGTATTTGCCGCGCCGGTGGCGCTCGATCGCTCGCGAACCCCCGCGGCGAACATTCGCGCCGTGGTGATCAACTCGGGGAATGCCAATGCCTGCACCGGCGATCGCGGGATGCGAGACGCCGAAAGCATGGCGGCCGTCGCGGCCAAGACTTGCGGCGCCAAGGACACGGAAGCCCTGGTGCTGAGCACGGGAATCATCGGCGCGTTTCTGCCGATGGAGAAGATTCTGCCGGGCATCGAGCAGGCGGCGGCAGAACTCGGCGCCAGCGAAGCTCACCTGGTAAACGCCGCGCGGGGCATGTTAACCACCGACACCACGCACAAGCTGGCCGGCCAGGAACTGAAGCTTGGCGGACGGACAATTCGGATCGCGGGGATGGCCAAGGGCGCCGCGATGATCGGGCCCAACATGGCCACGATGCTGGGGCTGGTGCTCACCGACGCGCCGCTGGACGTCGAGACCGCGCAGCAACTTCTGAGCGAGATTGCCGACGCCACGTTCAACTGCATCAGCGTCGACGGGCACATGAGCACGAACGACACCGTGCTGCTGCTTGCCAATGGTGCTGCGGGTGGCGATCCGCTGAAGGGTGAAGACCTGGCCAAGTTCCGCGAAGTGCTTCTGGCGACATGCAGCGAACTGGCCAAGTCGATTCCGGCCGACGGTGAAGGCGCCACGCACCTGATCATGCTCGACGTCAAAGGCTGCGCCACGGACGACGCCGCGCGGACGATCGCTCGCACCGTGGCCAATAGCGCGCTGGTGAAGACGGCCATCGCCGGCGCCGATCCGAACTGGGGACGCGTCGTTTCGGCCGCGGGGTATGCGGGCATCGAGTTCGATCCGGCGGGCGTGAACCTCACGATCAACGGCTACTCGCTCTATGAGCGTGGGGCCCCGGTCGCGTTCGATGACGAGGCGGTCTCAAAGTCGATTCGCGCTAGCCGCGATACGCACATCGTGCTCACTTTCAGCGAGGGTTCCTCCGGCGTCCGGTTCTGGACGACCGACCTGACGGCCGAGTACGTGCGGCTGAATGCGGACTATCACACTTGATTTTGGGCTTCGCCCTCAACTTGCGTGAGTAGTAATTTACTGGCATTTGAGAGTTGCTGCGCACTGCCAGCAAGCACGACCCTGTCCCCCGCCTGCAGCCGATAATCGGCCGGGGGAATGGGGTCGGTCGTTTCGCCACGCTGCACGGCGACCAGGAGCGCCCCTGTGCGGCCGCGAAAGTCGAGTTCTTTCAGGGATTGCCCGACGGCGATGGAACGCCCCTCCAGGATTAGGGTGCGAAACTCGACCGCGTCGCGAACTTCCGGCGGGAGTGACGTGGCTGCGTCACGGTTCGACCGCAGGGCCTGGTACGCGTTGGCGCGAAAGTACTCAATTGCCCGGTCGATGGTCGAGCGGCTGGTGCCGAAGTTGCGGAGTGTGAGCGTGAGGATCTCCAGCGACGTTTCAAACTCCTCGGCGATGACGTCATTCGCGCCAAGGCGACTGAGCACGTCGATCTCGCTCATGTAACGGGTGCGCGCTACGATATACAGGTCGCGGTTCATTTGGCGGGCGAGTTGGATCGCACGCCGGCTTGCCTCCGGATCGGAGATGGCCACGACGAAGGCCGTCGCGGTGCCCAGCTGAAGTTGCCGCAGAACCTCCGCTCGCGAGCAATCGCCGAACAGCACGGGTTCGCCGCGCCGCCGCGCCGCTTGAACCGAATCGGGATTGATGTCGAGCACCACATACGGCAGTTCAAGTTGTTGCAATGCGTGGGCCACATTACGTCCGTTGAGTCCGTAGCCTCCGATGATCGCGTGCCCCGCCAGCGGGACATCGCGCAATTGCTCGTTGGCGGCGAGATATTGGTCAAACCGCCTCAGTCCGGGCAAGCGTGCCAGGCGACTCGCGACACGACCCGATTGACCGATCAAGATGGGACTCGCCATCATCGAGGCAATCGCCACCACGAGAAATAGCTGATACCACTCGGGCGAGATGAGATCGTACTGAGCTCCGGCGTGAGCCAGCACGAAAGAGAACTCGCCGATTTGTGCGACCGCCAAGCCGACGGTCGTCGCCACGCGCAGCGGATATCCCCAGGCCAGCACGGGCGCGAAACCACTGACAAACTTGACGGCGATGACAAACGCCAGCGCGGCGGCGGCCGGCAAGGCGTACTCGCGCAGGCCGCCGAGGTCCAGCAGCATCCCGATGGAAATAAAGAAGACGCTGACAAGTAAATCGCGAAACGGAACGACTTCGGAAGTGACCTGGTGGCTGTAGCCAGATTCCGCAATCGCCAGCCCCGCGAGAAATGCTCCTAATCCCAGGGAAAGGCCGACTGACAATGTGGCCCAGGCGGTTCCCAGGCAGAGCACGATCAAAAAGATCAGAAACAATTCGCGACTTTGGCTGGAAATCACCAGGTTCAGCCAGAGCGGGATTACCCATCGCGCGAGTAAAAACGCGACCGCGGAAACAATGGCTATGCGCAGCAGAGTGCTTCCGATCTCTCCGAAGTCCAGCGTGCCTGTCGCCAGCATCGGCAGCGCCAATAGCATCAACAACACTGAGAGATCCTGGGTGATACTGATTCCCAGACCGAGTCGGACTGGTGGGCTGCTCAGCTCACCACGGTCGAGAAACAGCTTCAGCATCAGGGTCGAACTGGTATGAGCCACAAGAAAACCCAGGAAGACGCACTCGGCCCAGCGGTCGACGACAAAGGTCGATGCGAAAAAGGTGACCACGATGCAGATCAGCATCTGTGCAATACCCAACCCCGAGGCATGCACCAGTTCCCGAAGACGCTCACGCGTAAAGTCGAGCCCGATTGAGAACATCAAGAGGACGATGCCAATGTCTGCCAGATGTTCGATCTCGGCTCGGTCTTGCAGCAACGCAAGGCCTTGCGGTCCGATGACGAGGCCGGCCAGTAATAGCCCGATCACGGCCGGCATTCGCAGCCGGTGCGATAGGTGCAAAACCGCGCCGGCGACGATGGAAAACAGCACGAGGTTTCTGAGCAGATCTTGCATGGTCCCCCAGTATCCGGTGGCTGCGTCGAAATTGACAACCCTGAAACTCGAAACCGCGGCCGTATGAGCATGGTTGACAGACGCGGCACACGGTCATCGTTCGGCCGAGAAATAACTCGGATGTTCTTTGTGTGAATACCCAAAACCCTTGACTTTCCGCGCCCGGTAGGGGGAAATGGAGGTGCGGCCGGCCGCTGCTGAGGATGGCCTGCCGCGCTGCCCACCAATACCTCCCTCCTCGACAGGCGTGGCATGATGCACTGGCGCTCCACTGTTGCACTGTTCGGGCTGACGGCTCGGGCACTGTCCGGGCTGATGGCTCTGGCAGTTCTTGGGCTGCTCGCCGTCCTCGCTCCCGAGGCTAGTGCGGCGGAACCGGCTCAGGCCGCTGCCATTGCAGCAGATCATGCCGAGCAAATGTCGGCCAGCATGGAGCTGTTCAAGTCGCACGTGCGCGACATTCTTTCGCAGCAATGCCTGCATTGCCACGGAGGGGAGGAAACCCACGGCGAGTTCGACCTCTCAACGCGCGAGGGTCTGCTTAAAGGCGGAGCGCTTGGCCCGGCTGTCGTGGCTGGAAAGCCGGAAGCAAGCATCCTGCTCGCCGTGCTCCGGCACGAGCGCGAGCCGCACATGCCCCAGGACGCCGACAAGCTCGCTGACGAAGAGATCCAGCGAATCGCCGACTGGGTGGCCGCCGGCGCGGCGTACGATAAACCGCTGGTGGACGCCGCGGCCGATCTGATCGAAAAGCAGGTCCGGCCCGAGGATCGCCAGTTCTGGTCGTTTCAGCCGCTGGCTGTTCCGACAGTACCGCAGGTGAACGACGCCGGCTGGTGCCGCACGCCGCTCGATCAGTTCGTGTGGGCGAAACTCGCCGAGAAACAACTCACGCCGAACGGAATGGCCGACAAGCGGCGGCTGATTCGCCGAGCGTATCTCGACCTGCTGGGCATCCCGCCGACGCCAGAGGACGTGAATCGCTTTCTAGCCGACACGGCCGATGACGCTTACGACCGGCTGATCGATGAACTTCTGGCGAGCCCGCATTACGGCGAGCGTTGGGGTCGGCACTGGCTCGATCTGGCCCGATTCGCCGAGAGCCACGGCTATGAACAGGACTACGATCGGCCGACGGCCTACCACTATCGCGACTTCGTGATCCGAGCGCTCAACGAGGACATGCCTTACGACCAGTTCGTCCGCTGGCAGGTCGCCGGCGACGAATTGGCGCCGGACACGAACATGGCCTTGATGGCGACAGGCTTTCTGGGCGCCGGCACGCACGCCACGCAAATCACCGCGAGCCAGGTCGAGAAAGAACGCTACGACGAACTGGACGACATGGCCGCCACCGTCGGCACGACGTTCCTGGGACTGACGATCGGTTGCGCCCGCTGCCACGACCACAAGTTTGACCCGATACCGCAGGGAGACTACTACCGGCTGCTGTCGACATTCACGACCACGGTGCGGACGGACGTCGAGCTCGATTTCAAGCCCGAAGAGACGAAGGCCAAACGCGAGGCGTACGAGGAGGAGCACGCTCCGCTGGTCGCGGCGCTCACGGCATATGAGCGCGAGCAACTGCCGGGCAAGCTCGCGGCCTGGCTCGCCAGCGATGTGAAAGAAGTTGCGCCGACATGGCTGCTGCTGGACGCGGCGTCGATGAAGTCGGATCGGGGCGCCGAATTCGAGAAGCTGCCGGATCAGTCGCTGCTGGTGAAGGGGAACAACGCCGATTCGGACGTGTATACGATCACGGCAGTCGTCGGGCCAGGACGCGTCACGGCCGTAAGACTGGAGGCGCTGGCTCACGAGTCGCTGCCAAAGAAGGGGCCGGGCCGAGCAGCGAACGGCAACTTCGCCCTCTCGGATTTCCAGCTTTGGGCAGCTCCCGCAGGGACCGATGCTCCCGGCACGCCCGTGAAGCTGGTGAATCCAAAGGTCACCTTCGAGCAAGACGGGCTGCCGATCGCCGCCACGCTCGACGACAACAAGCAAAGCGCCTGGGCCGTCGACGGACAGATCGGCAAGAATCAGGCAGCCAGCTTTGCACTGGAAACGCCAATCCAAAGCGACAAGGGGACGACGCTCACGTTCGTCCTGAAGTTCGAAAACAACAAGGAGCACAATCTGGGGCGGTTGCGACTGGCGACGAGCGGCGTCACTGATCGCGATGCGGCCGATTCGAGCGACGAAGCTTCGCAAGCCGCGGTCAGGGCCGTGAACGAGTCCCTGGCAAAGCCGGCCGCGGATCGCACGGCAGAGGAGCTGGCCGCAATCGCCAAGTGGCACCGCGAACGCGACGCCGAGTGGCAGCGGCTGGTCAAAGTCGTTAGCGAACACGCGGCGATGGAGCCCAAGCCCGAACTGACGAAAGTGATGATTTGCAGCGAGGGGTTGCCGGCGATTCGCTTCCATACGCAGGGGGGTGATTTCTTCGAAGAGACGTTCTATCTGAAGCGGGGCGACCTGAATCAGAAACTGGGCCCGGCGCAGCAGGGCTTCCTGCAGGTGCTGATGCTTACGCCGGACAGCACGGAACGCTGGCAACAGCCCAAGCCCGAGGGGGCGCGGACGTCGTTCCGCCGCAGCGCCTTGGCCAACTGGCTCACCGATCGGGAAGCCGGCGCCGGTAACCTGCTGGCCCGGGTAATCGTGAACCGGCTGTGGCAGCATCACCATGGCCGGGGGATCGTCGCCACGCCGAGCGACTTTGGGGCATCGGGCGAGCGACCGACGCATCCGGAGTTGCTCGATTACCTGGCCGGCGAACTGGTGCGTGGCGGCTGGCGGCTGAAGCGGCTGCATAAGCTGATGATGACCAGCGCGGCCTACATGCAAACTTCGGAGACGGACGAGGTACGCGCGGCGATTGATCCGGACAACGCGCTCCTCTGGCATCGCATGCGGCAGCGGCTCGAGGCCGAGGCGATTCGCGACAGCATGCTGGCCACCAGCGGGCTGCTCGACCGCTCGATGTATGGACCGGGGTCACTCGACGAGTCGCACAAGCGGCGGAGTATTTACTTCACAATCAAGCGCAGCCAGCTGATCGCGAGCATGATGCTGTTCGATGGGCCGGACTCGCTGCAAGGGCTTGGACAGCGCTCGACCACGATTGTCGCCCCGCAGGCGCTTTCGATGCTTAACAACCCGCAGGTGCTCGCTTACTCGACCGCCTTTTCGGAAAAGTTGGCCGGGGCCAAGCTTCCGTCGCCGGAAGAGACCGTGAACCTGGGATACGAGATTGCCCTGGCCCGTCCGGCCGATGATGTTGAGCGGCGCGACTCGGCCGAGTTCATTCGCGCGGCCACCGAGACTTATCAAGCCGCGGGCGTTGAGCAACCTGAGCGGCAAGCACTCGCCGACTTTTGCCAGGTGCTGTTCGGACTGAACGAGTTCATCTATATCGACTGAGAGCAAGGCCATGCAGTTACCGCATTTGTTCGCCGATCCGGCAGGGCACTTCGCTTCGCGCAGGCAGTTTCTGCGGCAGACCGGCAGCGGAGCAGGGCTGCTCGCGCTCACCTCGTTGCTCGCGGATCAGGGGCTGATCGGCAGCAGTGCGCGGGCCGCCACGCCGGGTGTGGCTCTCAATCCGATGGCGCCCAAGGACTCGCACTTTCCGGCCAAGGCCAAACGCGTGATCTGGCTGTTCATGAACGGCGGCCCCAGCCAGGTTGACACCTGGGACTATAAGCCGGAACTCGCCAAACGCGATGGCCGAGAGCTGGAAGGCTTCGACAAGAACACCGGCTTCTTCACCGAGCAGGTCGGCCCGCTGATGAAATCGCCTTTCCAGTTCGCCCAGCATGGGCAAAGCGGCACCTGGGCCTCGGAGATCTTTCCGAAGATGTCCGAGCACGTGGATAGCATGGCGTTCATTCACTCGTGCTATACCGCGACCAACAACCATTCGCCGGCCCTGTTCCAGATCAACACGGGCATGAGCCGGATGGGTTTCCCCTGCATGGGCGCCTGGGTCACCTATGGCCTGGGAAGCGAGAATCGCAACCTGCCGGGCTTCGTCGCAATGTACGACACGCTGGGCCGTGGCTTGCCGAAAGGGCACGCTCAGAACTGGGGTGCGGGCTTTCTGCCGGGTGTGTTTCAAGGCACGGCGCTCAACGCCCAAGGCGCGCCGATCAACAATCTCTACAAGCGCGAGGGGCTGACTGACGAACAGCAGGTCGCTCAGCTCAACCTGCTGCGTAAGCTGAATGCCCATCAGCCGAATGCCGACGAGGCCGACCTGGCCGCCCGGATCGAGAGCTACGAGCTCGCCTACCGAATGCAGATGGCAGCGCCCGAGGCCTTGGATATCGAGAGCGAGCCGGCCCACATTCGCGAGCTGTATGGGATCGACAACCCCAAGTGCCAGCACTTTGCCAGGCAGGTGCTTACGGCGCGGCGGCTGGTCGAGCGCGGCGTCCGGTTCGTGCAAATCTATTCCGGCGGCATGGAAAACGAGCGGAGCTGGGACGGACACACGAACATCAAGGACAATCACAGCCAGTTTGCCGGCGAGACGGACATCCCGATCGGCGGCCTGCTGACCGATCTCAAGCAGCGCGGGCTGCTCGACGAGACGCTGATCATCTGGTGCGGTGAGTTCGGCCGGCTGCCGATCGTGCAGAAAGGCGGCACGGGGCGCGATCACAATCCGCACGCCTTCACCACCTGGCTGGCCGGCGGCGGCGTCAAAGGGGGCGTGCACTATGGCGAGACCGACGAGATCGGCCACAAAGCCGTGGTCGACCGCGTGAGCGTTAACGATCTGCACGCCACGATCCTGCATTTGCTCGGAATGAATCACGAGCAGCTCACGTATCGCTACAACGGGCGCGATTTCCGGCTGACGGACGTGGCCGGCCGGGTGGTGAAGGAAGTGCTGGGGTAGCAAGGCTAACGGCGACGTTTCCAGTACTCGGGCCGTCGTCGCGAGTGAGAAACGGCTCGCAGCGCCAGATGGTGTAGCTCGACACGGCGTCGCAAGGATCAGTCCTCTTTCCAGAGCTCTGACGCCGGTATGGTCGGACTGTTGTCCTTTGCTCTGCGTTCCAACTCTTCCAAAAACTCTGCGTCTTCATCGCACAGTCCAGAAAAGTCTGGAGGAACCGTGTCAAGTAGTCGCGAAGCAAGTGAAAGGCGATCCGCCAGAGGCAAGTTCATCGCTGCGTTGACGATATCATCAGGAGTTGATGCCATGCGAACCTCCAATGAAGGGATACACTCACCTAGGATTCTACCCTGCTGTAGTATCCGTACCAACTGCATGTCGGTGCCACTACCCGATCAGATCACTCAGCACGTGCCCATGCACATCGGTCAGGCGCCAGTCGCGGCCGGCGTGGAAGTAGGTCAGCGCCTCGTGATCCATGCCCATCAGGTGCAGGATCGTGGCGTGCAGGTCGTGCACGTGGACCGGCTTCTCGACCGCGGCGTAACCGAAGTCGTCGGTCGCGCCATAGACCTGTCCGCCCTGGATCCCGCCGCCGGCCATCCACATCGTGAAGCCGCGCGGGTTGTGGTCGCGCCCCTTGTTCGCGCCTTCGCTGGTGGGCGTGCGGCCGAACTCGCCGCCCCAGACGACGAGGGTCTCTTCCAGCAGTCCGCGCTGCTTGAGATCGTTCAGTAGCGCGGCGATCGGCTGGTCCGTTTCGCCGCAGTGCAGCTCGTGATTCTTCTTCATGCCGAGATGGGCGTCCCAGTTCTCGTCGAGATGGCCGCCGCCGGAGTAGACCTGCACGAACCGGACGCCGCGCTCGACCAGCCGGCGGGCCATCAGGCAGCGGCGGCCAAACTTTTCGGTGGTCTCGTTGTTCAGGCCATATGCCTCGAGCGTCTGCGGCGATTCGCGGGCGAGGTCCACCGCTTCGGGCGCATGCTGCTGCATGCGGAACGCGAGCTCGTAGCTGTCGAGCCGGGCGCCGAACTCGCTGTCCAGCGGATGCTCGGCCGCATGCATGCCATCGAGCTGGCCCAAGAGGTCGAGCTGCTGCCGCTGCTGGTGACGGGTGATGCCGCCGCGCGGCGAAAGGTCGATAATCGGATCGCCGCTGGTGCGAAACTGCGTTCCCTGAAAACCGGCGGGCATGAAGCCTGCGCCCCAGTTTGGTGCGCCGCCGATCGGTCCGCCGCGATGGTCCAGCATCACGACGTAGGCCGGCAGATTTTGATTCACCGTGCCGAGTCCGTAGGTGACCCACGAACCAAGGCTCGGAAACCCCTGCCGGAGCATGCCGGTGTTCATCTGCAGCAGGCCCGAGCCGTGGGCGAAGCTGTCGGCGTGGCAGGAGCGAATGATCGCCATGTCGTCGACGCACTTGGCCACTTGAGGGAACAGGCTCGAAACCTCGATGCCGCTCTGGCCATGCTTCTTGAAATCCCACTGGCTCGCCAGCAGCGGCTTGCCCTTGGTGCGGGCGGCATCGAACCGCGGGTCGTTCTCCAGGTTCGGCATTGGCTCGCCATCGCGCTTCGTGAGCTCGGGCTTGGGGTCGAACAGGTCCATGTGGCTGGGGCCGCCATACATGAACAGGAAGATACAGCTCTTGGCCTTGGGAGCGAAATGCGAAGGCTTGGGATCGAGTGATGAGACCCTACTGGGCGTGTTCGCGCGAGCCTGCTTGAAGAAACCATCCTGGGCGAGCAGGTACGTGAGCGCGGTGCCGACGAATCCGCCGCCGGCCTGCCAGATGAATTCGCGGCGATCGCGGCCGCAAGGCGTGAACCTCGGTGTAGGGAGGGGCGGTCGATCGGGATTCATGATGTCACTCGCTAAGCAATCATCTACTGCAAGTACGCGAACTCGTTCGTATTCAGGATCACCAGGCACAGGGCCGTGAGCGCCTTGGTGTCAATCGACTTCACGGTCTCTTCCTCGGGCGAGTCCTCCGCAATCTGGCCGCGCTGGCGGTCGAGAAACTCCAGCACGGCGGTGCGTTCGCTTGCAGTGGGAAGGCGACCGAACGCCAGCAGGTAGGCCCGATCGACGCGTGCCGTGTCGTCGCGGCCGGCCTCGCGCATCAGTCGGGCGGCCATCGCGGCGGCCTGCTCGTGCATGAACTCGCCGTTGAGCAGCGTGAGCGCCTGCGGCGCAACGGTCGACACGATCCGCTGGGCACAGCTCTCTTCCGTCGCAGGAAAGTCCAGCACGTCGAGTTCCGGCACGATCAGCGTGCGCTTGACGAAAATGTACACGCTGCGGCGCTGCGCTTCGGCCGGCTCCGAAGGAGTCCAGCCGTTGCCCGGCACGGACTGCGTTTCAAGCACCGCTCGGGAAATCTTGGGAAACACGCTCGGCCCGCCAGCCTTCAGGTTAAGTTGACCGGTGACCGCGAGGATCGTATCGCGGAGGGCCTCGGCTTCCAAGCGGCGAGGGCGATAGCGCCATTGCAGCGCGCCGGTCGGATCCTTTTGCATGGCCTGCTGGTTGGCGGCGGAGCTCATGCGATACGTCTCGGAAAGCACCATCATCCGGTGTATTCGCTTCATCCGCCAGCCGCCGGCCACCAGTTCGCTGGCCAGCCAATCGAGCAGAGGCTGATTCGCGGGCGGCTCGCCCATCACGCCGAAGTCGTTTTCACTGCCGACTAGGCCGTCGCCGAAGTGATGCTGCCAGAGGCGGTTCACCATCACACGGGCCGTGAGCGGATGATCCGCGGATACGAGCCACCGCGCAAGCTGCAGGCGGCGGCCGGTCGAGTGGCCCCTTGGTTGTGGTGCAACAGGCGGTTCATCCACCAGAATCGCCGGGACACCTGGCAGCACTTCGCCAGCCGGAGCGCGCGGATCGCCCCGATCGAAGACGTGGCTCACCTCGGTCGTCGGGCCCTTTTCAAACCAAATGTACGCCTGTGGCAGCGGCGCGGGATACGCTGCCTGCACAGCGGCGACTTGCTTCTCGAGGTCTTCGAGCTCGGTACGCTTCTCGCCGGGTGCCACGACCTTGGTCAGCGCGAGCAATTTGTCGTTATGCTCCGCGACCAGTTTCTTCTGTTCGTCGTTTCGTTGATCGGGCTCAACGATCATGGCGGTCAGAGCGCCGCTCGGGATCTCTTTGGCGATCTTCAAGATCTCGTCGCCAACCGTGACACCGGTTGCCGGAGCGGGCTGATCGCCGAGTGCTTGTTGGGCCGCGAGTTGGGTGATCGGCAGCCGGCCGTCGGTCGCGGCGTCGTTGACGACTTGCCACGAGGTGGTTTGCAATTGCGCGGCGAGCGTCGCTTTCTGCTCGTCGAGCTGCCTGGTTCTGGCTTGATGGGCCGCGACCTCTTCGTGCGGGCCGATATCGCGAGTCAGCTCGGTGCGGGCCTGTTGCGGGCGCGTGAGCGGCGCGAAGATCGCCGTCCAGCGGGCATAGTCCTTGGCCGTGAGCGGCTCGAATTTGTGATCGTGACAGCGGGCGCAACGCAGTGTCAGGCCGAGCAGCGCCGCCGAAGTCGTGCCGACGATGTCGTCGAGCTGATCGTAGCGATCGACCAGGGGATCGGCCGGTTCGTCGTCCCACGCGCCCAGACGAAGCATCGTCGTCGCGATTTGAGAATCGGCATTCGAGCCCTCGATCTCATCGCCCGCGAGTTGCTGGATCACGAACTCGTCATACGGCAAGTCACTGTTGAGGGCGTTGATTACCCAGTCGCGATACTTCCAGGCCTCGGGCTTGGCGCCGTCGCGCTCGTAGCCGTTCGTTTCGGCATAGCGGACGACGTCGAGCCAGTGGCGGGCCCACCGCTGTCCATATTGCGGACGGGAAAGCAAATCGTCGACCACACGCTCGAAGGCCGTTTCGCTCCTGTCGGCAAGAAACGCATTTACTTCCTCGGGCGTCGGCGGCAAGCCAATCAGGTCGAGATAAACCCTGCGGAGCAGCGTCACACGGTCGGCCGCGGCAGCGGGCTCGAGACCAGCCGCGGCGTGACCTTGAGCAACAAAAGCGTCAATCGGGTTGCGACCCCAAGTGCCGGCGGGGGGAACGGGGGGACGCTCGAGCTTCTTGAACGACCAGTGGTTGCGCGAAGAGTCGTCGAATTGATGGCGGCCGTAAGGCTCGTCAGCGACGCAGCGCGAAGCGAGAACGATCACGGTGCACACGCACGCAATGCGGCAGACATCCGGCATGCTGCTTTTCCTCCAGGCGGGTCGCGAACACGGAGGTTGGTAGGCGGGAAGCTAACGTTCACAGGATACCCGATTTGCGCCGCCGATCCAACTGGCTGACGCGCGCCAATTCGGGGGCTCAGACGAGCGTTTCGAGCTCCGCCGCAATCGCCTCGGTAAGCTGTTCGAGCGACCCGCGCGCGACGATCGCGATTGATTCCTGGTAGATTCCGCGGCCGTAGGTTTCCTGCGTCGGTAGATAGCCCGGCAGCCAACCGTTAGTGACGGTCGAAACCAGGATTGATAACCCGGGAAACCTCGCCCGCAGCGTACGCTGCAGAAACTGGTAATGCTCGCCGGCCACGAACACCCACAGCGCGCCGCCGAGCCGCCAAAGGCTTGCGCGAACGGGCACGGCGTCGCCCGCCGGCAGCAGTCGCAAGCGGCGTAGCTGCCGCGCCATGCGTTCGATCTGCGCGCGGGCATCGCGCGCGGCGTCGTGATTACCTTGCTCAAGGGCCTGCGCTTCGATCCGAATCCAATGCGCCATTTCTTCTTCGGAGAGTTCGCGACTGGGAAGGTCATCGCGATAGGGGAGGGGCACATCGACCATGCGGGATTGCCAAGCGCGCGCTTGCGACTGCTCGGCTTCGGCGAGCGGGCGATCGCGCCAGGTGCCAATC
>Ga0172362_10002292_pt1 | contig 16677 bp, 14 predicted proteins | sample LakKivs1_kivu2a2_FD_114534 | JGI IMG/M metagenome (GOLD analysis project Ga0172362, IMG submission 114534) | Sediment microbial communities from Lake Kivu, Rwanda - Sediment s1_kivu2a2 | ecosystem: Environmental > Aquatic > Freshwater > Lake > Sediment | place: Rwanda: Western Province, Lake...
GGAAGGAAGAGCGTCACGGCGTGTTCCTCGACTACAACCAGAACGCGAAGGACCGCACGACGTGCTCGGCGTACTCCGTGCGGCCGCTGCCCGACGGACGCGTGTCGACGCCGCTCACCTGGGACGAGGTGCCGGACTGCGACGCCGCGGACTTCACCGTCGCGAGCGTGCCGGCGCGCTTCGCGGCGATCGGTGATCCGCACGCGTCGATCGACGCGTCGCCCGGCTCGCTGGAGAAGCTGCTCGCGCTCGCGGAGCGCGACGAGGCGTCGGGGCTCGGTGACGCGCCGTGGCCACCGCACTACCGGAAGATGGCCGGCGAGGGCGCGCGCGTCGCACCGTCGCGGGCGCGGAAGCCGAAGGCGCAGGCCGGTGGCGCTGCGCCCGGTGATGCCGCGGCCGGCGCGGTGCGGCCGGTAGCGCTGCGGCCGGCGATGGCGCGGCCGGTACTGGTGCGGTCCGTGATGGTGCGACCGGCGCGGTGCGGAGGCGGCCTACGGCGTCGCGCGTCCGCGCGCCGCTCGTCACGGTTGCGAGCTCGGCGGACAAGGAGGCCGCGCTGGCCGGGCTCGAGCGCTGGAAGCAGCGCCACCCCGAAGCCGCGCGCCACGTCGCGGTCGCGGACGTGCTGGTCGACTCGATGCGCGGCCGCTCGGCGAACTGGACGCGCGTGCGCGTCAACCTGCGCCACGTGCCCGAGGAGCTGCGTCCACCGCAGGAGACGCCGGACCCCGACGATGCGCCGTCGCGCTAGCGCGGGGCGACCCCGCGCGCCGTCCGTGCCCGCGCCGCACATCACGTCGTCCGGTGCGATCTCGAGCTGCCCGTGCGCCCGCGGGTGGCCGCCGAGTGCGCACCCGGGAGCGCCGCACGCCGAGTTCCTCTTCCCGTGCGTTTCGGGATAGGGTCCACCGGATGCTCCGGATCGCTGTGTTCGTGCTGGCGGTTCTCGTTCTCGCGGGCTGGGCCGGGCGCGCCGTCGCGGACGACGCCGTGCTCGAGTTCGCGCGCGACGGCGCGGTCGTGCGACGGATCGACCGTACCGCGCTCGAGAAGGGCTGCGGCGTCGCGACGGTCGAGCTCGAGGACCCGTACTACGGCCGGCGCATGGCCTACGTCGCGTGCCCGCTCGCGAAGGTCCTCGAGATGGGCTTCGGCGAGGCGTCGCAGCAGCTCGCCGCGCACGATTACCTGCTGCGCGCGCGCGACGGCTACGTGAAGCCCGCGACCGGCAGGCGTCTCATGGAGCCGGGCGGCTGGCTCGCGCTCGCCGACGCCAGGCGCGAGAAGGCCGGCGAAGCCGGCTGGGCGCCGATCGACCGCAAGCAGGTCGACCCGGCACCGTTCTACGTCGTCTGGTCGCAGCCCGGGCAGCAGGACACGAACGTCTACCCGTGGCCGTACCAGCTCGTGCGCGTCGAGATCGGCTCGATCGCCGCGGAGTACCCGGAGATCGTGCCGAGGACCGCAGCCGCGGGCTCGGAGGCGTGGCGTGGCTTCGACACCTTCAAGCGCGAGTGCGTCGCCTGCCATGCGATCAACGGGCAGGGCGGCAAGGTCGGGCCCGAGCTGAACGTGCCGCAGAGCATCGTCGAGTACCGGCCGGTCGAGCAGATCAAGGCCTACGTGTACGACCCCGAGACGTTCCGGCACACCAGCATGCCGGCGCACCGGCACCTGACGCCGGCGCAGCTCGACGAGCTGGTCGCCTACTTCCGCGCGATGAGCACGCTGAAGCGCGATCCCGGGCGCACGCCGTGAGCGCCGGCCGTGACGAGGGTTCCAGGCGCCACGCGCTCATCGGGCAGATGCTCCACCGCGGCGTCGTCCCGCTCGACACGACGCACGGTCCGTTCGCGGCGCACGTGCTGCAGAACGTAGCGACCGGCAGCGTCGCGTTCGCCGTCGCGCGCGGCGACGTGCGCCACCGTGCGCCGCTCCTGGCACGCATCCACTCGTCGTGCGTCACCAGCGAGACGTTCGGCGGCTGCGATTGCGATTGCGTCGAGCAGCTCGACCTGGCGCTCGCGCGCATCGCCGAGGAGGAGCGCGGCGTCGTCTTCTACCTGATGCAGGAAGGCCGCGGCGCGGGCTTCACGGCCAAGGCGCGCGACCGCATGCTGGTGCAGGCGAGCCGCGACCGCCTGACGACCTTCGAGGCCTACGCGCGCATGGGGCTCGGCCACGACCAGCGGCGCTACGACGAGGTCGGGCACGCCTGCGCGCTGCTCGGTGTCACGGCGCCGCTGGTGCTCCTGACCAACAACCCCGACAAGCTCGCGGCGCTGTCCGACCTCGAGGTCGCGGTCGCGGGCAGCGCGCGCCTGCGTCATCCAGCGTCGCCGTACAACCAGCACTACCTCGCCGCCAAGTCGCGCTCCGGGCACGCGCTCGAGGATCCCAGCGGCGGGCCCGACGCGGCCGAGCTGCCGGAGCCGGTGAGCGAGTTCTCGCCCTACGCGCTGCCCGGCGCGCCGCGCTTCGTGCACCTCGCGACCTATCTCCTGCCGGTGCGCCTGCGCGGCGAGCCCGCGCCCGGCGGGCCGTACTGGTTCCGCGTGCACGCGTACTTCGACCTGACCGACGGTCGCGAGCGCGTCGTGCTCGCGCACGGCCCGCAGGACGCGGCGTCGCCGCTGGTGCGCGTGCAGCGCGAATCGCTGCTCGAGCGCTTCCCGCTCGCGACGGGGGCCGTGCACAAGCCGCTCTGGCACGAGAGCGTACGGCGCATGGTCGGCCACGGCGCGGGGTACGCGGCGTTCGTTCCGGTCGCGGGCTTCGACCCGGAGCTGCGCGAGCGCCCCGCGGACGACGACGCCGCGGCGGCGCTGCTGGCGCACCACCTGCGCGGACGCACGGCAAGCGTCCTGTCCGACGGGGCGCTCGACGCGCCGGGCGTTTCGGCGGATGCGGGCGACGGGACGACGCACGCGCTGCGCAGGCTCGGCGTCGCGGTGGCCGTGGCACGGCCGCTCCGTGCCACCAGCGGCGCCTCGCTGCGCTGAGGCCTCGCGTTGACCCGGGAATCCGACAGCCGTCGTGCCGGGCAGCGGCTCCTCGCCGAGCGTCTTGCGGCGACGCCGGCGCTCGTCCGGGCGACGCTCGCCGGCCCCGCGCCGCTCCTGCCGTGGCATCCGGGGCGCGTGCGGCGTGTGGTTGCGACCGGCGTCGGTGCGTCGGCGGCGCACGCGCGCCTGCTGGTCGCATTGCTCGAGGAGGCGGGGCTCGCGGCGCGCTTCGCTCCGCTGACGTCGTTCACGGCACCGCCGCCCGAGGACGCCTCGGCCGACGCGATCGTGGTCTTCTCGCAGGGCCTGTCGCCCAACGCGCGCCTCGCTCTCGCCCGACCGGAGCGCTGGGCGGCCGTTCTCGTCGTGACCGCGGTGCCGGCAACACCGGCGCAGCGCGGGGAGCCAGGCGATGCCGCAGCGCCACCCTCCGGGGAGCTCGGCGAGCGGCAAGCGGCGCTCGATGCCGTGGTCGCGCGCGGCGGCGGCGTGTACCGCGTGCCCGCGGCCGAGGAGTACGGCACGCTCTTGCGCGTCAGCGGACCGCTGGTCGGCGCCGCGGCGGCGATCGTCCTCGCGCGCACGATCGTGCGCGGCGCGGGCGGCACGACCGCCGGCCTGCTCGCCGTGGACGGCGCGTCGGCGGACGATGCCCGCGCGGCCATCGACGCCGCGATCACGGGCGCGGAGCGGGAGCACGCCGCACTCGACGCGCGTGCTCTCGGCGCCGGGTGCGGCGTGCTCGCGTCGGGCACCTACGGCGAGGTGCTGGGCAACGTTCAGGCGACCGTGCAGGAGGGGCTGCTGGTGCCGGCACCGCCCGTGTGGGATCTGCTCGGCTTCGCGCATGGACCGTTCCAGGAGGTCGTCATGCGCGACGCGACGCTGCTCGCGCTGACGCGTGCCGGCGCGCCGGGCGAGGCGGCGCTGCTCGACCGACTCGAGACCATGCTCGTGCCCGGGCGTCACCGGCTCGCGCGCCTGAACGCGACGCTGCCCGGGGCGCTGGCACTGCTCGAGCACCAGGCGCTGGTCGCGGCTCTCGTGCTGCGTGCGATCGAGGAGCGGAACATCGACCAGGTGGAGTTCCCCGGACGCGGTGCGGACCGCGTGCTGTACGACGTGACGTCGCTCGCGAGCGATCCGGCGCCCCGGGCACCTGCGCCGCGTGCGGCGATGGCCGCGCACGGGGCCGTGACCGCGCGCCCGGCCGTGACCGGGTACGGGGCCGCACCCGCGCGCCCGGCCCCACCCGCAGGTCCGGCCGTCGCCGTGCGGCTCGCCGACCTCGCGTGGCCCGACGTCGCGGCGCTGCGCGCCGCCGGCTGCACGACCGCGATCCTGCCGCTCGGCTCGACCGAGCAGCACGGGCCGCACCTGCCGTTCGCGACCGACACGCTGATCGCCGACGCGGTCGGCGGGCGCGTGGCCGAGCGGCTCGGCGGCGCGCTCTGCCTGCCTGTGGTACCGCTCGGCTGTGCCGACGAGCACCTGGGGTTTCCCGGCACCCTGTCGATCACGGACGCGACGCTGGTCGCGATCCTGCGCGATACGGGCCGTGCGCTCGCGCGGCACGGCTTCGCGCGGCTCCTGGTCTTCACGGCGCACGGCGGCAACTACGGCGCACTGCGCGCGTCCGCAGAGCGGCTCGCGCGCGAGCTCGAGCCGCTGCACATCGAGGCGTTCCTCGACTCCGCGTCCTTGACGGCGCACCTCGAGGCGGTGGCGCAGGCGTACGGCGTGACCCCGGGCGAGGCGGGGCAGCACGCGGGCGAGCTCGAGACGTCGGTCCTGCTGGCGCTCGCACCGGGACTGGTGCGCCGCGCTCGCCTGGCGTCGGGGCTGGTCGATCCGGCGATCCCGTCCGGCGAGCTCTTCTACCCCGACCTGCGGCGCCACGCGGCGGACGGCACGGTCGGCGATCCGCGTCGTGCCACGGCCGAGCGTGCCACCGCCTACCTCGACGCCTGGGCCGACGTGCTCGTGGCGTCCTGGTCCGCGCCGGACGCGAAGTAGCGGAAGTACGCGAACGGCACGAAGAACGCGTAGTAGAGCTGGTTCGGGAGCACGCGGAGCGCCCAGCCGACGTCGAGGTCGAGGATCTGGATCAACACGTCCGCGGTCGCCCAGAGCGCGTAGTAGACCGCGACGTAGGTCGCGACCGAGCGCAGGTACGCCAGCCGCAGCGGTCGCCCCGGTCCGACCCAGCGCGGCAGCCCGACCTGCCGCAGCCACAGCGCGAGGGCGAGGAAGCAGAGCTCGTAGATGAGCCAGATCGCGTTGTCGCCGAGCGCGTCGAGCGACAGCGTGAGCGCCTCGCGGAGCGCGAGCGCTGCGAGCGGTACGACCAGCGTCCACGCCGCCGATTCGGCGAGCAGCCGCTCGCGCGCGCGCTCCGGGAAGGCGAGCCGCTGCAGCAGGAGCAGCACGCGGAAGTCGCCGAACAGGACGAAGAAGAGCAGGACGACGAGCCCGACCGGCGTTCCGGCGAGGCCGAGCAGCTTGGTGAGCGGCCCGGTGGCGAGCGCGTCGAGCACCGTCTCGACCGCGAAGAAGGTGGCGTACGCGCGGACGAAGCGCGCGTCGGGCGTCGTCGCCGCGCGCCCTCCCGTCGGCAGGAGCCACGCGAGGAACGCGAGCGGCACCGGCCAGACGAGGTACGTGCTCTGCAGGTCCGAGGTGTAGAAGTCGAGGAACACGCGCGAACGCCGGGCTTACGGTTGCGGGAGCACCACGCGGCAGGCTAGCCACGTCGGCACTGCGAGGAGATGTGCGATGAGCGACACGGGATACGTGCTCCAGAAGGTCGAGTGGTTCCAGTTCCGCTCGGCCGACGGCAAGGCCTTCTTCGTCATGGTCTCGAGCCTGCCGAACGGCTTCTTTACCGCCGTTCCGTGCGACCTGACAATGGTGCGCGCCGACCACAGCCTGATGGCGCTCGCCGCGACGCCCGACGAGGCGCTGGCACAGCTGCAGGGCACCCTGGGCGGCAAGAGCCGCGACGAGCTGTTCCCCGCGGCGTGAGGAGCGGCGCGACCGTCAGGCCCGCGCGGCGTGCCGCGCGCACGGCGTCGCTGCTCGCGGCGTGCGCCGCGCTCGCGCTCACCGGCTGCGTCGACGACGGGGCGAGTGCACGCGCCGTCGCGTCGAAGGGCGACCCTGCGCGCGGCGAGCAGGTCTTCGCGCTGGCCGGCGGCTGCGGCTGCCACACGCCCGAGCAGGGCCCGGTCGGGGCCGGCGGCGTCGAGATCGAGACGCCGTTCGGCACGTTCTTCTCGACCAACGTCACCCCCGACCGCGAGCACGGCATCGGCGACTGGACCGACGAGGAGATCGCGCGCGCGATCCGCGTCGGCACGCTACCCGGCGGCGACGTCGAGCCGCCCGTGATGCCGTACCAGCTCTACGCGGGAATGGCGGACGACGACCTACGCGACCTGATCGCCTACCTGCGCACCCTGCCGCCGGCGGCGGTCGAGAACCGTCCGCACCAGGTGAAGCTGCCGCTGGCACGGCTCGCGTTCCGCGCCTGGCGCATCCTGTTCGCGGGGCACACGATGCCGCCGGAGACGGCACCGACCGAAGTCGTCGCGCGCGGCCGCTATCTGACCGACCACGTCGCGATCTGCGGCGACTGCCACACGCCGCGCAACCGCTTCGGCGCCCTCGACGCCGCGCTGTACCTCGCCGGCACCCCCGACGGGCCCGGCGGCGAGGAGGTCCCCAACATCACGCCCGACGACAAGACCGGCATCGGCAGCTGGGGCGTCGACGACATCACGAGCCTCCTGCAGATGGGCATGAAGCCCGACTTCGACAACGTGCAGGGCTCGATGGCAGAAGTGATCGACGGCATCGCTGGCGGGCCGGGCTACGGCAAGGCGCCCGAGGGCGACCTGCGAGCGATCGCCGAGTATCTGAAGACCATCCCGCCGATCGCGCACGAGGTGGACGGCGGCGAGGAGAAGGGGAAGGAGAGCGCAGGATGACGACGAAGCGAGATCGAGGCGCGCGCGGGCGCGCATGGGTCGCGGCGCTGGCCGCCGCGGCGGTGCTGGCGTCGGCGGGTGGGGCCCTGGCCGACGAGGAGGAGCACGAGCTGCCGCCGGGTCCGATCCACGACCGCCACGAGCTGATGGAGGGAGTCGGCGCGAACGCGAAGAAGATCGGTGCCGCGACCAAGGCCGGCAAGCCGGGCGACGCACAGGTGCCGGCCGAGGAGATCGCGCAGGCGCTCGCGAAGTTCGTCGGCATGTTCCCGCCGGGCAGCGAGTCGCCGCTGTCGCGCGCGAAGCCCAACGTCTGGACCGACAAGGCGAAGTTCGACGAGCTGGCGAAGAAGAACGAGCAGGCGGCGATGGCGCTCGCCGCGGTCGCCAAGGCCGGCGGCGATCTCAAGGCGCCGAGCGGGGCGATGTTCCAGACGTGCAAGGCCTGCCACGACGAGTTCCGGGTCCCGAAGGAAGGCGAGTAGCGGTACGCGGGACGAGCGGAGCCGCCGTGCCGCCGGCCCTGCCCGGTCGGTGCACGGCGGTCCGCTCGTCGTGCGGTGGCGGGCGCGCGGCCGAGCAGGTGGTCGCGGTGCTGCGGCGCGATCGCGCCGAAGAGCGCGTGTTCACCGGCTGCACGCGCTGGCCGAAGCTCCGCCGTGAAAACGCAACGGCGGACGTCCGGCTGGAGTTCCACGAGCGGACCGATCTGGCGAGCGGCCGCGTTCCCTCCCCCAGGCGGGCCAGCCGCCGGGCTCAGTCCCGCGGGCGCAATGTGCGGCGAGAAGTCGCCCGGGTCACCGGCCGCTCGCGAAGATCGTCGCCAGCTCTTCCGGCGCGACCACCTCGAGCTGCTCGTACGTGCAGTCGCGTGGGGCCTTGTCGGTACGCCAGCGCCGGAACTGCGCGGTGTGCCGGAAGCGTCGGCCCTGCAGCTGGTCGTAGGCGACCTCGACCACCAGCTCGGGCCGCAGCGGCTCCCACGACAGGTCCTTGGCGCCGGTCCAGCGGCTGACGGCGCCGGGCATCCGCTGCGACTCCGGGTCTGCGAGGTGGTCGTTCGCCGCCCAGCTCGCCCAGGGGTGGCCGTCGAGTGCGTCGTCGCGGTACGGTGCGAGAAAGTCGACCAGCGCGCGGCGCTTGTCCATGGTGAAGCTCGCGACTACGCCGACGTGCTGCAGCTCGCCGTCGTTCGCGTGCAGGCCGAGCAGCAGCGAGCCGACCGCAGTGCCCTTGCCGTCCTTGTGCCAGCGGAAGCCCGCGACCACGCAGTCGCACTTGCGATCGTGCTTGACCTTCAGCATCGTGCGCCTGTTCGGCTCGTACGCGCCGGCCGCCGGCTTGGCGACCACCCCGTCGAGCCCGGCACCCTCGAAGCGGCGGAACCAGTCCGACGCGAGCGCGTGGTCGCTCGTGCTCGGCGTCAGGTGTAGCGGTGGGTCGGCGGCCGCAAGCACCCGCTCGAGGGAAGCGCGCCGCTCGCCGAACGCCACGCCGCGCAGGTCGCGCTCGCCCTCGCACAGCAAGTCGAAGAACACGATCGACGCCGGGATCTGCTGCGACAGGAGCTTCACGCGCGATGCCGCCGGATGGATGCGCTGCTGCAGCAGCTCGAACTCGAGCCGCCCGTTCCGGGCGACGACGATCTCCCCGTCGAGCACGCAGCGTGCGGGGAGCTGTGCCGCGAGCGGGGCCAGCATCTCGGGGAAGTAGCGGTTCAGAGGCTTCTGGTCGCGGCTCTGCAGCAGAATGTCGTCGCCGTCGCGGAACACCAGCGCGCGAAAGCCGTCCCACTTGGGCTCGAACAGGAAGCCGTCGCCCGTGGGCACTCCGGTGACGCGCCTGGCGAGCATCGGGAGCAGCGGCGGCATGACGGGCAGGTCCATGATCCTCCTGGGCGGCGCCCAGCATCGACGGACGCGGGTGGTGACGCAAGTCGCTCGCCCGCGGGGGCCGCTCGCGGCGTGGCGACCTCGCGGGCACCCGTCTCGGCTTCCGGGAAAACGGGCGACGCGTCGTCCGACCGCGCAGCAGCGCGACCTCGCGAGCGCCCGCGGGCGGGCTCAAGTTTCGCCCGCTGCGGGTCGAACGGCTGCCGGAGCAGTGATCGAGATGCAGCCGCAGGCCGCGAACCGCACAGACTTCCCCCGGATTCTCGACGAGATCCGGGAGCAGGGCGATCTCGGCGCGAACCCACAGGCGATCGAGCGTCTCAACCAGGCCCTCGGGAAGGAGCACTGCAACACCCTCGGCCTCGCCCACGCGATCCTGCAGGACCCGGGGCTGTCGGCAAAGATCCTGCGCGTCGTGAACTCGGTCGCGTTCGGCGCGCGCGGTGAGCCGGTCTCGACGATCTCGCGTGCCATCGTGCTGATCGGCTTCGAGCGCGTGCGCGAGATCGCGACCGGGCTGCTGCTCATCCAGCAGCTCACGAGCGGGCAGCCGGGCAACGAGACGGTGCACGACAACCTGCGCCGCGCATTGCGCTGTGCGCTGACGGCACAGGCCGTCGCGACGCGCGCCGGCGGCGTCCCGCCCGAGCAGGCGTACCTGCTCGGGCTGTTCGCGAACGTGGGACTGCTCTGGCTCGCGGCCTTCTATCCCGACGTGCTCGCCCGCGCTCTCGCGCTCGAGGAGCAGGGCGCGCAGACGCTCGAGGCGGCCGTCACGGCGACGGCCGGCGTTTCGGTCGACCGGATCGCCACCGAGGTGCTGCGGCACTGGAGCCTGCCGGAGACGTACGTGCACCACTTCCGGCGCCGCAGCGGCGACGTCCAGGCTTTGCAGGGGACGCTCGCGGAGCGGCTGTCGGCGGTCGTGGAGATCGCGGAGCTGTACACCTGCGCCGGCGAGCTCGGCGTGCCGGTCGACGGCGCACGCGCGGGCCGCCTCGAGGCGGAGTTGGAGCTTTCCCCGCAACGCCTGGCCGACGCCCTCGAGAGCGTCGCCGAGCAGCTTCCCGGGCACATCCGTGCCCTGGGTATCGCCCCGGCGCGCCCGCCCAAGGCCGGCGCGCGGGCTCCTGGCGGGAGCGGCGCGAAGGTGCCGTCGGCGAAGGCGTCGCCGCCCGGCACGCGCGCGCAGGCGCAGTCGTCCGCCACGGCCGTACAGGCGCAGGCGCCCGGGAGCGTACCGCCGCTGCGGAGCGCGGACGCGTCGCTCGCCGTCGACGTCGCGGTCGAGGTGGCGGGCTCGATCCTCAACGACGAAGACGTCAATCACAACCTGATGGCGCTGGTCGAGGGTGTCGCCCGGGCCGGCGGCTTCGACGTCGTGGTGCTGGGGCTGGTGAGCAAGGAACGCGACGTGGTCGTGCCACGCTTCTGCTACGGCACCGACCTCGAGCGCGAGGGCCGCCGTCTTGCGGCGCCGCTGCGCCGCGGCGCAGGGCTCCTCGCGGAGGCGATCCTCGACGCGACGCCGCACGTGGTCGAGCGCGGGACGACGATGATGCTGGTGCCCGCAGGTGCCCCCGTGCCGCGGATCGCCGCGAGCTCGTTCGTTGTGCAGCCTCTGATCATGCACGGCAAGGCGATCGGCGCGATCGTCGCGATGCGCAACGGCGCGCCGTCGGCGACGCGCGCGGTCCTCCCGGTCGTGCAGATGCTGGGCAACCTCGCCTGCCTCGCGCTCCGCGAGATCGCTCGCTAGCGAGGTGCGGACGTCAGGCGTGCACGGGCGCGCGGCGCTTGGTCCAGTCGCCGATCTGCTCGAGCTGGGCGCCGACCGCGAGCAGCAGGTCCTCGCGCGCGAACGGCGCGACGAGCTGCGCGCCGACCGGGAGCCCGTCCGCGGTCCAGTGCACCGGTAGCGAGATCGCCGGCATGCCCGACTGGTTGAAGGGCAGCGTGTTCACGCCGTAGGGCGCCGCCCGCAGGAAGGCGCGCAGCGGCTCCTCGCGCGTCGAGGAGATTTCGCCGATCCGCGGCGGCGGCGCGCTCTGCGTCGCGGTCAGCAGCAGATCCCAGCCGCCGGCGAACCACTCGGCGATGCGGCGCCCGAAGCGCTGCACGCTCTCGAGCGAGGCGAGCAGGTCGGGTGCGGTCTTGGCACGCCCGAAGCCGGCCAGTGCCCACGTGAGCGGCTCCATGTCGTCCTCGGTCATGGCGCGACCGGCGCGCTCGGCCCACACGTCGACGGCGCGCGCGGTGTTGCTCGCGACGATCGTCACGTAGTGGCCGACGTGCTCGGGGTCGTCGAGGATCGCCGGGTACGCCTCCTCGACGACGTGGCCCGCGTCGGCGAGCAGGCGAGCGGCGCGGTCGACGGCGGCGACGCACTCCGGGTGCAGCTCCACGCCGCGGATGCCGTGGCGCAGCATCGCGACACGCAGCTTGCCGGGCGGGCGCTGCGCGCTCTCGGCGAAGCTGCGTGTGGCCGGCGGCGCGGTGTACGGATCGCCGGGCATGGCGCCCGCGACGGCGTCGAGCAGCGCCGCGGTGTCGCGGATCGAGCGCGTCATCGCGAACTCGTTCGAGAAGCCGGACCAGCGCTCGCCGACGGCCGGGCCGAACGAGCAGCGGCCGCGCGTCGGCTTCAGGCCGATCAGTCCGCACATGCTGCCCGGACCGCGGATCGAGCCGCCGCCGTCGCTCGCGTGCGCGAACGGCACGATGCCCGCCGCGACCGCGGCGGCGGCACCGCCGCTCGACCCGCCTGCGCTGTGGTCGAGGTTCCAGGGGTTGCGCGTCGGCCCGTAGGCGTCGGGCTCGGTGGTCGGCAGCAGCGCCAGCTCCGGCGTGTTGGTGCGGCCGAGGATGACGAGACCCGCCGCCTTGATCTTCTGCGTCAGGTAGCCGTCGGTGGTCTCGCGGTAGCCGATCTCCTTCAGGACGCGCGAGCCGGCGTGGTTCGGCTGACCGGCCTCGGGGCCGCCGATGTCCTTCATGAGAAACGGCACGCCCTTGAACGGTCCGTCGGGCAGCTTGGGGTCTGCCGCGCGGGCGCGCGCGTCGTCGAGCTGGAGGTGGATCACCGCGTTGATGCGCGGGTTCACCGTCTCGAGCCGTGCGATCGCGGCGTCGACCAGCTCGCGCGGCGTCGCTTCGCGGCGGCGTACGAGATCGGCCTGGGCGGTCGCGTCGAGGTTTGCCAGCTCGGAAGGTGTCATGGGGCGGGGATGTACCGTCGCGCGGCCGGGGAAGGCAATCGTCGGCGGAAAACACCGGCGCGGGGTTCTGTCGCGAGGCGTGTCGTGGCAGGCTCGGCGCCATGCCTGACTACAGCCTCTTCGGTGACGAGCACGTCCGCCAGTACGAAGCGACCGGCGGCAAGGTGGGCCACGACTGGAACGGCACCAGCTGCCTGATCCTGCGCGTGAAGGGACGCAAGACGGGAAAGGCCCTCAAGTACCCGCTCATCTACGGACGCGACGGCGACGACTGGGTGCTGGTCGCGTCGAAGGGCGGCGCGCCGGAGAACCCCGGCTGGTACGAGAACCTGGTCGCCAACCCGGACTGCGAGATCCAGGTGTGGGACCAGGTGATTCCCGTCGTCGCGAGCACCGGCAGCGCTGCGGACAAGAAGCGCGTCTGGCCCGCGATGACCGCGCAGTGGCCGGACTACGACAAGTACCAGGCGAAGACGCCTCGCGAGATCCCGGTGGTGTTGCTGCGGCGACGCTGAGACCTCCTGCGGCGACGCTGCGATGCAGGGTCAGATGGAGCGCCGTGCCGGTGCCATCCTTCCTGATCGGCGAAGCCGGTGCGGACGTCAGTTGGTGTTCGGCAGCTCGCAGCTCTTCTTCTTGTCGTTGCCGCCGCCGACGTCGCTGGCCGTCGTGCCCGCGTAGCACGCGTCGAGGCCCGTTCCGCCGCGCAGAACGTCGTCGCCCGGGCCGCCCTCGAGCACGTCGTTGTTGCCGCCGCCGCTGAGAATGTCCCGGCCGGCGGCACCCTGCAGGGTGTCCTGGCCGCCCTCGCCGAACAGCCGGTCGTCGCCGGTGCCACCGTAGAGCGCGTCGTTGCCGGGGCCGCCGCACAGCCGGTCGTTGCCGCCCTGGCCGTCGATCCAGTCGATGTCGCCCTTGCCGACGATGACGTCGCTCTGTTCGGTGCCGTTGATGAAGTCGGCGTCGGGACCGCCGACCTGGGTCGCGGGCAGGCCGTCGCAGAGCGGCGTCTCGACGGGGGCGAGGTAGACGTCGTCGATGTTGACCGTGAGGGGCCCTGCGGTCGTCTTGTCGAGCGTCACCGTGACCTCGACCGACATTGTTCCGGCGGGCACGGTGATCGGGGTCGCCGGATTCTCCTTCACGCTCAACCAGGTGCCGCGGGGGACGACGGTCGCGTCGAACCCTTTGCCGAGGCCCGAGAGCAGCGAGCCTTGGCAGTTCGCCCCGTTCATGAAGCGGACGAAGATCAGCGCGGGCCCCGCCGCGCTCTCGCCCGGCGCGAAGCGGAACTTCATCCCGAAGACGAGCTTCGTACCCGGCGCGACGTCCGGCCCGCTGACGCACCGCGAAAGGCTGATCAAGTCCTCGGGCGGGTTCGCGGTGTCGGCGAGCTTGCCCGACCCGGACAGCTGCGAGCCGTAGACGTCCTGCGTGGCGTCCCACGTCACCGTTCCGACCCCGCCGCAGCACGCGACCCAGCCGGCAATTCCGGTGTCGAAGCTGAAGTTCTGGATCAGCTGCAGCGCCCGTGCGGGCACCGGTGCGAGCAGGGGTGCTGCGCCGAGTACTGCGGTCAGCAGTGTATGCTTGATGCGTCGCATGTTGGCTCTCCTGTCGAGTCGCCGTCTCAGAACGGCAGGACGAACGGAAGCTCGCACTTCTTCTTGACGTCCGTGCCGCCGTCGCCGTAGCAAGTGTCGATCCCGGTGCCGCCGCGCAGCTTGTCGTCGCCGTCGCCGCCGTGGAGCTCGTCGTCGTTGCCCGCGCCGTCGAGCAGGTCGTCGTCCGCGCCGCCCCACAGCTCGTCGGCGCCGCCTTCACCGAAGATGCGGTCGTCGCCGTCACCGCCGTACAGGACGTCGCCGCCGGGACCGCCGCAGATGCGGTCGTTGCCGCCCATGCCGTCGACCAGGTCGACGCCGCCCCGGGCGACGATGACGTCGGTGTCGTCGGTGCCGGTGAGGAACTCGTCGGTGCCGTCGCCGACGAGGGTGGCGGGAAGGCCGTTGCAGAGCGGCGTGTCGGCCGTCGCGACGTAGATGTCGTCGAAGTTCACGGTGAGCGTGCCGTTCGACTGCTTGCGGATCACCGCGAACACCTTCAGCGACGCGGTGCCGTCCGGGGCCGTCACCGGCATCGACGGAGGCTGCTTGAGAGCAACCCAGGTGCCGCGCTCGGCCTCGCTCGTCAGCAGCGTCCTGAGCGAGGCGTCGATCTTCGCGCCGCCGCACCCGGCCTGGGGCCGGAAGTCGAGCGCGAGGGACACCTCGCCGACCGTCGCTTCGCCGGTCTCGAAGCGAGCCTTCATTCCGTAGACGAGCTTCTTGCCCGCGGCGATGTCGGGACCCTCGAGGCACGTCGTCAGGAACAGCGCGGTCTCGCTGATGCCGTCGTAGAACTGCGTGTGCACGAGCCGTGCGGAGCCGGAGAGCGCGGACGCGTAGTAGTCGTTCGTCGGATCGAAGCCGACCGTGCCGGTGGCCCCGCAGCAGGTGCCCCAATCCGCGAGATCGGTGTCGAAGGTGAAGTTCGGCAGCAGCTGGAGCGCGTGGCCGGACCGGGCGCCTGGGCCCAGGACGGCGACGAGCGCGAGGGTCGAGATGATCCGTTTTGCGGTGCGCATGGCTTCCTCCGGGACCGGGAGGACGCCGGTCCGTCACAGAGGAGGCGTTCAGGGGTGGTGAACCGGGTTCACTCGCGGGCCGCGCCCGAGGGCGCGGCTGCCCGCGCAAGTGCGCGAAGTTGCGCAGGAAGCATGCCGGACGCCACGGCGCCGGGACGGCGTTCGGGGGAGTGCCGCGGGGCGGCCGCGCGGAGCGGCAATCGTCCGGGGCCGCAGCCGAGTTGCGTGGCCGCGGCCACCCCTCCACGGTAGGTCGCCATGAACGGACCAGTCGCGGTCGTGACCGGAGTCGGTCCGGGAACGGGAGTGGCCGTCGTGCGCCGTCTCGCCGCGGGTGGCTACCGCGTGGCCATGCTGGCGCGCGATCGCGCGCGCCTCGAGCGCTTCGCCGGCGAGATCGACGGCGCGCACGCCTACCCGTGCGACGTGTGCGACCCGGCGCAGCTCGACGCGACGCTGGCGAAGATCCGCGCCGAGCTCGGCACGCCGTCGGTGCTGGTGCACAACGCGGTGGGCGGCGCGTTCGGCTCGTTCCTCGACGTCGATCCCGCGGTGCTCGAGCAGAACTTCCACGTCAACGTGATGGCGCTGCCGCGCCTCGCCCGTGCGCTCGCGCCGGACCTGGTCGTGGCGGGCAACGGTGCGATCGTCGTCACCGGCAACACCTCGGCGCTGCGCGGCAAGGCGTCGTTCGCGGCGTTCGCGCCGACCAAGGCGGCGCAGCGCATCCTCGCCGAGTCGATCGCGCGCGAGCTCGGGCCGAAGGGCGTGCACGTCGCCTACGTCGTGATCGACGCGGTGATCGACCTCGAGTGGACGCGGCGCATGTTCGCCGGCAAGCCGGACGACTTCTTCACCAAGCCGTCGGCGATCGCCGACGAGATCTGGCACCTGCTGCAGCAGGACCGCTCGGCGTGGTCGTTCAACGTCGAGATCCGTCCGTTCGGAGAAGCCTGGTGACCATCGATCCCGCGTTCGCGCGTCGCGATCGCGTACCGGGGCCACCGCGGGGCGAGCGTCGAGACGTTCTGGTTCGGCGCGGACGGCAAGGTCGTCCGCGCGGCCGCGCACTACGAGCCGTAGCGGGGCGTGCGCTGCGGTGCCGGTCGCGCCGCGGGCTCGCTCCACGCGGGCGTCTCCGGCTGCGGAACGCGCGCGAGGTCGCGCAGGTAGCGGCGCTGCTTGATGCCGTAGCGCACGCTCGCGTCGAGCTCCTCGAGGACGACCCGCCAGCGGCTCTTGACGGGCTGGTCGTGCGGCACGACGCCGTCGAGCACGCGCGTCCACGCGGCGTCGCGCTCGTAGCCGAGCTCGACCAGGACGTCGATCATGCGCGGGTGGCGCAGCAATTCCGCCTTGACGCGCGGCAGGTGCCGGCGCCAGCGCGCGTTGCGGTTCGCGTCGAGCGCGCGCACGCCGCCCATCGCGATCTCGGCGGGCGTCGTGGGCTGCGCGTGGCGCGCGAACTCCGAGAACGCGTGCCGGCGGACGAGGAACGGAAAGCGCGCAGCGACGTCCGCCTGTACGGCGTCGGGGTCTGACACCAGGCGCTCGTACCCGACCTCGAGGTAGCGCGGGTGGCCGGCGAGCGCGCGTGCGGCGTCGATGCAGCGCTCCCAGCGGTCGTACGAGATCCGGTAGCGGCCCTCGTCGGCGATCTCGCTGGTGATGACGGCGCGTGGGTCACGGTGCACGCAGATCAGGAACAGGTGCGGGTCGGCGCGCAGCAGCGGGGCGACGCGCTTGACGTCCATCGGCTTCTTGCTCGCGTAGACGGGGGACGTCCGCGGTGCCGGACGGAAGATCGACAGCTCGTGCTCGTCGTGGCCGACGTCGGCGAAGCAGGTGGCGATCAGCTCGGCGACGAGCGTGGTGCCGCTCCGCGGGCAGCCCACCACGTGCACGCGCCGGACGGTCCCGGTGCCCGTCCCGGCCGCGGTCGCC